>JACYYJ010034629.1_pt1 | contig 17630 bp, 15 predicted proteins | sample 8236861 | NCBI WGS metagenome assembly JACYYJ01 (sample SAMN14103086, study PRJNA606662) | landfill metagenome | isolation source: landfill solid waste | place: India:New Delhi, Okhla landfill site | collected 2017-11-05
GAGTGAAGCGAGCGAGGACATCACCCACCCCTCCATCAGCGTGCAGGCATCCGACAGTGGGCGCAGCTGCGGTGGTCGATGAGCGACGGCGCGGGTCTCAGCGTTCGATTGCGCGCCGAACGCCTCGCCGGTGCCGTTCGGCCAGGTCGGAGACGCTCGCGGGGCGTGCCAGCTGCAGCTCCAGTGTGACCTGGACNNCGCGTCAACAACGACCACAACGATGCCGAAGTCAGCCGGATGCGGCGTCGCGTCCACACGACGAGCTCATCGGGACCGGACTCGACGTGCCAACCGTGCGGCATGATCGCCGTGACCACGTCAGGCGCCTGCACTCCGGCCGCGACATCGGCTCTGAGCGTGAACGCCGCCCAGGTGAGCCGCGAAGTCTGTGCGGCGTTGTCTGCGGTGTGGAGCGCGACGGACTCGATGCGCTGGCCGACCTCGAAGCCGGTCGCGCCGGGGACTCCGAGCCATCCGACCGGGCGTTGATCGTCGTACCGCCGAAAAACCGAAGGGCTGCGACGCACCGGCGGCTCTCGATCGAACAGCATCCCGCGTTCGTGCGCGAACTGCTCGAGGCGACGTTCGCTCACCACGGGAGCCCCAACCATCCGTGCGGCGCCAGCACGATCTCGCGCATCGAACCGTTCGGCGCGATGATCAGCAGCGTCGATGTGACCGGCGTCGTGATCCAGCTCGGCAGCACTCCCGGCAGGAACCGATTGACGATCACGACAGCCTGGCCCGAGGGCGCCATCGCCGCGTCGACCAGTCCGCCCTCGGCCGGATGCGACGCGAGAACTTCGCCGCCCGCAGCATCCACCACGGTGATCTGGCGATCGTCCGTTCTCGCGCTCTGAGCATGATCGATGACGGCGTAGCCGGCGCCGGCGCCGAGCGGCTCCGCGACGGTTCGGCCATCGGGGAAGACGTCGTCGTTCCATTGGGCGTGCGGGCACGCTCGCGGTTTCGGCTCCACGAGAACGGCCTGGGCGATGAAGCCGGGTGCGACGAAAGTCTCCCCACCGACGGAAGTTCCGGAACCATCGTCGTCCAATCGTGTCAGGCGCTTTCCCGGCGTTCCGGGCGGACTTCCCGACGGCACCCCGAATCCCAGCACCTCTCCGTCGACCGGCATCCGGTCCACCGTCACGGCTTCGGCGTCGCTCTGCACGTATCCGTGTCCGTTCCGGGCAAGCACGCACGACCAGGTGTCCTCTATGCGGGCATCCACGTCCACCGCCTCCAGCGTGTCGAGCGCGATCTTCCGAACGGCTCCCTCTTCGGCGTTGACCATGATCGCGCCCGACGACGGGCTGAACGCGAACGACGTGGTGAGCGAGTCGATGTCGCCCAGCCCCGCGATGTCGTTCTCCGTGGCGACCGTCGAACCGTCCATCACTGAGATCACGCGGAAGCCGAAGGTCGTCTCGAAGTACGCGTACTTCTCTCCGGCAGCGACCATGCGCGACAGGAACGCCGGATCGTCCCCCACGTGTTCGTCCCAGATCGTCTCTCCTGTGTCGAGGTCGAACGCTGCGATCCGGCCGCCATGATTCCACGGCGCGAAGAAGCTCAACCCGGAGTATCCGTCGTCGTCATAGGCGATGATGACCGCATCGCGCCCGTCGATCTCGGCGAACAGCATCCCCTGACCGGTGCGCGCCGCCGTCGAGATCATCGGACCAGGCACCACGAAGAACGCCGCAACGAATGCGGCCGCAAGCAGCCAGACGAGCGCGAACCCGATGCGCCCCAGAACCTTTTTCATCACCATCCCAGGAACGCCCTCTCCCCGATCACGGACGAGCGGATGCCGCTGGGCGACGCCACGATGAGCAAGCCCTGGTACGTGTCGTTGTTCGAGNNGCCCTCGACCGTGCCGACGAGGTCTCCGGTCTCGAGGTCGCCGACCTGGAAGAGGTAGTACGCCTCGGAGGAGTCGGGCTGGTAGGTCTGCGTCACGGCGAACCCGTGCTGCCACCCCGCCGCGAGGCCCGTGCAGTCCTCCAGGAGCACGTCGATGTCCCACCCGGCGGCAGCCCATTCCGGGGTGATGGTTCCGCCATCCGGCATCGGCGCTCGATGATCCACCTGTTCCCAGGCGTCGTGGGAGAACACCGAGCCGGTCTCGGCCCCGGTGTTGAGCTCGCCGCGCCAGCGTTCCGCCACGTCGGCGGGGGCGTCTGCGGCCGAGACCCCGTCGGCGGGGATGCTGAGCACCCGGCCGTTCGCATCGAGCAGGACGACGGAGCGGGTCACGTCATCCCAGACGTAGGCGTCGATGGCGGCGATGTAGTCCTCCCCGAGGCCGTCGATCTCGGCGTCTCGGGCGATGACCTCGCCGGTGATGGCATCCAGGATCAGCAGACCCTCGGCGCTGCGGATGTAGACGTGCTGAGAGCCCATCCCGAGCACCTCGGCCTCTGTGCCGCCGAACTCCGCGAACAGCAGTGTGTCCCACACGCGCTCGCCGGTGTCGAGATCGAAGGCCTCCGCCTGTGTGCTGAACCCGATCGACTCGATGCGGAACAGGTCGAGGTGCCCGAAGGTGTCGGCCTTGTAGACGACCACGGCGATCTCGCGGCCGTCCACCTGCGCCGTCGCGATCGTGCCGGCCGGTTCGCTCCTCGCGGGGCCGTGGGTGGCGGCGATCATCGCGATGAAACCCGCGATCAGCCCGAGGACCGCGGCGACGACGATCACCGGGATCCACCACCGGCGTCTGCGCCGGACCGTCTGCGTGATCTCCGCCATGGTGGCCTCCTCGCGCTTCAGCGTAGGATCCGTCGTCCTCTCCCGATCACGGGTCGGAGTGCATCACGCGTGCACGTCGACGGGTGCCGGCGCCCAGGCCGTCGCGAGCGTGCCCCAGATGATCGGCGAGTATCGAGGGTCGCCCGTGGCGGTCCACCGGCGGCGCTGCTCTCGTTGCCAGGCGCCCATCGCGACGACGGGGTCGGATGCCTCGTGCGCCGCGTTCACGGCGATGATCGCCTCGGCCAGCATCCCCTCGGCGCGATCGCCCAGGGCGGGCGCGAAGCGGCGCAGGCCCGCCTCGGTCGGCAACGTCCAGCGGGTCGCGGTGACGTACTCCGCACCGCGGGTCGTGAACGCGGCGACCAGTCCGGTCGGTTCGGCGAAGCGCATGTCGCTGCCGGAGTCGCAGGCGATCAGCGCCACCCGATTCGGCGCGCGCAGCGGACCGAATCCCGCTCCGTCGACTCCCGGCGCGCCCAGCGCGATCTCGGCGGCCGAGTACGGGCGGTGCGGGCCGACCGGCGGCGTCAGCCCCGGAGCATCCGCGCGATCCGACAGGTGCATGCGCGAGTCCAGCGCATGGGTGGTCGCGGTGACATGTCCGACGTACAGCAGCCGGCCCGCGTCCAGGCTGAGCGAGGCCAGTGCCCTGCGGTCGACATCGCGGCGGCGGAACGCCTCGTCCGGAGCTTCGACGGCGGGGCGCACCCGGTCGCCGAGACCGGCGACCATCCTCCCGAGAGGGGACTGCGCGCCGATCGGACCGAGCACGCTGCCCAGCTCGCTGGCGGCGGCGAATCCCGGGACGGAAGGGTCCAGAACGGTGACGACAGGGGAGCGCGGACGCCACGGCGAGACCTCACGCGCCGGGTCGTTGCGCAGCGTCGCCGGCAGCAGCACGGACGTGTCGACCATGTCGATGCCGCGCTCGCCGCCGGAGGAGCTCATGAGCTCCCAGGGCAGCTGAGCGGTCGACGGCGACAGCTGGATGCGCAGGTGCGGCCGCCGACCGGCGACCTCGAGCGCGTTGAGCTCGAGGGCCAGCCACTGCGGCACGAGCGCCGAGGTGAGCAGCTCCGCCAGCCGCTGCTCGCGGTCGAGATCGAGCATCGCGCCGTCGGTCAGTGCGCGCCGGAGGGCCTGCTCGCCGGTCTCGCCGGGGAGGGGCGTCGGGAGCGCCTGTGTGAGAGCATCGAGGGCCGGGGCGACCAGTGCGCGCTCGATCACGGTCATCCGCGGGGAATCGCGCTGATGATCCCAGATCCAATTGACGAACAGGTCGTCGCCGTCTACGTAGCGCAGGCGCGCGACCGGCTGCGCGTCGTCGGGCAGGTCGGCGAGCACCACCCTGTCGTCGAATCGCTGCCCCATCCGAAGAGGTCCCAGGTGCGGCACCTCGCGCCAGTTCCTCGGCGAGCGCCATTTCATCGGCCGACCACCGCCTCCATCACCACGCGGCCACCACCGTCTCCGAGCGGACCGCGACGCCGTACTCGGCTTCGGCGATACGGATCCACTTCTCGAGCGCCGGCGCCGTTCCCGGGATGGGCATCACCCGCGGGGGCGGTGCGAACCGAAGAGGTGCGGGGGCGGCGAGCTCACCGACGAGTCCGGATTCCGCAGCCGGCAGCAGCGCATCGTCGACGGACTCCATGGCCGCGGCCGGGAACAGCTCCGTGACCGGGGCGACCTCCTCCCGCTCGACGACGGCGCCCGCATCGAGCGCCTCGGCCTGAAGAGTGGCCGACGCCGACGCGTTCTCGATGAGCGCGAACAGCACTTCGCCGTCGCCGAGGGTGGTGGCGAGCCGGAAGGCGAGCTCGCGCGCAGGGGCCGACACTTCGAGGCTCCAGCGTTCGCGGACCGGCCCCGGCGCGAAGTCGGCACGCATCGCCTCGGTCGCCAGCAGCACGGGGATCGCCATGTCCAGCCCTCGCCGCAACCGTTCCATCCGCTTGCCGGGCAGGGGCGTGAAGCTCGCCCACTCCGCCTGCATCTCGGCGCGCCGCAGGTCTGTGCGGCAGAGTTCGTAGGGCGACCGCGCCAGTGCGCGCGAGGCCCGGTAAGCCTCGTCGGCGAGTACGAACTTGCCGCGCTTGGATTCGGCGTCGCCGAGGTAGTTGTACGCTTCGCGGCGGTCGTGCACGGCGCCCTCGGTGCCGAGCTCGGCGATCAACTGCCGCAGCACCTTCGCCGCGAGCACGGGATTGCCCGTCTGCAGATAGGCGGCGGCGACGCCCATCTTGGAGGCGGTCAACCGCGTGGCGAGTCCGCCCTCCTTGGCGAGCCTCGCCGCCTCCCGGAACAGGTCTCCGGCTTCGTCGAATCTCTCCTGCTGCATCGCCGCGCGGGCGCGATTCTCCAGAGTGATCTGACGGGTGACCGCGTCGGTGTCATCGTTGTCGCTGAGGGCGCTTGCGAGTTCGATGAACTCATGGGATGCGGCGCTGTCTCCGGTGTGCTGGGCCACCGCGGCGAGCGTCAGATATGCGTGGGCGGCCAGGCGCGGGTCCACGGTCGCGCTGAGGTCGAGCGCACGGCGCGCCTCGATCTCGGCATCCTGCAATCGGCCGGCGAACAGCAGCAGCGATGCGCGCACGTTGTGCACCTGGAACCGCATGAGGGCGTCCTGATGCACGTCGTGCGCATCGAGCAGGGCGAGGGCCTCCTCCGTCTGCGCGAAGGCGTCGTCCATCCGGTCGCTCTGCACGAGGATCTGCGTGCGCGAGACCATGCCGTTGACGATCACCGTGCGCGTGCCGCGCACGTCGCCGACCTCGTCTACGAGCCGCTGCGCGATCGTCAGCGATTCGTCGACGATCCGCAGCGCCTCGCCGAGCTCGGCGCGGAAGTCGTACACGCCCGAGAGGTTCAGCAGCGCCCTGGCGTGGATGTCGCGCGCATTCGCCTCGTCGCTGTCCGAGGTGAGGGTGATCGCCTCGCGCAGCATCCGCTCGGCCTCGTCGATCTCGCCGCGGCCCAGCAGGTCGGCCCCGTCGTTGTTCAGATCGCGAGCGGGGATCCACTTCGGGTCCGACCGACCGGTTCCGTGGATGTCGCGGGGGCGTTGCGGCGAGTCCTCGGTCATTCTCCGGCAGCCCGCTCTGCAAGGGTCGCGCTCGGATCGTCCAGTCGCCGTACGGCGTACTCGCGCACGGCATCCCGGGCGTCCTCCGCCTCGGCGGGACCGGGCACGGGTGCGAGGACCGGATCACGCACCCAGAGCGTGCGCTCGTCCAGGGGGAGCAGCGCCACGGATGCCGCCACCTGAGCGCTCCCGGCGAAGGCGACGCCGTCGGAGAGCAGGGGGATGTCGATGTCTAGGGCTTCTGGCCCGAATCGCGCCCGGAGTTCGCCCCCCGCCCCGGGGACAGCGGCGACCGACACGTGCAGGTGCGGGACGCCGTCCATATGCCGCAGCGACCATTGCGCATCGCTGTCGGCGGCGACGGTCTGCGGCGGAACGTCCGCCCATCGGACCGGGGCGGAGCCGTGACCGATCTCGATGCCGTCGTCGCGCCGAGTGCGCGCGCCGGCGGCGAGCGCCCAGGCCTCCGGCGTGGACACCGCGGCGGGATGCAGCTCGATGCCGTGGTCGTCGGCGAGGTCTGCGAGCGCATCGACGAGCGCGGCCGCGTCGTCACGGAGCCGTAGCGGCACCGCGGCCAACGAGGACGGGGCGTCCACCGCGTCGCGCAGCGCGTGCTCGACGGCATCGTCATCATCGAGGAGGTGCGCCACGGCATCCGCGGCGATGGCGGTCTCGGCGGCGAGGAGGGCGCCGTCGAGGGGCGGGGTGTAGACGCCCGCGGGCCACCAGTGGCTCGCCCAGGTCAGAGCGGCGAGGCGGTGCGCGGCGTCGACGCTCTCCGCATCCGTCGGGAGTGCGATCGTGCGCTCGTCCGCCGCGCGGACGGCGGCGGCGATCTCGTCGCCGTAGATCTCGGCGAGCCAGGGCAGCGCCTCGATGAGGCTGTGGATCACGGCATCCGGGAAGCGGTCGTCGGATGCGGCATCCCACGACAGGAGCGCGCCGCGCGCCTCGATCAGCGCGGTGCGCAGCGGTGCGCGCTCGACGGCGGGTGCCGTGCGCGCGAGGATCGCCCGGCCGTCCGCCACGGTGATCCACAGGGTCATGATGCGCTCTCCGCGTGTCGCCCGATCGCGAGTTTGAGACGGTGCCGCTGGTCCATCACGACCGAGCGGAGCACGCCGTCGAGCGTGTCCCACAGCTCGCTGCCGGGCGTCGGCGACGCACGCAGCTCCCGCCCGTGCAGGCGCACCCAGAGGCGTCGGAGATATCCCTGGCGCACGGCGTGCACGTCGTCGCGGATCGGCTCGGGGACGCCGCTGAGGTCCGCCGGGAATCTCCTCACCCGTCGCACGTACGCTTCGCGTTCCCATCGCCCGCGCAGCAGTCGGTGCGCGTTCGTCGGGCGCAGCATATCGACTGGCTCGAGGGCGCGGCCGGCTTCCACTCCGAGCAGCATCAGGACCCGGCCGTGTTCGTCGGCGAGCTCCCAGGGCCGTGCCGTGCGCTGGACCTCGTCGGCGAGGACATCATCGGCGTCACGGTCGCCGTCGACGGGAGCACCGCCGGACAGCGCAGCGAACAGCCGCTCGAAGACGGACCGGTCGAACGGGCGGGGGAGCGAGCGCTTGGATGCGCTGGCGCCGAGCGCGGGCATGGCCGGTCGGTCGAGCGCGGTGAGGCCGAGAGCTCGGGCGGTGTCTGGTGCCTCCAGCGCGGATGCCGCGGCGCTGCCGGCCTGCGCGTCGACGAGCGCGTCGAGGTCAGGGACGGCATCCGTCCCGCAGGCGTCGAGTGCGGCGAAGACCAGATCGGCGTCCTCTGCCGCGGGCGCGTCCGCGAGGCGTCGCGCGGCCCAGGCGGCGACGAGGTCGTCGTGCAGCCGCGCCGCGATGGCCGGATCCTGGACGGCCTCGCGAACGCGGGTCATCAGATTCTCGCCGCCGGTCTGTGCGATCTCCTGCACGGCGTCGACCGCCGTCTGCTCGGCCGTCGCCGGGTCGGGTGCGCCGTGGGTGCGCGCCAGCTCGTAGCAGCGCTGGAAGTACTTCTCCTGAGGGTTGCCGTCCGTGATGCGCAGCGTCCGGCGGGCGGCCTTCAGGACGCCGAACCACGCCGCGGTTGCCGCGAGGGCGTCTGCGGCATCCACGATGCGCGCCTCGAGTTGATCCGCGGCATCCGGCGTCAGCGAGAAGCCGGCCAGGTGCGGGTTCTGCACCGGCCGGATGACGAGCGGGTCGAGGATGAGCTTCACTGTGCGAGCGAGCGGTCGTCCCGAGCCGTTGCTGAGAGCCGCGACCCCCTCGCCGAGGGTGCTCCACGCCCGCCAGATGGCCGTCGTGCGGGGAACCATCACCGCACCCGCAACGGCGGTCGGCGGCGTGGGCGGGCTCATGATCGTCCAGCCTATCGACGTGACGGCGAGCACGGCGTGACTCACAGCGCCTCGCTGAAGAAGCCCGTTCGGCCGATCGTCGAGCGCGCGATCGTGCCGTCGGCGGAGACGATGATCAGGTCGGTCGTGCTCATCATCGGAGTCTCCAGCATCACGATGCTCGTGCCCGTCGGCGCCGTCATCCCGCCTCTGACCCGCTGCGGGATCGCGATCTCGTCGATGACGCGTCCGCTGGCGGCATCGACAGTGCGGAGAACGCGGTCGTACTGGCCCCAGCTCCGATACGACTCCTCCTGGATGACGAGGTAGTCGCCGCCGAGAGCCTGCGCCTCCTCGCGCCAGTACTCGTCGTCGTAGACCGTGAGCGTGGAGTGACGGTGGACGATCGGGTCCGTGACGATTGTCACTTCGGTGTCGATGTCGTTCGCACCGACCGGACCGATGGCCTCCCAGGTCTCCTCATCGTCGCTGATCGAGAGCGTTCCGTTCTCGATGGAGACGAACCTGTCGCCGAATGCGGCGGTGCTCATGCTCCCGGACGGGTCGGCGTCGTCGACGGTCCATCCCTGCGCGATCTCCTCGCTCGGCCGCCGGGATTCGTCGACGGAGCCGTCGGCGAGTGCGAAGGCGCGGATGCCGGCGGGGCTCTCGACGTACGCGTACCCGTCGTCGACTCCCAGCACGCTCGATGCGGAGAACGCCTGATCCGAGTTCTGCACATCCCAGAGGTGATGCCCGGTGGCGAGGTCGACGGCGGCGACGCGCTCGGACTCCATGCCGAACGCCATCTGCAGCAGTCCGCGCGGACCGACGCGGTTGTAGGAGATGATCGCGACCTCGTCGTCGCCGATCTCCGTGATCGCCGCGACGGGGGAGATCACGGAGTACTGCATCGGGAATCCCAGGATCCAGATGCCCCCGAAGAATGCGACGAGGTAGGCAGTGGCGGTCCGCACGATCGAGCTCTCCGGTTCGGGCGCGGGCGATCTGCGAAGGTGTGGGAACACGATCTTCGGCGCCGAGAGCGCGACGAAGACCGCGTACAGCACCAGGATGACGAGCCAGTCGTTGTACCAGGGCGTCGAGTGATGCGAGGTCAGCGCCGTCCAGCCCCAGAGAACTGCGAGGACCGCGGCGATGCCGACGAGGAACCAGGGCGCGATGCGCCGAAGCCGGGCCGACCACCGCCCGCGCCGTGGCGAGCGGGCGGTGATCAGCTTCGTCGCGCCGTCGTCCATGCACTCAACATACGGTGTCGGACGGCTCCCGATCACGGATTGTCGACCTGCTGCAGGGTGCCGTCGGCGTCCAGTTCGAGCGTGAGGTCGAGGTCGAGCCGTGCGAGGAACGCGTCGTCATGGCTGACGACGAGCACCGCGCCGCGGTACGCCCGCAGCGCCTCGACGACCTGGTCGACCGTGTCGAGGTCGAGATTGTTCGTCGGCTCATCCAGCACCACCAGGTGCGGGGCAGGGTCTGCCAGCAACAGCGCCGCCAGTGCCGTGCGGAAGCGTTCTCCGCCGGAGAGCGAGCCCACCGGCCGATCGGTCGTGTCGCCGCGGATGAGGAACCTCGCCAATCGGTTCCGGAGCTCCTTCTCGGGGATCTCGGGCGCCCTGCGGGCGACGTTCTCGATCACGGAGAGGGACTCGTCGAGCCCGTCGATGCGCTGCGGCAGGTAGCCGATCCGATCGGTGTGCGCGGTCGCATGGACGTGCGGTTCGGAGTTGTGAACGCCGGATGCCACCAGTCGCTGCAGCAGCGTCGTCTTGCCGACGCCGTTGCCGCCGATCAGTGCCACGCGCTCGGGTCCCTGGACGGTCCATTCCCGGTCGCTGTCGCCGAGCGTCGCGATGCGCCTGCTTCGTGCGACCTCCGGATCAGGCAACTCGATCTTCATCGAAGCGTCACCGCGTACACGGCGGCCCGCCTCATCGAGTACGCTGCGCGCCTCGGCCTCTTTCTCTGCGACTTCACCTCGCAACTTGCCGGCTGAGACCTGCGCGGCCATCTTTCGTCCATTCGCGATGATCTTCGGCACGCGTTTCTCGGCGTACGCCTTGTTCGCCATGCGCGCGCGACCGGCGAGCTTCGTCTCGGCCTCGATGCGCTGCCGCTTCTCCTTCTTGAAGGCCTGCTTGGCGTCACGTTCGGCCTGACGTGCGGCGTTCTGCTCGGCGTCCAACCAGGCGCGCCAATCCGAATAGGGCCCGCCGAAGACGCTCAGCGTGTGCGCATACAGCTCTGCCGTGTCATCCATCTGATCGAGTAGTGAGACGTCGTGGCTGACGACGATCAGCGTTCCCTTCCACGACCGCACCATATGGGCGAGCTTCGCGCGCGCATCGCGATCGAGATTGTTGGTCGGCTCGTCGAGCAGGGTGATCGGCGCTCGCCGAAGGCGGATGCCGGCGATCGCGACGAGCACGGCTTCACCACCGGAGAGCTCTCCGACGCGGCGGTCGACGAACGACGGATCAAGACCGGCTTCTGCCAGGGATGCTTCGGCGCGAGCTTCGATATCCCAGTCCTCTCCGACCGCATCGAAGTGCGCGGGGTCGACGTCTCCGGTGGTGATCGCGCGTACGGCGTCGAGCGGACCGGCGATGCCCAGCAGCTCGGCGACTCTGCGATCGGTGTCGAGCGTGAGTCGCTGCGGCAGATACGCGACGTCGCCGAACGTCGTGACGGTGCCCGATGTCGGGGTCAGCTCGCCGGCGATCAGACGAAGCAGCGTGGACTTTCCCGAGCCGTTGCGGCCGACGAGCCCGGTGCGCCCGTCGCCGAACGATCCGGCTACGCCGTCGAGCGCGGTGGACCCGTCGGGCCAGATGAAGCTGAGTCGGTCGAGCGTGACCGATGAGTGGGTGGTCGATGATGACATAGGTGTCTCCTGAGGCGTGCGGATGCACTGACACCGGTCGCCGATGAGCGCCAGAGATGGCGGGCGGATCCGAAAAGGAAGGGTCGTGTCAGCGCGCGAGAAGATGGGCGCGGAGGCAACGACTCAGATCAATGAACTTCCAGACACGGCGGACAGGACGCGTCGACGATACCCGGGTGTGTCGTCGATCGCAAGAGCTGGCGCGATCTTGATTCGTCGCTCAGGTGATATCCGTCGTGAGGCGGATGCCGCGGCTCGGGCACGTGCGTACGGTGGAGTCATGGCTGATCACGACATGAGCAGCAGCGAAGCGCGACAGCGGCTGAGTTGGGGCGCGGGAATCGCCATCGGTATGGGCGTCGGGGTCGCGATGGGATCCGCCCTCGACAACATGGCCCTCGGTATCGCGTTCGGGGTCGCCATCGGCGTCGTGTTCGCGATCGTCATCGGCTCGGTGGGACGGCGGAGGCCGCGAAATCATCACGGGCCAGGGGGCGATGGCCCGCGACCCGATGACCCGGATGCCGACGGACCGGGCTATGACGATCCGGGCTCAGTCCGCTGAGCCGTCCCGCCACCGCTCGAGGAACACCCGTACGTCCTGCAGTTCCTCCTCTGACACGCTGTGCGTCAGTCCGGGATACACCCGGCCCGTGAGGTCGGAATGGTCGGGCAACCACTGCGCTGTGTGATCGATCAGTTCCTCGGGGATGACATCGTCGTGCGTACCCCGGCCCCAAAAGACCTGCGGCTTCGACGTCCGCAGGCTGTCGTCGTCCGGGAGCTCACCCGGAGTGGCATAGCCGCTGAGCGCGACGACGGCGCCGAAGCGCGCGGCATCCAGTCGCATCGCCTGCAGAGACACCGCAGCGCCCTGTGAGAAGCCGAGCAGCGCGACCTTCGGAGCGTCGGCGGTCGCGGCATCCAGCCAGCGCAGCACCGCCCGTGCTGCGGCGGTCGTCGCGTCGGGGCTGCGGCCCTCGAGACCCTCGATCGGGTACCACGAACGTCCTGGCGCCGGCCACGGCGGTGCGAGGGGCGCAGCGAGGGATGCCACCGCGATGCCGTCGGGCAGGAACGGGACCAGCCCGAAAAGGTCGTTCTCATCGGAGCCGTAACCGTGCAGCAGCACGAGCAACGGCAGGCCATCGCGTTCGCCGGGCGTCCACCGGGTGGCGTCCGCATCGATCGTCAGCACGTCGTTCACACAGCCATCCTGCCAGGGGACTCTGACACCGAAACACCTGACACTGGTAGAAATGAGTCATGGCGGTGCGCACACCTGATCCCGACCCCGACGGCGAGGACGACGACCTCGCGCAGTTCGCCGAGCTGCCGTCCGACGCGAGCAATCCCGCCTGGCTGAGCGAGTTCGAACTCGCCGAAGCCCGACGCCGACTGCCCATGCTGTACGTCGAGGCGATTCCGGTGCGCACCGACGGAACGGGGCTGGTGACCGAGCTGGGCATCCTCCTGCGCTCCACGCCGCTCGGCGAGATGACGCGCACGATCGTGTCCGGCCGGGTGCGGTACGGCGAGACAGTCCGTGACGCGCTGTTCCGGCACATCGAGAACGATCTGGGGCCCATGGCATTCCCGCTGCTTCCCCCGCAGCCGTTGCCGTTCACCGTGGCCGAGTACTTCCCGCTCCCCGGCGTCAGCGCCTATCACGACGACCGGCAGCACGCCGTGTCGTTGGCGTTCGTGGTGCCGGTGACCGGTACCTGCGAACCGCGTCAGGACGCGCTCGAGGTCACCTGGTTCTCACCGGAGGAGGCTGCATCCGACGCCGTCGCCGCCGAGATGGAGGGCGGTCGCGGGACTCTCATCCGCCATGCGCTCGCGAGCCTCGGCCTGCTGCGCTGACGCGGCCGGCGGTGCGGGTCTCGCGCTGCCGGCCCCCTCTCGGCACTAGGCGGAGGCCGTCAGGCGGGCCAGGGCGGCGACGAAGGCGTCGACGTCGGACTCCTGCGTGTCGAAGCTGCACATCCAGCGGACCTCGCGGCGCGCGGCATCCCAGTCGTAGAAGCGGAACACCTCACGCAGCCGGTCGGCGACACCCGTCGGCAGTGTCGCGAAGACGCCGTTGACCTGTGTCGGCTGGGTGAACTCCACGCCGCGGATGCTGCCGTCGGCGAGCCCAGCCTCGATGCCGGCGCGCAGACGCGCGGCCATCGCGTTCGAGTGCGAGGCGTTGCGAAGCCACAGGTCACCCTCGAGCAGCGCGATGAGCTGCGCCGAGACGAACCGCATCTTGGATGACAGCTGCATCGAGTACTTGCGGCTGTAGATGAGGCCATCGGATGCCTCGGGGTTCAGTACCACGATGGCCTCGCCGACCATGGCGCCGTTCTTGGTTCCGCCGAAGCTGAGCACGTCGACGCCGACATCGCGCGTGAATGCGGCGAAGGGCAGGTCGAGGGCGGCGGCGGCGTTGGAGATGCGGGAGCCGTCCATGTGCAGGCGCATGCCGTGACTGTGCGCGTGGTCTGCGAGGGCGCGGATCTCGTCGGGTGTGTAGAGCGTGCCGAGTTCGGTGGACTGCGTGATCGAGACCACCAGCGGCTGAGCGCGGTGCTCATCGCCCCCGCCCCAGGCCTCCCGGGCGACGAGCTCAGGGGTGAGCTTGCCGTTCTCGGTCGGGACCGTGAGCAGCTTCATGCCGCCCATGCGCTCGGGCGCTCCGCCTTCGTCGACGTTGATGTGCGCGGTGGATGCCGCGATCGCAGCACCCCAGCGGGGGAGCATCGACTGCAGGCCGACGACATTCGCGCCGGTGCCGTTGAAGACGGGGAAGGCCTGGATGCCGTCACCGAAGTGGCTGCGGAAGACCTCTTGCAGTCGCTCGGTGTACTGGTCCTCGCCGTAGGCGATCTGGTGTCCGTCGTTCGCCGCGGCGATCGCCGCGAGAACCTCGGGATGGATGCCGGAGTAGTTGTCCGACGCGAATCCCCGTACCGCGGGGTCATGCAGAGTGCTCACCGAGACAGCCTATGTCGGATGTCGGCGGTGACGCCTACTCTTTTCACATGCAGCACACCGCCGCACGAAGGGCCTTCGCGAACGTCCTTATCAACACGCTCATCGCCAACGTGACGACGAGCTTTCTGTGGTTCGCGCTGACGTTCTGGGTCTACATCGAGACCCGGTCCGTGCTCGCCACGGGCATCATCGGCGGCGCCTACATGCTCTTCGTCGCGCTGTTCGCGATGGTGTTCGGCACCGTCGTCGACCGGCATCGCAAGCACGCGGTCATGCTGCTCTCAAGCGTGGTGTCGGCGGTGGCGTTCGCCGCCGCCGGCGTTCTGTACCTCTTCGTCACAGAGGATCAGCTGCTCGACCTCGGCGCGCCCTGGTTCTGGCTGTTCGCGGTGATCATCCTGTTCGGCGGCGTGATCGAGCAGTTGCGCAACATCGCGCTGTCGACGACGGTGACGCTGCTCATCGAGGAGGACAAGCGGGCCAATGCCAATGGCCTCGTCGGTACTGTGCAGGGCATCGCATTCCTGGTGACCAGCGTGTTCTCGGGGTTGTCGATCGGGTTCCTCGGCATGGGATGGACGCTGGTCATCGCGATCGTCGCGATGGGTGTGAGTTTCGTGCATCTGCTGTTCATCCGGATCTCGGAGACCGAGCCCGTGGCCGACCCGAACTCGTCCGGTGCGCTCGACTTCCGCGGCAGTGTGCAGGCGATCCGGCTCGCGCCGGGGCTGTTCGCGCTGATCATCTTCTCGACGTTCAACAACCTCATCGGCGGCGTCTACATGGCGCTGATGGATCCGTACGGTTTGACGCTGTTCAACGCCCAGTGGTGGGGCATCGCGCTGGCGTTCGCATCGACCGGCTTCCTCATCGGCGGCGCACTGGTGGCGAGGTTCGGTCTCGGCAAGCGACCGGTTCGCACGATGCTGCTCGTCGTGATCGCCATGGGCGTGCTCGGGGCGGTGTTCATGCTGCGCGAGTGGTGGCCCCTGTACGTGGTCGGCATGTGGATCTATATGATGCTCGTGCCGCCCGTCGAAGCCGCCGAGCAGACGGTGATCCAGAAGGTCGTGCCGTTCCAGAGGCAGGGGCGGGTCTTCGGTACCGCGGCGGCGATGGAAGCCAGTGCAGCGCCGATCACGGCGTTCCTCATCGCGCCCCTCGCCGAGTTCCTCATCATCCCGTACATGGACAGCTCGGCCGGCCAGCGCCAGTGGGGATGGTTACTCGGCGGGGGAGATGCGCGCGGCATTGCGTTGGTGTGTCTGTTCGCGGGCCTCGTCATGGTCGTCGCGGCGGGACTGGCGTTCTTCACCCGCTCCTACCGCAAGCTCACCAAGCTGTACGAGCACGCTCCCGAGCAGGAGATCCCCGAGGGCGCGGTGCCGAACGAATCCGGCGACCCAGACCGCAGCTCGCGCGCCACTTCGTGACATCCGCGCCATCGATCGATGGCGCGGATGTCAAAGGATGCAGCGCGACGCGCGTCAAACTGACCTCTTCAGTCCGCGAAGCGTTCCTTGGCGTCGGCGCTCACAGGCGTGAAGAAGTTGATCAGGTTGCCGTCCGGGTCGCGGAACAGCAGCGATCGGTTGCCCCACGGCATCGTCACCGGACCGTTGACGAACTCGCCGACTTCTCCGGCCAGCGCAGCGACCTCGGCGTCGACGTCGTCGACGAGGAAGTCGAGCGTCACGGAACGGTTCGCCCCGGCCTCGGCGGCGCCTTCGCCGAGCAGCGGCACTGTGGCTGAGCTCGCGATCGCTAGCGTGCCCGCATCGGTGCGCAGCTCGGCGAAGAGCGGATGCAGTCGCACTGCCTTGAGCCCGGTGACGTCCTCGTAGAACGCGACCAGACGGTCGACGTCGTCAGTGATGATTCGGGTGGCGGCAAGGTGCATGAGCGTGTTCTCTCCTCGGTCGATGAGCCCGGAGGTTCCGGGCATGAACGAAGGTACGCGCAATACCGGGCAGGGAATGTCCAGTATTGCGAGATCATGGAAGCATGGCCGGTTCCACGTCGCGTGTGCTGCGCGTGCTCGAGCTGCTGCAGTCCGCCGAGACGCGCACCGTATCCCAGCTCGCTGATCGGCTCGGGGTGAACGAGCGGACGGTGCGTCGCTACGTGCAGCAGCTGATCGACTTGGACATCCCCGTCGAGTCGCTCCGCGGCAGGTATGGCGGGTACCGGATAGCCGCGGGGTTCCGGGTGCCGCCGCTCATGCTCGACGACGATGAGGCGGTGGCCGTCGTGGTTGCGCTCATCCACGCGCAATCCTCGGCGGAGGGCGATACGACCGCGTCGCAGACGGCACTCGCGAAGATCCGGCGTTCCCTCCCCACTGCGACCTCTCATCGGCTCGAGACGCTGCTGGCGAGCAGTGTGGGCGCAATGCCCGCCGGCAGGGATGCGCCGGACGCCGGTATCCTGCTCACGGTCGCCGAGGCGATCAAGACGCGCGCACCGCTGGATCTGCGCTATCGGAGCGCGGCAGACACGCCAACGCGACGGACGGTGCATCCGTATGATCTGATCGCCCGCTCCGGTCGGTGGTACCTGATCGGGCTCGATGTCGAGCTTGAGGAAGAACGCACGTTCCGCATCGACCGCATCCGCACGGCGCGCACACTGTCCGGCACGTTCTCCACGCCGTCACGTTCGCAGGACGCGGTGACGCGTCTGGTCGACGGCTTCGCCCGTGCCGATCGCCGTTGGCGGGTCGTGCTGCGTATGGCCGCGGAACGGGAGAAGATCCGCGCGCACCTGCCGGAGTCCGTCGCGACGCTGCACCCGCTGGAGGAGGCGGACGGCCAGGGGTTCCGGGTGGTGATCAACGCCGAACGGCTCGACTGGCTCCCCGCGGTGATCGCGGCGATCGATGCGGACACGATCATCGAGCAGCCGGATGAGCTCCGTGCGCGGGTACGCCGTCTGGCCGAGCGTCTCCTGCGCAATCTCTAAGTGAGCTCGATCACCCGATCGTTGACTGTTGCGGCACCCGCATCCCACAGGCTGACGACGGCGCTCGCGAGCGTCGCCGGGTCGAGCACCTTGGCGCGGAAGATGACGGATGCCGCCCGCACGGGTTCGTCCGCGTCGCGGGCGGCCTTCGCGAACCCGTGCGCCACGGCGCGCGCCCAGGCTTCGCTCGCAGCCTTCACCGCGGCGTAGTTCGCTCCGCCCGCGAGCGGGCGCGCGACCGCGGTGGAGGACACGATCGCGAAGCGTCCGGCATCCGACGTCTGCAGTCCCCGGTCGAACGCGCGGCTGGTCGCGCGCACGGCGCGCAATGCCGGCAGGAGCGCGTCGAAGTCCTCATCGGACTGTCCGGCGAGCCCACCGCCACCGAGCCATCCGCCGACGAGGGGGATCACGCCGTCGACCGGGCCGAGGTCCGCGGCCACGGCCGTCATGTCTGAGAACGAGGTCGCATCTGCGACGACCACCTCGGCGCCGGCGTCGGCCAGCGACGAGAGCCGCTCCGCCGACCGTCCCGTCGCGACCACCCGTGCACCGCCCTCGATCAGCGCGCGCGCAACAGCGAGTCCTGCTGAGCTGGTCGCGCCGGCGACGACTAC
>JACYYJ010005751.1_pt1 | contig 17583 bp, 15 predicted proteins | sample 8236861 | NCBI WGS metagenome assembly JACYYJ01 (sample SAMN14103086, study PRJNA606662) | landfill metagenome | isolation source: landfill solid waste | place: India:New Delhi, Okhla landfill site | collected 2017-11-05
GTCGCCAGCATTTTCGTCATCGATGGGCAATGATCGTTCATCAAAAGGAAGACGCACTATATGCTTTAAAGCGAGCCATCAATAAAGAAAATACACCTAATCTATTTCATGGTGTGGTACCTTCGATGTTTACGAGTCAAACAGCGTTAATGAAATATATTACTAGTTTATTAGAACAGAACAAAGATGCACGGAAAGACCCTCAACAATATCAAGAGAACTTAATGGCGTTAGCTACGATGTATTGTCAGGGATATGAAATAGATTCGGAGGCTTTATTTTTTGGTACGAATGCTAAAAGTTTGCATATGCCAACTTATCCCTTTGCGAGAAATAATTACTGGGTAGAAAGTAAGGAACCAGATATGCGTTACTCTATTCGGGAAACGATCGATTCGCCTTCGCCAAATGAGGATCCGACGACAAAATCCTTAAGAAATGAACCGAAGAAGGATCATGGAGAGGCTTCCAAACAATATGCCTTACAACACTTGTCAACACCTGAGATAGATACATGGTCATCTGTCCCTATAGCGAAACCAGAATCGATCCAATTAACTGGAGTAAAAGATAAATCAAGGGGGAATGAGCATTCGGAAACTAGTGACATCGAGGAGATTGAAAAATCGATAGCCATGCTGTTAAAGGAAGTTTTAGATTTGGATCAAGAGAATGTCGATCGTGATATGCCATTTATTGAAATGGGGATGGATTCCATCGTTGGCGTGGAATGGATCCAAGCAGTAAATAACCAATACCAAACATCGTTTACTGCTAATAGCATTTACGAATTTCCTAATATTCGTAAATTTGCCACAGCCTTGGCGCAATCCTCATCAGGATTTGCGGAGGATGCGATAGATGGAGAGAACGAGTCTAAAATAGATTCTACTCTACCAATAGAACCGATAGATAAGCCCAACGATTCACCGACTTTAAATAACACGGAAGAGGTAATATCATACTTGGTTGAAAGCTTGGCAGAATCTCTTTCTATGGATAAGAAGGAGATTAAATTGGATAGTGAGCTTGTTGAATTAGGGTTAGATTCCATTATTGGTGTGGAATGGATTCAGGCAATTAATGAACGATATGGACTTACTCTTACGGCTAATAGTATCTATGAATACCCTTATCTTCGTGAGTTTGCAGATTTTATACTGAGTCAATTATCGATGGAAAATGAATTAGATAATTCATCACCACTCCATTTGCAACAGCTTGTTAAAAGTGTACAGGCTGGTGAAATCGATATAGAGCAAGCTGATCAGTTATTGCAAAGGGGAGATATTAAAAAATGAAAAATGATTTAGTGATTACTGGCATTGGTATCTTATCTGCTATCGGTCAAGGGAAATTGGACTTTTCTTCCGCTTTACTAGAGGGAAAGCATGTCTTCAATCAAATGAAACGTCCTGGTAGAAAAAAAGAGATAGATTTTATCGGAGCTGAAATAGATCAATTGAATTTCCCAGATGAGAATACCAAAAGGCAGTGGAGGAGGGCATCTTTAACAAGTCAGGTGGCCTTACTGACATTGATGGAAGCATGGCAGGAGGCGAAGTTAGCTCACATACCTGCTGAAAGGATTGGGCTTATTATAGGTGGGTCCAATGTACAACAAAGGGAAATGCTGCACATTTATGATCATTATCATGATAAACCACATTTTATTTCACCCACCTATGGGATGTCCTTCATGGATAGTGATATCTGTGGTTGGTGTACAGAACAATTTGATATTAAAGGTCTAGCCTATACTATTGGTGGCTCTTCCGCTAGTGGACAGATGGCTGTAATCCAGGCATGTGAAGCAGTATTATCCGGAAAGGTGGATGCTTGTATTGCGCTAGGTGCATTAATGGATATCTCGTATATCGAGTGCCATGCCTTTCGGTCACTAGGGGCAATGGGAACGGATCTCTATGTCCACCAGCCTGAAAAGGCTGCCCGCCCCTTTGATCAAAACCGAGATGGATTTATTTATGGGGAAAACTGTGGAGCGGTAGTGATTGAACGAAGAGAGACAGCATTAAAACGAAGCATTCCATCTTATGCTCAAATTCTGAGCTGGGCTAGGGGAATGGATGGTAACCGAAATCCTAATCCTTCACGGGAAGGAGAAATGCTTGTTATTCAACAAGCATTGGAGCAGGCGGATCTCCTCCCTGATTCGATTGATTATATTAATCCACATGGTTCCGGATCTCTAATAGGAGATGAAACGGAGCTTCAAGCGTTAATCGACTGTGGACTGCCACATGCCTATATCAACACTACCAAATCGATTACTGGACATGGCTTAAGTGCAGCTGGGGTAGTGGAATTAATTGCCACACTGTTACAAATGGAAGCAAGACAATTGCATCCAAGTCGCAATTTGCAAAACCCGATAAATGAATTCTTTAATTGGGTGCGCCAAGGAAAAAACGAGGTGTCCATTAACCATTCACTTAATCTAAGTTTTGGTTTTGGAGGAGTGAATACCGCCGTTTGTCTCAAAAATGAAAGATGATACTGGAGGGGATAGAACATGAATATAGTTGGAATTGAAGCAATGAACGCTTTTGGAGGAACAACTTATTTGGATGTGATGGAATTAGCAAAACATAGGGGATTAGATTTGACACGCTTTGAGAATTTACTAATGAAGGAGAAGGCTGTGGCTCTGCCATTCGAAGATCCCATCACATGTGGGGTAAATGCAGCTAAACCTATTGTCGATGGGCTATCCCCAGAGGAGAAGGATCGGATTGAGCTATTGATCACCTGTTCAGAATCTGGCATTGATTTTGGTAAATCAATGAGCACTTATATTCATCATTACTTAGGTCTAAATCGTAATTGTCGTATGTTTGAGTTGAAGCAGGCATGTTATTCAGGCACGGCTGGTTTGCAAATGGCCGTTCAATTTATTCTCGCCCAAACCTCTCCTGGGGCAAAAGCCCTTGTGATTGCCAGTGATATCTCACGATTTTTAGTAGCTGAAGGTGGTGAGGAATTGTCTCAAGATTGGTCCTATGCGGAACCAAGTGGTGGAGCGGGAGCTGTTGCGATGTTGATTAGTGAGACACCTTATTTGTTTCAGGTAGATGTAGGTGCCAATGGCTATTATGGATATGAGGTAATGGATACATGCCGGCCCATACCAGACAGTGAAGCAGGGAATGCAGATTTGTCTTTGTTGTCTTATCTGGATTGTTGTGAACAGACTTTTTTGGAATATCAACGGAGAGTTGCTGAGGTAGATTATCAACAAACCTTTCAATATCTCTGCTATCATACCCCTTTTGGTGGAATGGTCAAAGGTGCCCATCGAACAATGATGCGAAAAATGGTTAAAGCGAAATCCCAAGAAATTGAAATGGATTTTGAAGAACGTGTCTTACCAGGTTTGAAATATGGGCAAAGGGTGGGGAATATTATGGGGGGAAGTGTTCTCTTGTCCCTATTAAGCACCATTGACCAGGGCCGATTTGATTCACCAAAACGGATTGGTTGTTTTTCCTATGGATCTGGCTGTTGTTCAGAATTTTATAGTGGTATTGTATCACCCCAAGGTCAAGAAAAACTTAGACAGTTTAGGGTCGAAGAACAATTGAATAATCGTTACCATTTAACGATGGAAGAGTATGAAGAGCTGTTAGTGAGAAGCAATGAGGTTAAATTTGGGACACGAAATGTAAAGCTGGATCTTGACCTTATTCCGGGGGCGAAATCGCTGAGTGAGGATAAAGGTCTTTTGGTATTAGAAGAAATTCATGAATTCCATAGAAAATATCGGTGGTTATAATGGACTATCAAACGGTGAATGTCCAGATAGAACAAGCTATTTGTTATTTGCAGCTTTATCGTCCAAAAGCAAATAATACCATTAATGACCAGATGATTGAGGAATGTCATCATGTACTTGATTGTTATGAGAAATCGATCAACGTTGTGGTAATAGAAGGATTACCAGATGTCTTTTGTTTTGGTGCAGACTTTCAGGAACTGCATGACACGATGGCAAGTGGGCAAATACGTGAGCGAAACCCAGAACGGTTATATGATTTGTGGTTAAGGTTAGCCACTGGACCCTTTATTACCATTTCCCATGTCAGAGGTCGGGTTAACGCAGGAGGAATAGGATTTGTGGCTGCAAGTGATATTGTATTGGCAGAAAGTAATGCTCAATTTAGTTTATCAGAGTTGTTATTTGGGGTTTTCCCTGCAGCAGTACTTCCCTTTCTAATTCGTCGAATAGGTGTTGCAAAAGCCAACTATTTGACGATCATGACAAAGACCTTTACGGTTCAGCAGGCAGATGCATGGGGATTAGTTGATGCCTTTGAGGATAATAGCAAGTCACTTTTACGTAAACATCTGCTTCGCCTCAAACCGTTAACCAAAACAGCCATTACACGGTATAAACAGTATGTACATAAGCTTTATAGCCCGTTGCAAGAACAAAAATCACTGGCTGTGGAAGCGAATCAAGAAATGTTTTCAGACGAACAAAATTTGGCAGGGATTTACCGTTATATTGAAACAGGAAAATTTCCTTGGGAGTGATATAGGGATGAGAGGAGGGAATAGATGAAGTCTGTTGTGCACATTGAAGAGATTGAACCGGAAATTGTATTGCTGAGGATGCAGGATGATGTATACAAAAATACATTTTCAAAGGCATTAATTGACGAATTGATTGATGCCTTTGATGCAATACAAGCCAATCAAACCTATAAAGTGGTGATTTTAACTGGTTATGATACCTATTTTGCATCAGGAGGGACACGAGAAAGTTTATTGGCCATTCATGAAGGTAAAGAAAAGTTTACAGATAAAAATGTTTATAGCTTGGCATTGAATTGCGATATTCCGGTTATTGCTGCAATGCAAGGTCATGGAATCGGGGGTGGTCTCATAATGGGCTTATTTGCCGATTTTGTTATTTTAAGCAGGGAAAGTGTCTATACAACTAACTTTATGAAGTATGGTTTTACCCCGGGTATGGGGGCCACTTGTATCTTGCCAAGAAAACTAGGTATCAGCTTGTCTGAAGAGCTATTAATCACTTCCGCTAACTATAGGGGAGCTGATCTTGAAAAGAGGGGAGTGCCATTTCCTGTACTGCCACGAGTAGAGGTATTAAATCATGCGGTTGAATTAGCACGTGAGATTGCTGAAAAACCAAGGTATTCCCTTGTTCTTTTAAAAAATCACCTAGTTTCTCCGATACGTCAGGAATTACCTTCCATTATCGAACAAGAAGTGACCATGCATGAAAAAACCTTTCACCAACAGGAAGTAAGGGAACGGATTCATAATCTATTTGGGAAATGAGGGGAGGAACGGCATTTATGGATACAAAGGAAATATTTCGTGCGCTTCAATCAGATAAAATTACTGTTCAACAAGCTTATGATGAGCTTGCGACTTTTCTAGATCAATCACCTCAAGAGGAAGGGGGTGATCAAGGAAAACGGAAGGAAAAAGAAGCCTTAGCTTTACAAGATTCAGTCGTCGATTGTCGAGAGATTGAACCAGGGATTGTCCAGGTTTCCATGCAAGATCGTAAACATAAAAATACTTTTTCTACAGAATTGATTTCTGGTCTTATGCAAGCTTTTGAATCGTTGAAAAACAATACAAATTGCAAAGTGGTTATCCTTACAGGTTATGATACGTATTTTGCCTGTGGTGGCACACAAGAAGGTTTGTTGGCACTGTATGAGGGCAAAGCGAAAATGACGGATCTTCATCTCTATAGTTTGTCGATGGAGTGTGATATTCCCGTTATTGCAGCAATGCAAGGGCATGGCTTGGGAGGAGGGTTATGCCTAGGTATGTTTTGTGATTTTGTTATTATGAGCCGGGAAAGTAAATATGCCTGTAATCATATGAGTTATGGTTTTACACCTGGTGATGGAGCAACGTTGATTTTGCCTCGTGTTTTGGGTCATCCTTTGGCACAGGAGTTTTTATTTACCGGAAAAAATTTCAAGGGTGCTGAACTGGCCGAGCGAGGGGCGTTGGTTCCTGTTCTTCCGAGAAAGGATGTCTTGCCTTATGCAATTAAGTTAGCGAGAGAATTGGCCGAGAAGCCGAGGGAATCCTTGACACTGTTAAAGCAACATATGGTGACAAACCTAAAGGAAGACTTAACGAAGGTAGTAGAAAAAGAATGGGTGATGCAAGAGAAAACCCTTGTCAATCGACCAGAAGTGATGGAAAAAATAATGCCAGCGTTTCATGTAGCCTCTGCCACATCCAAATTTCCAGAACTTCTTCATTTGAATCAGCATTTTAGTGGAAGACCGGTATTTTGGATACACGGGGAAGGTGGAGGAGTAGAAGGATTTCAAATGCTTGCAGAAAAAAGCAAACGACCATTTTATGGGATACAGGCGAAAGGACATTTGACAGAACATACTCCTATAAAAGGAGTGGAAGCAATAGCCGCCTATTATGTCAAAATAATCCAAAGCAAGCAGGCGAAAGGTCCCTATGATTTAGGTGGGTATTCTTTAGGAGGAGTATTGGCATATGAAGTCATCCGTCAACTGCAGGAGGCAGGAGAGACCGTTAGCACTCTGGTATTGATAGATTCTCCTGATCTCTCTAGTTGGGAAAAAATACAGCTCAGTCCTCAAAGCAAAGCCTTGCAAGCAGTTAATATGGCATTGTTAAATCGTAACAAGAAGGAAGCAGATCACATTTTGAAAAACCTGATTCATAACAAAGAAATTCCTGAGTATAACGATGAGAAGTCATTTTTGATAGAACTAATCCGACTTGGAAGAGAACGAGGGCTTTCTTTAACGTTATCGGAGGAGGCATTATTGGATTTGTTTCTGCGGCATTTACGAATGCAGGAGGCATTTGAAATAGAGCAGTACACTTTATCGACCCTGCCGAATGCTTCCGAGGTTACTTGCTATTATGTCCGAAATCAAAGCGGTTTATTTTATGGTGAGCTTATGTCCTATATGACAACGGATAGAGATGACTTTAGTATTGATCATACAAGTTATTGGGAGGAGTGGGTGAGGGTTTTCCCTCGTTTTCACCTGTTAGATGTAGAATCTACTAGCCATATGACACTACTGTTCGATCCGGCTTCACAAGCGGATATTGTGTCGTTATGCAAGAAATTGTATGAATAATAATATTTTAAATAAAGGGAAGGAATGAAGGTAAAATGAAATTTAGTTTAATGACATATTCACTAGTTTCTAAGATGCGTTCTGGAGAAATGAAGTTGGAGGATGTTATTGCATTTGCCGAAAATGAAGGATTTGATGCGATTGAGTTATTGATGTTTGATTTTAGTCGGCCAACCGGAGAAATTAAAACAATGTTGGAAAATCATCAGATGAAGATTTCATGTATCAATGCCTTTGTTGATTTAGCAGTACAGCAGGAGGATACCCATTCAGACAATATAGCACTCTGTCAGCAAATTATTGATAAGGCAGTGGAGCTTTCCGCACCAATGGTAATGCTGGTGCCGGCTATTCCACAGTTTATTGCCAGTGAAGAAGATAAACAAAAGGGGCTACCACGCATTATTTCTGCATTACAAAAGATTACACCTTATGCCGAATCGAAAGGTGTTGTGCTAACAATTGAAAATTATCCTGCACTCCAGACTCCTTTTTGCAGTGTAGCTGAAGTGACAAATATTTTGGATCAAGTCCCTGGACTCAAATTAACCTTTGACTATGGCAATATGTTAGTGGCAGGAGAGGATCCTCTTAAAGCCTATGAAATGCTAAAAAAATACACGGTGAATGTCCATTTAAAAGATTGGCAGTTCGTAACAGAGGAAACGGAGACCCAGTCTGTAGATGGGAGATATTTAAAATCAGTGGCTCATGGCCAAGGGGTAATGGATTATTCGTCGCTATTTACCAAAATGGTATCAGATGGTTATGAGGGATATTGTTCCTTTGAATATGAAGGAGAGCTAGATGCAATAGATGCCACAAGACAAGGAATGGAGCATTTAAGAAAGCAATTAGACCAAGTGATGGCTCGGGGATTACGTCATTAATATTTTAATATAACAGGGGAGTGGTATAAATGGCAAAGGTATTATTTTTAAATGGACCTTCACATGGCCATGTGAATCCAACGTTAGGCTTGGTGACGGAATTAGTCGATCAAGGAGACGAAGTGATTTACTTTTGTACAGATGATTATCAGAAGAAGATTGCTAAAACGGGAGCAATTTTTAGAAGTCTTGGAGAGCATGCCAAACTACCCAAAGAAAATTCTCATCTGAAGAAGAATGAGCAATTTTTTGATATAGCTTTAAGGATGGTGTTATCAACAGAAAAGGTGGTTCATCATATTTTGGATGAAATTGCTGATGAATCCATTGATTACCTCATTTATGATTCCATGTATCCTATTGGTCATATCATTGGTCAAATTTTAAAAGTTCCAACTGTCGCTTCTCATGCAGTTTTCGCTAGGCCTGAAGAATTATTGCCAGCAAATAAAAATATGGCTGGAATGGAGAAAATGTATGATCATCCAGCTTTTAAAGAATACAAAACCATGGTAAAGAGGATGAATGAGGCTTATCGTATAGAAGTTCCAAATTTAATGGGGATGTCCCCACATTATGCCGACCTGAATATTGCCTACACTTCTGATTACTTTGTTACTAATCCCGTCGATTATGATGAAAGTTTTCGATTTATTGGTGGACCTGTTAGTACATTAAAGGAAAAGATGGATTTTCCCTTTGATCAACTGAAAGATAAAAAAGTGATCTATATTTCCTTAGGAACAGCCTTTAATAAAGTGAATTTAGATGTTTACAACATATTTTTTGAAGCCTTTCGTCATGAAAAAGACACCGTTGTAGTCATCACTGCCTATAATACGGATCTTTCTCCATTTGATATTCCAGATAATGTGATTATGAGAAATTATGTTCCCCAAGATGAGATACTTAAATATACACAGGTTGCTGTTACGCATGGCGGTTTAAATACCACAAGTGATTTAGTCTATCAAGAAATTCCTTTTGTAGTGCTGCCTATTGGTGGGGATCAACCTTATATGGCTGATCGGTTTGCTAGGCTGGGGGCATCCATAACGCTAGATAAAGAAACATTAACCTCAGATATATTAAGAGAAGCGCTCGACTCCGTGCAAAAGAGCCAATATCGTGACAATTTGAGAAGAATCAAACATTCTTTTGAGAAAGCGGGCGGCTATAAAAAAGCCGTTGAGATTTTAAATATTTTTAAGGAGGAAAGAAATATCTCATAATAGGTCTATGACAGCAATAACCCCCTGTTAGAATCACAAACAGGGGGTTCGTTTATGTAATGAGATGAATAAACCTATTGACATATGTAAACAAATGGGATAAATTCATAATACAATACATTAAAATGCTCCACTATAATCATATCATATTTTAATGTAAAAGTCAACACATTTTTTAGAAGTTTATAGAAAGGAAGAAAGGCTATGGATTTATCCCGTTTTTTGAATTCCGTCCAACTATCTCCTCAGTCGAAAACAATGACGGAATTACTCGATTTAAATAAAAAAATTAAAGAACACGGCCTTGTTCTTACACCAAATGATGTCAAAACACTGATTACCTCTAGAAATAAAGTCCTTCATGACTATGCACGAGTCGAATTAAGCACCGAAGTGTTAAAGGAATTAATTGAAGTATTTGCTGCCTCGCCTTATATGAACCAGGAACATTATGTGGAGACACTAAACGATCTTCAGGAGATTTTTTATCATCTTAGAAATGAAACGGAAGATAAGATCGGGGATGTGAAACTTATTCATCAGATGATGGAGGATTTTAATGGACCCTGTGCTGGATCGGTAGAGCTATTAAGAAGTAGAATGGAGCAACTCGCAGAAAATTTCAGAAGGGATTTGTTAAGTAATGAGTCCTCCTTTGAAGGTGATGATAAAACATGGAATTAGATAACTCGCAAGATGGTAAACGCTCCATTTCTAATATTAAGATTGATCGTTCACAGTTAACGCGAAATCAATATACCATGTCTCTTTTATATGAAGGACAGCGGGTGGGGCTTATTACAGGTCAGAAGGTTTACCAGATACAGATAGAGATTATGCAGATCCTGCAGCAATTAATACGGAAGCATACCCAAGGGGAAAGTACTTCCGTGACATCGGATAAAGCACAAGGGATTATGGTTTCTCTGATGTATGCCATGGATGCCTATACCCTTCATTTTAACGAACCAGAAGAGGCTATTTCTCATTTAAATACCGACAGTGTAAAAAAAATACATGAAAAAGGCCTAGAATTACTTAGTCAGTATTTTGAACAGTCCAAACAGCTGTATCGAGAGGTAGTAGAGATGCAACTAGATGTCCCAGTGGATGCTTATAATATGACCATCGATGAATCCTTACCTGTTTTTATGAACCATTATGATATTGTTTTTGAAGCCCAAAATACGATGGCAAGTATTGACTATCCTCTAGCCATTGATGATATGCGACTTCAAGGTGTTTTTTATATGAAACAGTATCTAGAACGATTGCTAATGGAGACAAAATTTTGTCATCTATTTAGTCATTCAGATTTAATGTATGTGTTGAAAAATTTCGGAAAAAAACACCGCTTTAACTATCAGATTGAGCTTTTTAATATCTTTGAATTAATCATAAACAATGCTGTATTCTCACTGCTTGCCGGAGGAAAGGCTAATGAGGTTAGAATTTCTGATTTTCAATATGAACAGTTGAACCGAATGTTTACAACATGTGATGCGGATCAAAGGATCAGGTTAATTCATGAAGCATTTAGCAGATTACAGGAGGAGCTTCAAACGGATCAAGCACTTAACCATTATATCGATTTGTATCGCGATGAATTAATTCAAAGGGTAAACAACGCAACCGAGATTGGTAATTTTGAAATGCTGATTATTCGAGAAGAGGAAGAACGCGAAAAACCAATGGTACTAATGTTAAATGAGAATGATCGTATGAGTGATATGAAAATGCGAGAATTGGTAGATCAGATCATGGAAAGCGACAATCTGGAAGAAAAAGTTCGAATCATTCGGGATCATTTCGTTTCTCTCCATGATTATTTAGACTTACTAAATTCGGGGAGCTTATTTGGTGACGAATATGATGCGCTTTTTGCTACATTCGGAGATATTGAATTGGCTATTTTTGCTAAAATTGTCTTTTATGAAGAATTACGAGGGGATGATCGTGAGTTTCTAGACATTGTTGCTGATGGTACAGAAGCAAGTGAGGAGTGGGAGGAAAAATATATGGAGTTTATGCAACAGTTGGATGAGGCCCGGATGAAGGAGGTAGGACGCCTAATTTACGATATTGATTATGAAGAAATATCATTTTATTGAAATAAAAAATTTTTAAAAAACGGGGGAGAAATATGGACAAAACAAAAGCTATGCTTGAGGAAAATACAGTTAAGTTACTCTTTACTTATTCATTACCTGTGATTATCGGTTTATTTGTTGGTGCCTCCTATAATATCGTTGATAGGATTTTTATTGGTAATGGGGTGGGTGACATTGGGATGGCCGGCATTGCTGTAGCCTTTCCAGTGATGATGACGATTATGGCCTTCTCCAATCTTATAGGTACAGGTGCAACCGCACTGACTTCTATTCGCCTAGGAGAGGAAAATAATGAAGAAGCCGAGCGAGTAATGGGGAATGCATTAACTCTTTTAATTTCGGTTTCCGTAGTATTCACGGTTCTCTGCTGGATTTTTTTGGAGCCCGTTCTAACAGCGTTTGGTGCAAATGAAGAAATATTGACACCTGCAGCAGATTATACGCGCATAATCCTCATAGCCAGTATTTTTATGATCGTGGGATCGGGCATGAATAATTTTCTCAGGGCTGATGGTAATCCCAAAAAATCGATGCTCACTTTGTTGATTGGTTCTATACTTAATGTCATTTTAGCTCCTATCTTTATTTTTGGCTTTGATTGGGGAATGGAAGGTGCAGCTCTGGCAACAGCAATTTCTCAATTGATATCCTTCATTTGGGTAATGTCTCACTTTTTTACAGGTAAAAGTGTATTAAAAATTCGTGTAAAAAACCTTCGGCTTAGCGGAACTTTGGTCGGGCGAATCTTTGCTTTGGGAGTAGGATCCTTTATTACACAGATGGCGACCAGCGTGCAGATGATTGTGTTGAATAATGTCCTGTTAAAGTATGGTGGAAGTACGGCAATTGCAGGAATGAATGTCGTTAATGCAGTACAAACCTTTATTATGCTCCCGATTTGGGGTATTAGCATGGGAATTCAGCCAATTATTGGCTATAATTTCGGGGCTAAGAACTATAAAAGAGTTAAAAGTATGCTAGTTTCGGCATTTGCATTATCCACCGTTTTTGCCGTGTTTGCTTCTCTTTTTATTTATTTTATGCCAGAAAGCCTAGTTTCTATATTTAACCAGAATGAAGAATTAGTTGAATTCGGTGGTCGTGCGATGGTGATTTTCCTGCTCTTTACTCCACTCATCGGTTTACAAATTATCGGGGCGGGGTATTTTCAAGCATTAGGTAAGGCCAAACAATCCATTTTTCTCAGCTTAGTCCGACAAGTGGTGATCCTAATCCCTGCGTTACTAATTCTACCACAATTTTTAGGTATCCAAGGAGTATTCATTTCTGGACCGATTTCAGATTTTTGCTCAGCAGTTGTTTCTGTGGCATTTGTTGCCTTCAGCTTAAAGCGACTACAAAATGAGATGGATCAAGAATTATCCCCAAGTCAAACATCAACATCCCACTCCCAATGATAGTCAACATTCAAAACTTTCAAGCAACTAATCTTTCTAGATGATAGTAAGATTAAATATATCTTTTTTTGCATCTATTAGCATCTCTTGAAAGGGGGGAAGGCAGGAATATCCCATTTTCCTGCTAGAAAAATGATGAATTCGTCGGGTTCTTATCAGATTGCTTCTATAGCTAATGATGTTCAAGGTGAAATAAAACGGTTAAAGGCGCAGGTTAATTTATTTTGGGATAATGAATGGAGGCACTATCAAGAGCATGGATTGGCAAACGCGACAACGATTATTGAGTTAGGTTCTGGTCCAGGCTTTTTGATAGAGAAGCTATTAAACCATATCCCACAAGCAAATGTAACTGGACTAGAGATTGACCCCTTGTTAGCCAATTATGCCAAAGATTATTTAAGGGAAAAAAACCAAAAAAGATGGCAAGTTCATGAAGGTAATATTATGCAAACAGGAATGGAGGATAACAGCTATGATGTTGCCATTACTCGCTTGGTGTTGGAACATTTACCCGAACCGATAAAAGCGGTTCAGGAGATATACCGTATATTGAAGCCAGGCGGAAAGTTAATGGTAGTGGATAATGATTTTGAAATGCATATTATGACCTACCCTCCTGTTCCGGGTTTAAGGGAGTTATATGATGCCTACTGTCAGGCAAGATTTGCAGAAGGAGGCAATCCTAAAATTGGAAGGGAATTGCCGATCCTTTTAAAAGATGGTGGGTTCTCCAATGTACAGTTTGATATTGTCAATGCTCATAGCAGTTTATTAGGGGATGAAATGTTCTTTCAATCAGAAGGTGTAGGTATTCCATATAAGTTAATGAAGGATGGTTTTTTATCCAGTAAAGATCTTGCAAAGGTTTCCGTTGGCTGGAGAAAGATGGTGCAAGATAAGCATCATGCCATTGTCCGCCAATTGTGCCTAGCCGTTGGTGAAAAACCGGTGGAATAGTTTAGCCGGGTAAGAAATTCTTACCCGGGAAATAATTTGCGTGAGCCCACCGATATTTCAACATTTAAGATGCAATGTTCATTGGTTACACTAAAAAATATTTAGGGATAGAAAAGGTTGGTATATCAAATGAAAGGAATTATATTAGCTGGTGGCAGTGGGACAAGACTTTATCCATTAACCAAATCCATTTCTAAGCAGTTACTTCCAGTATATGATAAACCTATGATCTATTACCCTTTATCAGTACTGATGTTAGCTGGAATTCGTGAGATTCTTATCATATCTACTCCTAAAGACATACCTAGATTCGAACAACTCTTCGGGAACGGCTCACATCTTGGAATTAATCTTTCTTATGCCGTACAGGATTCTCCTAATGGAATTGCACAAGCCTTTTTAATTGGGGAAAAATTTATTAACAATGATCATGTAGCATTAATATTAGGAGATAATATTTTTTATGGACATGGCTTTACTAAAATACTAGAAAGAATTTCTTTAAAACAAATGGGAGCGACGATTTTCGGATATTATGTCAGTGATCCTAATAGATTTGGTGTGGTTGAATTTAATAATGATGGTACTGTTCTGTCTATTGAAGAGAAGCCACCCTATCCTAAGTCAAACTATGCTGTAACTGGATTGTACTTTTATGATAACCAAGTCGTTGATATCGCTAAAACCCTCCAACCATCCAAAAGAGGGGAGTTAGAAATTACAGATGTGAATAAGGTATATTTAGAGTCCAATCAATTGACGGTCGAGCTATTAGGACGAGGATTTGCATGGTTAGATACGGGAACTCATGAATCATTAATAGAAGCATCATTGTTTATACAAACGATTGAAAAACGTCAGAGTTTAAAAGTTGCATGTATAGAAGAAATCTCTTTTCGAAAAGGATACATATCTAGGGACAAACTACTTAAATTAGCCATTCCTTTAGAAAAAAGTGAGTATGGAAAATATCTAATTCGGTTAGCCGAATATCATGAACCGTTTGCTAAAGCTAATATAGATGAAAGTATTCTAGAATTTTAATGGAGGAAAAATAGTGAAAGTATTAGTTACTGGTGGAGCAGGTTTTATTGGCAGTAATTTTCTAAATTATATGTCCAGTGAGCATCCTGATGATAAATTTATTATTCTAGATGCAATGACATATGCTGGAAACCATAAGCATTTAATTACTTTTAGAAAAAATCCAAATTTTCATTTCGTGAAAGGTAGTATAACGGATAGAGCTCTACTAGAAGATATATTCAAAATGGGCATTGATAGGATTGTAAATTTTGCTGCGGAATCTCATGTTGATCGAAGTATTCTCGATCCTGATATTTTTGTAAAAACGAATATCCTAGGTACTCAAATATTACTAGATACGGCAAAAAAATACGCAGTAGAACGATTTCTACAGATTTCAACAGATGAGGTATATGGTTCATTGGGAGAGACTGGGTTATTTACGGAAGAGACTCCATTGGCCCCAAGTAGCCCATACTCTGCAAGTAAAGCAGGCAGCGATTTGCTCGTAATTTCTTATTATCAAACTTATGGTTTACCTGTTACTATTATTCGTTGTTCCAATAATTACGGCCCTTATCAATTTCCAGAAAAATTAATTCCATTGGTTATTATGAATGCATTGAATCATAAACCTTTGCCGATTTATGGGGATGGTCTTAACGTACGTGATTGGTTATATGTGGAAGATCATTGTCGGGCTATCGATTTGGTTATGCAAAAGGGTAAAGTTGGATCTGTTTATAATGTTGGTGGTAACAACGAAAAGACCAATTTACAAATCGTAAAAATGATTTTGGCTGAATTAGAAAAACCGGAATCATTAATCACTTTTGTAAAAGATCGTCCAGGTCATGATCGCCGGTATGGAATTGATGCAACCAAAATTAAAAAATTGGGCTGGCAACCCCAATATACTCTCGAATTTGGTCTAAAGAAAACAATAAAATGGTATGTAGAAAATCAAGGCTGGGTGCAAGAGAATATGTAAGAAAAAAGAAAAAATCTAAGTACAATTTGATGTTTGTATAATAAAAAAGTGTAAAATTTATCAAAAAAAGGAGGAAATCGTAAATCGATGTAGAAATAGTCTTATAAGTAAAAAACTCCAAGTGATTTTTTCAGTTATATTAATGGGAAAGATATCGATGAATAGCATTTCCAGTAAATAAAAAACTCTCTTCTAAGTTACTTCATAAATGATTCCACTATTTAAAAGTTAAGCATGATTCCAGTTTTTAAGAACTTCAATTCTCTAATAAATAACACAATAATTATTTAAAGATCTCCCAAGTGGGAAGAGACAAAAGCATCATTCAATTCAAAAAAGATGTTTTACTCACGTTTATTGCATTTCAAAATGCCTAGAGCGTGAGATTTAAATATAAACAAAAGAGAGGTAGTTTATGATGGATTGGTATGCGCTTTTTGTAGAGTCTGGAAAGGAAGAAGAGGTTCAAAAAAATCTTAAATTAAATTTTGATAACACCATACTGGATTCGGTCATTCCTAAAAGGAAGATTCCTGAGAGGAGATCAGGTAAGGTCTATCATGTAAAAAGATACTTATTCCCCGGTTATGTTCTAGTAAAAACTAATATGAATTCTTATATCTACCACAAAATTAAAAAGATACCTAACTTTTATAGACTTGTAAACAGGGGCGGATATTATTCGAAAAATACGGGAGAAACGTTTACTAAGATAGATGAGGAAGAAATTATTCCTTTATTAAAGCTACTTAGTAAAGATGACATCATTGACTTTTCAAAAGTATATATTGAAAATTCAAAAGTATTGGTTAAATCTGGTCCTCTAAAAGGAATGGAAGGTATTATTAGGAAGATAGATAAACGTAAAAATAGAGCGAAAATATTATTAAATTTTATGGGAAGAGAGAAAACAATAGATGTAGGAATCGAAGTTCTCTCCAACCAGAAGTAATGCAAAAGGTGTGTGACATGATGGGGAAAAAAGAGAAACGACAAGCATTGCTAAAACAACTAATTTCGGAGACTCCGTTTATAAAGGATAAGGATATAGCAAAAAAACTTAACGTAAGTATACAAACCATAAGATTAGACCGACTTGAGTTATCTATTCCAGGATTAAGAGACCGCATAAAAGATATTGCCTATCATAATCTCAAGGAAGAGATTCGATCATTACCTATTGAAGAAGTAATCGGAGAGATTATTGATTTAGAACTGGAGAAATCTGCAGTATCTATTTTAGAAATAGAAGAAAAGGAACATGTGTTTAGTCGTAATCAGATTGTTCGAGGACATTACCTGTTTGCACAAGCTAATTCATTAGCGATAGCAGTTATAAATGATGAATTGGCTTTAACATCGAAGGCTAACATCCATTTTCTAAAACAGGTTAAACAAAATGAAATGATTATTGCGAAAGCGAAAGTAAAAGGAACAGATTTGGGAAAACGTCGTACAACGGTAGAAGTTGAAAGTTTCGTAAGGGACGAAATAGTATTTTCTTGTGAATTTGAAATTTACAGATCTAACTTGATTGGTTTAAAGGGTGAAGATAGAAAGGTAACTTCATTAATTTAATAGCAAAATAGAACGTAATTTCACGGAATGGATGCTTATATTATATTTAAAACCTTTTAACAATAAAATTGACGAGGTGTTTTATACCCCTGACCACTGTATCTAATCCAAGCACACAAATAATTAAATATTATGATCCAAGTATCGGACAAGGTATTAAGCCTTGTCTTTTTTACGTTCAGGAAACTAATATAGAAATGTCCAAAGTAATAATATCCAATCAAAAAAA
>JACYYJ010010545.1_pt2 | contig 17519 bp, 34 predicted proteins | sample 8236861 | NCBI WGS metagenome assembly JACYYJ01 (sample SAMN14103086, study PRJNA606662) | landfill metagenome | isolation source: landfill solid waste | place: India:New Delhi, Okhla landfill site | collected 2017-11-05
GGGTCGATCATGTACGACGTCACCGACGCCGACGTCTCCGCCGGGACCGTCACGCTCCGCCTCCGGTTCAAGGGCTCTCACACCAACGCCAAGGTCCTCCGCGCATCGTCGACCAACCCCCTCAACTGGGGCGTCGTCAACCTCGGCCCGGCCGCCGCCGCATGACCGCCGACTGGCGGTTCTACTCCCTCGACGCCGTCACCCGCACCGTCCGCGACGAGCTGCCCCTCGGCGACGTCCGCATCAACGAACGCCTCAAGGGCGCCGGCGGCCTCAACGCCACCATCCCCCGACGCCACCCCAAGGCCACCCGAGCGAACCTCGACACCGAGACCACCCTCATCGGCGCGGTCCGCGACGAGACCCTCATGTTCATCTTCACCCTGCAGAACGCCACCTCCGCGCCGGGCGACGAGACGATCCAGCTCGACGGTGTCGGCCTCTGGGACCTCCTCCGGCACCGCACCCTTCGCTCCGCCGCTGGCATGACACACGGCACCTGGCGAGCCTCAGAGCTCGCCGTCCGCTTCACCAGCGTCGACCAGTTCCGCATCGTCGAAGACCTCCTCGACCACACCCAGACCATGGCCGGCGGCGACCTCGGCATCGCAGTCGTCTACGACGTTCTCTCCGGGGTCACCCGGGACCGCACCTACAAGGCCAACGCGTCGAGCGTTGGCGAACTCATCGAGGAGCTCGCCGACGTCGAGGACGGGTTCGACTGGGCTCTCGAGCCCGGCGGCACGATCGACCAGATCACCCTCACGCTCCGGCTCTCGTACCCCGAGCGTGGCCGCACCACCGGCTACAGGTTCGATGCCGACGGCGGACCCACCACCGAACCTGATGCGGGCGGTGGCCAGACCGGCTCCGGGAACCTCCTCGCCTGGGGTCTGTCGGAGTCGTCCGTCGACCAGATCGTCCGGTTCATCGCCGTCGGCGCCGGAGAGGGCGCCGACCAGGTCGTCGCCGTCGCAGAGGACCCCAACCTCCTCGGCGCGTTGCCCCTGCGCGAGGGGCGAGGCGCGTGGACCGACATCACCCGCCGCTCCACCCTGACCACCCACGCGCTCCGCGAGCTCGCGCTCAACTCCCGGGCGTCGCGGATCCCGCTTCTCCTCGCCCGACCCGACGCGGAGCCCCGGCTCGGGTCGTACATCCTCGGCGACCGGGTCAACGTGTCGATCGACGACGGGTGGGTCCAGGTCGACGGCACCTACCGGGTGATCGCCCGGACGATCCAGCTGGGCGACGACGGTGCAGAGACGGTCGGCCTCGAGGTCGCCGAGATCGAGAGGTTCGCCTGATGCCAGAGATCACCCCCGCCGACCCGGCCGCGCAGATCGCGGCGTGGAAGCGTGACATCGAGCGGCGGCTCCGGAACCTCGAGCAGCCGAACCAGCTGTCCTCGGCGTCGTTCGTCGGGCGCACGAGGATCCTTGACGGCGACGGGAACACCATCGGCGTCCTCGGCGAGCTCGTCGTCACCGAGCCCGGCGGAGCGACCAGCGACGAGACCGGGGTGCTCATCCAGAACGCCGGCGGCGCCGACGTGTTCCTCGCCACCGACCAGCGCGGCCTCATCACCCCTGTCCCGCAGTTCGAGTGGCGCCGCCCGCAGGACACCGTGATCGTGACCTCGGCGAGCTACGTCGACGTGTTCCAGGCGATCCCCGTCTACATGACCGGCACCGGGATCGATGCGCTGGTCGCGATCGCCACCGACGCCGCGACCGACGGGAACGTGCGGCTCAAGCTGACCGACCCGTCCGGCACCAACCACTTCTCGTCGGCCCGGTACCTGCCGGGCAGCAGCAGCGACTACTACCGGTTCCTCTGGGACCTCGAGGCGGCAGCTGGGATGGAGGTCGGCGACGGGACGTTCTTCGTCACCGTGCAGGTGCGGCGCACCAGCGGCGTCGGGAACGTCCACGTCTTCCAGCCGCTCCCGATGATCGTGCGTGACGCCGGGTACATCGGCGCCACCCCGACCGGGGTCTAGTCGATCCTGCCGGCCGACCCGTCACCCATCGGATCCTGCGGCGGCATCCACGTCGGCGGCGGGTTCGTCGTCACCGTCGACGCCGGCGGAGTCTCCGGAGCCGGCGCAGGAACCGTCGTCGGAGTCGGTGCCGGGGCAGGTGCTGCGGTCGTCGGGACCGGAGCGACCGTGGTCGGAGCAGGCTGCGCCGTCGTCGTCGGAGCCTCGGTCGTCGAGGTCTCCGGAGCAGCGCTGGTAGTCGTCGTCTCCGGCGCCTCGGTCGTGGTCGTCTCGTCCACCTCGCCCTCGGCAGACACGGCATCGACCTGAACGATCTCTCGCCCGTCCCCCGACCCGGTGCCCATGACGAGCGCGCCGGCGACGAACGCCGCCGCCGTCACCCCACCGATCGCTACCGCCATCCGCCGTCGCGTCGCATCCATGCACTCAGCGTACGCCCACCGCCACAGAACCGGAAGGGGCCGAACGACCCATGCCCACCACCTGGCTCCCCGGCTGGCAGCACATCACCCCCACCAAGCCCGGCGCGACACCGCGTCGACCAGGTGCGCCACCGCGGCTCGTCCTCCACTCCGACGAGGTCCCGACCGCGGTCATGCGCCGCCTCTTCGAACAGCACCCCTGGCCGCCGCAACTCTGGGGAGACCTCCGCACCGGCGAAGCACTGCAGGGGATCCCGCTCGACCGGACCGGCTACGCGCTCGCCGCCGTGTCGGGCACCGAGACGAACCACCAGGGGAACTGCGTCCAGATCGAGCTCCACATGCGAGCCGCCGACGCTCCGTGGCTGCCCGACGACCAGCTGATGCTCCTCGGCGCGTGGGTCGAGCAGATCTGCGCCGCCCGCGGCATCCCTCTCGTCGCGTGGCTCCCCACCCGCGGGCCCGAGGCGTACGGCGCCGGCGCCCCCGGCCGGATGACCCGCCACCAGTGGGAGACGTTCTCCGGGGTCTGCCTCCACCAGCACGTCCACGGCAACAGCCACTGGGACACCGGCGCCCTCAACCTGCCTCGCGTCATCGAGTGGGCCCAGTTCATCCGCCACCACCGCACCATCTCCCCCAGCCAAGGAGCACCGGCCGTGTCCGACGCCCTCACCCGCACCTCGTACCTCTCGACGGTCGCCGCTCAGGCCGGCGTCGACCGCGGGCCGCTCATCAGCGGCACCGTCGACATCGGCAGCATCCCCCGCTACGTCACCCCGGCCGACCTGGCGGCGCTCGAGCGAAAGCTCCTCGCCACCGTCGACGAGATCCCGACCGGCGCGACCGGCCCGGAGGTCGCCCAGATCGTCGCCGACGAGGTCGACCGGATCGTGGCCCGCCTCGACGGGCTCACCGTCGACGGCCGCGAGGTCACCGGCGCCGACGTCCGCCAGCTCCTCCTCGAGCTCCTCGGCGCCGCACCGGCATGACCTGGGCGCTCTCCCTCTTCGGGCTGCTCGGCGGGGTCGGCGGCGTGGTCGCGTTCGTCGTGGCCCTGTCGAACCGTGAGATCCGCAAGGAGGCGCTCGAGCTGACCCGGCAGCAGAACGACGACCTCCGCCAGGAGATCGCCGACCTGCGTGTCGAGCTCGACGCCGAGCGCACCTCCTGCTCGAAGGAGATCTCCAGACTCGAAGGCCAGATCGAAGTCCTCTCCGGTGACCTCGGCGAGAAGATCGGGCAACGGATCGGCGAGCGCATCGGGATCACGGTCCTGCAGCGGCTCGAAGCGGGTGGCCATCGTGGCTGACTCGACCGACTTCGTCCGGTGGTCCAAGCGCGAGACGTTCCGCACGGTCGTGATCGGGGTCCTCGCCGGCGCCGTGGCGTTCCTGTCCGCGATCGTCGCTGTGCTCGTGGTCGAAGCGCGCGACGTCTCCGAGGTCCTGCACGGGCGTACCCCCGTGATCGAGCGGATCGACCGGGCCGAGCACGAGGCGGCATGCCTCGGGTCGGTCGAAGCCGCGTTCCTCGCCGCGGTCGGCGACATGCTCACCGTAGCGACCGCACCCGAACGCGACGAGGCCCGGATGGCGACAGTCCGTGACCGGGTGATCGCCCACACAGCGCTGCTCCTGCAGCTCGCCGAGACCGACGTCGACCCTTGCACCCTCATCCAGCCCCAGGAGGCACCGACATGAGCCTGCTCACCCATCCCGTCCGTCTCTGGCATCGCCTCGCACCCACGACCCGCGACTCGATCAAGGCCGGCGCCTACACGGCACTGTGGTCGTTCATCGCCATGTTCGGGCTGACCGCGACCGGCTGGCTCGGTGACGTCACCCGGTGGGCGCAGGACTGGGCGCAGACCGGCACGCCCGGGACGTTCCCGTCGCTGTCGGTCCTCGCTGCCGGCGCCGTCTCGGCGGCAGCGTCGGTGCTCTCCGGGTTCGTCGGCACGCTCGTGCGCCTCGCCCAGGCGAAGACGTCCATCGTGCCTGGACACGGCCCCGAGTACCGGAAGGCCTGAGCCGCACTGGCATCGAACGAGGCATAGACCCACCTCAGCCCCGCTCTCTCCCCCGGTCGTGGCCCGGACGGGGAGGGCGGGGCTTCTTCGCGTTCTGGCGTCGGTGCCGGAAACCCCCTGGCTAAACCCTTGACAGCGTAGCCGCATCGCTATACTCTTGTCATTGTCAACGGAAAGGGGTACGGTGCACAAGGACATCAAGAAGATCATCAAGGCACTCACCGACGAGCAGCTCAACCCGGGCTGGCGAGTCGAGCAGGGCGGCAAGCACCTCAAGGCCTACCCGGCCGACAAGGCGCAGCCGATGGTGACGGTGCCGCTCACACCGAGCGACCACCGCAGCATCAAGAACCTGCGAGCACAGCTCAAGCGGGCCGGCGCCCGGGGGATCTGACCCCCGGGCCTCCGGGCCACGACGGAAGGACGCACCGATGGACCTCACGATCACCTACGAGTTCGCCGACCCCAGCGCCACCGTCGACCCCACCGGCCTCGAGGAGAAGCTCGCCGACCTCGCCGACCTCCTGGCCGACCACGCTGCGGTCACCACCGGCCTCGCCCCCGCCGTCCCCGGCGGCCGCTGGGGCATCACCGTCACCACCACCAGCGACCCCACCGACCCCCACGGCACCACCGCCGCGATCACCGCCACGCTTGGCGACGTCCTCGACTACGCCGCCAAGGCCGACCTGCCCGCCTGGCCGCTCGCCCGGGTCGAGGCGCTCACCGAGCCCGAGCTCGACCGGCTCCTCGACGAGCCCGACCCCCGCGCCCCCGACCTGGTCGGCATCGCCGAGATCGGCGCCATGCTCGGCGTGTCGCGCCAGCGCGCCTCGCAGATCCAGGTCCGCTACGACTTCCCGACCCCGCTCGCCCGCCTCAAGGCCGGCCCGGTGTGGCGGCGCCACGACATCGCCGTGTGGGCCGAGACGTGGGACCGCAAGGGCGGCCGTCCCCGCAAGGCCTGACCGTCAGGAGCGCTGCTGTCGCCGGCGAGCGCCGGTTCCGCCGCCGGTGCGCCGTCCTCAACGGGCGGCAGGTTCGAGGCCCCCTCCCGCCTGGGGGCCTCGAACGCGTCCGGTCAGCAGTCGCCGCCCTCGATCCTCAGCTCGACGCACTCAAGCCGGTCCCGGACCTCCCGCTCCTGGCGCTCGTCGTTCCACCGCCACACGCCGATCGCCACCACCAGCACCGCCACGACCGCGACGGCGGTGAACACCACCCGCGTCGACGTCCAGTACCGATCCTCCATCGCCGTCACCCCTCCGGGCAGTGCTCCTCGTACGTCAGCGGGTACCCCATCGCCTCGGCGTACTCCTCCCACGTCTCGAACGTCTGCCCGTCCACCTCGACCTCCTCGGCGCCGGCCTCGTCGCGCTCGATCGTGAGCTCGTTCCACTCGCCCACGTAGGAGTCCCACTCCGCCACGCAGGCGCCGGCGTCGTCGACGGGCACCTCGACCTCGCTGCCCGATCCGCCGTCGTCACCGCCGCAGCTGGCCGCCGCGAGCACCACCGCCAAGACCATCAGCATCCGTCGCATGGCCGCAGACCCTACGCGGCCCGACCGAGGTACGCCCGGCCCTCCATCGCCTGGCGCAGGCCGACGGGCTCGCGTCGCACGTAGATCTCGGTCGACCGGCGCGACCTGTGTCCGAGCGCCGCCTGCACCTCGCCGAGGTCGGCGCCCCGGTCGATCATGTGCTGGGCGCACGTGTGCCTCAGCGAGTGCGCTGAGCGCCCGTCTCGCGGGGCGATCTTCAAGCCGGCGTCCCACATCCATCCGACGACCAGCTTCGACACGGTGTGCGGGGTCAACGCCCGGTGTGGGGGCTGCATCGATCGGATCAGGGGGCCCGACGCCTGTCGCCGTTCGGCGATGTACCTGACGAGCAGCTGCCAGGCTTCTTCGGGGATCGGTTCCCAGTGGGTCGGTTCTCCGCGGCCACCCTTGGCGCGCACGTGCAGGGAGCGGCGTCGTACGTCGATGTCCTCGACCCGGATGCGGGCGACGTCGCCGCAGCGGAGACCGAGCTGGGCCATGAGGATGACGATCAGCCGGCCCCGGTCGTCGGGGATGACTCGGAGGAGGTCGGCGACTTCTTCGACTGTGAGGTCGCGCGGTGCGGCCGAGGGCACGGGGATGCGGGCCATCCGCATTGTCGGGTCGGCGGTCATGTGGCCTTCGAGGATGAGCCACCTGCAGAACGGTCCGAGCTTGGTGAGCCGGGACTTGCGGGTGGCGGCGCGCACGTCGTGGTCATAGATCCACGAGGTCACATCGTCTTCGGTCCACCGGTCGGGTGGTCGGTAGTCGACGTGGCGCGTCCAGTTGCGCAGAACGGCGTCGATGACGGTCGCCGAGCTGGAGACAATCTCGCCTCGCTGGAGCCGGCCGGTCAGGTACTCACGGATCAGCTGGTTCGACATGCCGGGCAGGTCGGCACCGGGCGTGGTGTGATGAGGGTCACGCTGCGATCTTGCCCGGGAGGGCGAATGGCCGGGGGTTGCGCCTGGTCAGGGGAACGATCACAGAATCCGCAGGTTCTGGGTTCGAATCCCAGGGGGCGTACTCGACAGATGCCGGCCCGTCACCCGATGGGCCGGCATCGTCGCGTAGGTCGATCACGAACCAGGTGAGCGGGAACCGGGTCGCCCGGGCCACCGAGGTGAGGTACTCGACCGTCGGGCTCAGCTTGTTCGTCTCCATGTCACTGAGCGTGCGGACGCTGAACGTGGCGCGCTTGCCCGGCAGGCTCTCGATCTCGGTCACGAGCTGGGCCTGGGTGAGGAGGCTGTACTTGCGCGCCTGGGCGATGCGTTCTCCGACGGTGCCCTTGGGCGGCGGCAGGGTGGGGGCGGTCTGCAGCGACATGCGTCCATGATGCGGGGTCCGCTACAGGTGTTGCAATAGGGCGCGGGACCTATGCAGAAATCCGCACAACGGCCGTTGACAACCGCCGTAGTGTCATGCAGGATGCTGCACATGACCGGAACAGACCTGCTCACCGCCGGCCAAGTCGCCGAGCGGGCCGGGGTGCACCGCACCACCGTGCACCACTGGGAGAAGGACGGGAAGATCACCGCCGCCGCGACAGTGAACGGCATCCGGCTCTTCACCGTCGAGGAAGTCGACCGGGTCATCGCCGAGCGGGCAACGAGCACCGAGGCGGTGTCATGACCAGCTTCAGCGTCGCCGACCGGATCGACCCGAGCGACATCCAGCGCATCCTCCGGCGCTGCGTCCTCACCAGCGAAGGGTGCTGGCGCTGGACCGGAGCCGACAACGGATCCGGCTACGGCGTCACCTTCCTCTCCGCCCCTCGCCGCCGCCGCTACGTCCACCGGGTCCTCTTCCAAGCCTGCATCGGCCCGATCCCGGACGGACTCGAGATCCACCACATCTGCCACGACCCCGACCGCTGCTCCCCGCAGAAGGCGACTGACTGCCCCCACCGGCGGTGCGTCAACCCGATCCACCTCGCCGCCGTGACCCGCCGGGAGAACAACCTCGCCGGCGGCACCTGGAACCGGGCCCACGCCGAGGGCCGCGACTGCGGCTTCGACGGTTGCAAGACCTGCACCTACGCAGGCCGACGGGCGGCGTCGTGATCGCCCGTCTGCGCCGCTGGTGGAACCGCACCGACCGGGATCACCGCTACCCGCAGGGGTGGAAGCGATGAGCCGCTACTGCACCTGCGGCCGCAAGGTCTACTTCGACGAGCGGATCGGCTCGTACCTCCACGTCCAGGTGTTCGTCCGGCCGGGCGACTGGCACGAGGTCGACCTCGCCCCCAGCGAGGCGCAGGCGTTGCACCCGTCGAGGAGCGCAGCGTGATGCCCGGGCCGTTCGAGGATGACAACAAGCGGGCGTTCGAAGCCGCCATGCGCGAGGAGTTCGCGGACCGGCCCACGCTGACCGGGCCGAACCCTGGCATCCCCGAGCGCCGACCCCGCCCGCCCCGCGAGCATCCCGCCTGGAGCGGAGCGGGGATCGTCGCTGGTGTCGTCGTCACCGCTCTCACCGTCGCGTTCCTCGTGCTGCTCGCCGGGGTCACGGTCGCCGCCTGGAGGTGGCTGACGTGACCGACCTCGATGTCGTCGTCGCTCTCGCTGCGACGCTCCTCCTCCTGGTCGTCATGGCGGTCACCGTGACGTTCCTTGCCCGGGTCGCCAGGTTCGTCGAGTACCGGCGCCGCTACCCGCACGCCCCCGCCGGCCGCGTGTGGAGCCACGTCCGATGACCCGGGTGTGGGCGGTCCTCTTCCTCGTCGGCCTCCCCGCCGCCGGCGCCGCCGCCGTCGTGGTCCTCATCGCCTGGACCACCCCCGGCCGCGACGCCCGCCTCCGCGCCGACGCGCACCGCTGCGCCCAGCGCGACCTCCTCGAGCACCTCGACCGGTTCCTCGACGACGAGCCCGACGCCAGCGCCGAGCGGGCGCGCGACCACCTCGACGAGATCTACGTCCGCAACCTCACCAAGGAGCTCCTCCCGTGACCCTGTTCCGACGTCCCCGCTACGGGTGGCTCCACTCCGGCCTCATGGCCGTCGCCGTCGGCGCCCTCGCCATCATCCTCCTCGTCGTGTGGCTCCCCCGGGTCGCCGGCGCCGCCATCCAGGCCCCCGACGACGGCACCGAGCTCTGCTACGAGCAACGCGAACGGGTCCTCCTCGAGCACGAGCGCAACGTCGTCATCTCCGACGAGGTCACCGTCGCCGAGCAGCTGTTCCAGAAGCAGATCAAGGTGCACGGCCGCTGGCAGGACTACCCGGGCGTCACCCGCTGGGAGTCCCCCGACTTCACCGAGGAAGGCTGGATCGCCGGTGTCCGCTACCGGTACCGCGCCGTCGAGGGTGAGACCCGCACCGTCGTCATCTCCCCCGCCGTGACCGAGCGTCAGGTCGAGTGGTTCGACGGCAGCCCGCCCGAGGACGGATGGACCCCTCCCGGCCGGTCCGAGGTGACGTTCATCGACGTCGAGGTGCCCTGCCCGGAGGAGCCGCCGATGTGCGCCTGCCCGGCGTCGCTCGGCACCGACTGCACTCCCGACCCGGACTGCCCCCAGCCCGAGGAGCCTCCGGTCGACGAGCCCGCCTGCCCCGGCGACCCGGAGTGCCCCGCACCTCCGGGCCCGGAAGAGCCGCCCGTCGACCACGGCCCCGAACCGGAAGCGGACCACACCGACACCCCGCCGACCACGGTCCTGACGAACGAGGACGGCGAACCGATCCTCCCCGTCACCGGCCCCGACGCTGACCTCCGCGCCCGGATCCTCGGCGCTGCGATCGTCGCCGGCGGCACCGGCGGGACCCTCCTCGGGATCGGCGCCTACGACCGCCACAAGCGGCGCCGCCTCACCGCCGAGGACATCGCCGCCTGAGTTCTCGGGGCGTCGAGGGCGTGCACGGCAAGCCCGCCACGGCGACTCCGACAGGTCGGGCCGGAGGGGTGCCCCCACCCCCGCTGGTCGCCGCCCCTTCGGCCTGACCGCCACCACCCCGGACCCTCGCCCCTCCTCGGGGCGCTCTTTCACCAACCCCTCGAACGGAGCAGCGATGACCGACACCACCGACCTCAACGAGGACGAGCTCACCGCCGAGGACCTCGCCCTCCTCGACGGCGGCGAACCCGCCCCCGACGACCAGGAGGAGACCGAGCCGGCGTACACGCCCGGCATCGACCTCCCCGACTTCGAAGGGCACCGAGTCGCCGGCGTCACCACCAACCTCGCCGCCGTCGCCGTCGAAGCGATCGCCCGGGCCCTACACCACGACGACACCGTCACCCTCATCGTCGAAGCGAAGGTGACCGACGTCGGCCACCCCCGCAAGGACGGGCAGATCACCCGGGCCCACAAGCTCAAGGCGACCACGGTCCTCGAGATCGCCGACAGGACCTACGCCGACGACCTGCTCCGCACGCTGCGCCGGGCCCGCCTCAAGGCCGAGGACGCCGCATCTGGTCGCACCGCCATGGAGATCCGCACCGACGCCAACGGCACCGTGCTCACGCCGGGCGATCTCGCCGGCGACGAGCCGCTCCCGCCGCTCCCCGCGGACGGGGCCGAGGTCGTCGTCGTGTTCGCCGACGGACAGCGCGCCTTCTGGCCCGACGACTTCGCCGCCGACGTCGAGCGGCCCGGCGTCGGCGACCGGGTCGCGATCGCCGACGACGACGAGCCCGGCCTCGTGGTGCAGCTGCTCGACCCGGTGCGCGGCGACGTGATCGCCGAGCACGACCCGGCCGACGAGGCCCGCCAGGACCGGGAGGCCACCCTCGACCTCGAGGTCGCCAGGCTCCTCGCCGGGACGGTCGCCGCTGTCGCCGGCCGAGTCGCACGACGTGACGACGACGAGCTCCTCGCCGCAGCGCTCTCCGCCGAGGCGGAAGGGAAGGCACGGAAGGGAGTCGTGGCCGCTATCCAGGCCAGGCTCCGCGTGCTCGACCGGCTCGCCGCCGGATGCACCTGCGACGAGCAGCCCTGCGACTGCTCGACGATCTACGGCGAGTCCGACTGATGGGGCGCCGAGCAGCACCCACCCGGCGCCGGAACTTCGGCAACGGCCACGGCTACTACCTCGACGGCGAGTACCTGCAGGGCCGCGGCGTCACCACCATCCTCGGCAACGGGCTCCCCAAGAACGGCCTGCAGTACTGGGCCGCGAAGGAGGTCGCGACCTGCGCCGTCGACGAGCGCGACATCTGGGAACCGCTCGCCAACCGGTCACGCGACGCCGCCTGGGAGTACCTCAAGGAGGCACCGTTCCGGGACCGTGACGCCGCCGCACGGCGCGGCACCGACGTCCACCGGCTCGCCGAGCAGCTGCAGCGCGGCGAGACCGTCGAGGTCCCCGACGAGCTCGTCGGCCACGTCGACTCGTACCTCGGGTTCATGGCCGACTTCGAGCCGACCGACCCGATCTGCGAGGGCGTCGTCATCTCGCGGCGGCACCGCTACATGGGCACCTTCGACCTGATCGCCACGCTCGAGCGGTGGCCAGGAGGTCCGGCCCGGGTGCTGCTCGACGTGAAGACGTCGAGGTCGGGGATCTACCCGGAGGTCGCGCTGCAGCTCGCGGCCTATCGGCACGCCGAGACCTACATCGACGACCCGGACGGGCACTCCGAGGAGGTCCCGATGCCGGAGGTCGACGCCTGCGCGGCGCTCCACGTCCGGGCCGACGGGTACGACCTCCTCCCGGTCGTCGCCGGCGAGCGGGAGTTCCGGCAGTTCCTGTACGTCGATCAGGTCGCCCGGTTCCTCGGGACGTTCAAGGAGCCGGGCTGGTCGGCGGAGCTGCTCGGCGAGCCGCTCGTGCCCGAGGCCGAGGAGGTGACGGCATGACCGAGCTCCGGAACCCGCAGACCCCTGACCCGGTGAAGCTGGCCCGCAAGTACGAGGAGTCCGGCCGCCGAGCCATGACCCGGCAGGCCGACGCCATCGTCGGGGTCGGCGCCCTCTTCGGTGGCGAGGTCGCCCAGGCACTCACTCGCCGCGCCGAGGACGTCACCGAGAACCACGGCGAGGCCATCTGGCACCTGTGGCGCGTCGTCGAGGACCGCGACGCCCAGATCCGCGGGCTCGAGGTCGACCGGACCCGCGTCATCGACAGCCGCGAGGAGCTCCGCCAGGTCGCCCGAGAGGCGCTCGACCTCCTGATCGCCCGGTACGACCGGGCCCGCAAGCCGCTCCCCGACGAGATCGAGGACCTCCTCGTCCGAGCCCAACACCCCGCCGCCAAGGAGCCGTTCTGATGAGCACCGACCTCGTCCCCGTCGAACCCGAGCACACCAGCACCTTCGGCATGCTCGTCCCCGCCGCCGAGCTCGCCGACAAGATCGCCCGCACCGAGTTCGTCCCCGGCGGACTCCGCGGCAAGCCCGACGCCATCGCCGCCTGCGTCCTCTTCGGCCACGAGCTCGGCATCCCACCGATGGCCAGCCTGTCGAAGATCCACGTCATCGACGGCCGCCCCGCCATGGCCGCCGAGCTGATGCGCGCCACCGTCCTCCGCGAGGGCCACGAGGTGTGGTTCGAGGACACCACCACCACCCGGGCGACCGTGTGCGCACGCCGCAAGGAGTGGCCCGAGGATCGGGTCACGCGGGTGACGTGGACGATGGACGACGCCAGGAAGGCCGGCCTCGACGGGCGGCAGAACTGGCGGAAGTACCCGCGGGCGATGCTCAAGGCCCGAGCCTCGTCGGAGATCTGCCGGGACGTGTTCCCCGACGTCCTCGGCGGGATCTCCTACTCGATCGAGGAGCTCGACGACGGCGACGTCGCCCCCGACGAGGTCCCCGCCGGTGAGCAGCCCGCACCGGCGACCCAGACCCGCAAGGCGCCAGCCAAGAAGGCGCCCGCCCGGAAGGCCACGGCCAAGAAGGCGCCGGCGCGGCAGTCGGCGCCGACCGGCGAGGACCTGCCGCCGCTCCCCGGCGAGGAGGATCCTCCGGCGGCCGCCGAGAAGCCGCTCGAGGTGCGCCGGTCGCAGATGCTCGTCATCAAGGCACGCGAGGCCGGGCTCGACGACGACCAGCGGCACGACCTCGTCGCGCACGTCACCGGCGGCCGGACGACGTCGACCAAGGAGGTCGACTCCGGCGAGACCGACCAGCTGGTGTCGATCCTCGACCGGGTCATCGCCGGCGAGACCCTCGACGAGGTGCTCGACATCACCGACGCCGTCATCGTCGACGAGCCGCCCGAAGAGACGCCGGCGGAGGACATGCCGGCGCCCGCCGCCGACGACAGCGGTGACCGGCCGAGCGACGTCGACGGCTGGCAGAAGGTGATGCGCACCGCCGGGATCCGGATGGCCGAGGTCATCCGGTGGGCCGCCGAGGACGCCGGCACCCTCAACCGGGAGGCGCCCGGGAACCTGGCGCAGCTGCTCGAGGACGACGAGCTCGCCGAGCTGGTGTGGATCCGGGTCGTCGATCGGGGCGACCAGTGACCGCCCCGGTGGTCGTCCCCCGGATCGAGAGCCACGAGTTCAGGTGGGTGATCGTCGACGGCTCGGCGGCGTCGGCGGCCGCGTGCTCGTGCGGCGCCGAGTTCGTGTCCGGCTCCCGGTTCGTCCGGGGGAACCCTGAGGAGGTCCGGTCCCTGTTCCGGCTGCACCTGATCGACGTCGACCTCGACGCGAGAGGAGCACACGATGCCCAGGACTGACACCGAAGCCGAGCTCGTCGACGTGGCACGACGCTGCGCCCGGGTCATCTCGGAACGGGCCGAGCACGTCGGCGCGGTCGACTCGTGGGAGGCGACCGCTCGTGACGCCGCCGACATGGTCGGCCTGAACGTCGCTGACCGCGACGTCGCGCTCGCCCTGGTGGCGGGGACGCTCGTCGTGTCACAGATGGCTGCCCACATGCTCCGGGCGGGGCTGATGAGTCGCGAGGAGTACGACGTCGCCGTCGTCCCTTCGCAGATGACCGCCGGGCTGCTCCTCCCCTACGTCGAGGGGCGGGGCTGATGCGCCGGCACACGATCACCCTCCCCGACGGGGCCGGCCGGGTCGTCATCGAGGTCGACGTCGACCTGTTCCTCCTCGACGCCGCCAAGGTCAACGCCCTCGGCTTCGCACTGTCCTCGCTCCGGCGCCTCGGCACCATCGAGACGGCCGAGGCCGACGAGGCGCCCCTGCCACGGCCGACCGTTTGCGACGCTCCCGACGATCAGGAGCCGGAGCTCTCCGAGACCGCCGCAGACGAGACCGTGGTCGAGGAGCCCGAGCCCGTCGCCGAGGAAGAGGATTCGCCGGCGCCAGCCGACGAGCATCGCTGCGACGACTGCGGCCGCACGTTCCGGACCGTGCACGCCCTCAACGCCCACAGCCGCGTCCACACCGCACCCCGGAAGCTCGAATCGGTCACCTGCCCCACCTGTGGACGCACCTTCTCCCAGCCCGCCGGGCTCGGCCGGCACCGCACCGCCGGCTGCCCCGCCGCCACGAGCACCCCCGCCACCACCGATCCGGCCGTCGACCTGGCGAAGGTCGCCGAGATCATCCGCACCCGGCCCGCCGGCCGCAAGCCCTGGGAGGCCGTCGCCCGCCACTACGAGATCCCCGAGTCGGTCGCCCGACGGCACGTCATCGCCGCCAGCGACGCCGGACTCCTCCCCCGCGTCACCGACGGCGGCCCGATCGGTCGGACCGTCCCGTTCGACCCTGACGCCGCCCGAGCACGCGCCGCCGGCGGGCTCGGCGAGTGACGGTGGAAGGAGCCATCGTCGCGCTCGACGCCGGCGACATGGTCGCCGCCGTGGACCTCCTCGCCCGCCGCGTCCGCCGCGGCGAGGCCGACGAGTGCTCCGCGCTCGAGCTGCGCGCCGCCGCGGCCCGCCTGCGGCTCGCGGGGCGCCGTGCGCAGCTGCTCGCCGGTGAGCTCGACCGGAAGGCCCGGGAGGCGCCGGCGTGACCGACCTTCGCCACCAGGCGATCGACGTCGCCTACGCCCGCGGCGGGATCGACGCCGTCCACCAGACGGTCGACCCGCTCCTCACCCGTGCCGACCGCGACGGCGCGGAGCACGCCGCCCACGAGCTGCTCCTCACCACCACCGAGACCGTCCTCGACACCGCCGAGGCGCTGCTCGCCGCCCTGGACGGTCGGGCCCGCCGCACCCCGCAGGCCAACGCCCTGGCCGCCGCTGTCGCCGAGGCGCGGGGACTGCCGGTGCGGTGGGCCCGCCACCTCTCGACCACCAAGGAGACCTGACTATGCCGCTCAGCTTCACCCTCGAGGAGTACTTCGGCTCCGGCCGCCAGGCCGAGGCCGGCATCTACGTCGACGTCACCGAGGAAGGAGGCCAGGTCGACCTCACCATCGGTGTCCCCGCCCACGAGCACGTCGGCCGCTGGCCCGAGAAGCCGATCCGACCCAACGAGCCGCTCGCCCACGACCCCGACGGCGGGATGGTCGCCGAGCTCGCCCTCGTGCAGCAAGAGCTCGACCACGAGCGCACCTGGACCCGCATGCTCGCCGAGCATGTCGACAAGCTCCACGACTGGTGCCGGCAGGCGGCCGACGCGCACCAGCTCGATCGGCGCCTCCACCCGACGGAGGCGCGTGCGCTCGCTGCGGCGCTCGTCCACTACGCGTCGGAGGCCGAGCGGCGATGAAGGTGCTCAGCGAGAACGACAGGGTCAAGATCCGCCGGTTCAAGCGGAAGCTCGAGCAGTGGGGGATGCCTGCCGACGAGGTCGAGCTGTGCGCCGCCCAGGCCCGCGAGCGGATCGCCGCCAAGAGGGTAGGCCGGCTCGACATCGACGCCCCGATCTGCATCCGCGCCTCCTACGTCCGGCTCCTCCGGCGACAGCCATCTGTCTACGAGCGCGGCGCCGCGGTGCTCCGCCTCGGCGACGACTACGAGACCCCCGACGACGCCGGGTTCAAGCCCACCCCGGTCGACACGGTCCTCACCGGGGTCGCACGCGCTACCGGTGCGACCGCCCGGTCGGTGAAGCGCCGCAAGGCGTTGACCAAGTACGAGCACGATGCCCTGAACGCCACCAGCGAGGAGGAGACCTGATGGCTGACGGCATGCGGATCCGCACCGGGATCGCCCTACACGCCGCCTCCGGACGATGGATCGTCGTCCAGAACCGCGGCGACCAGATCTACCGGTCCGAGCAGACCTACGCCACCGAGGCCGAGGCCGAGGCCGTCGCACGCTCCGTCGTGCGGAAGCTCCACGACGTGCTCGACGAGCGCGGCATCCGGTGGGCTGACCGTGCACGACCCGGGAGGCCCCGCAGATGAGCCGCCGCATGTCGTGCTCGCTCACCGTCGACGCCGTCCGTGAGCGCCGCAAGACCGTCACCCGCCGCCACGTCGACACCTGGCGCACCCTCCAACCGGGCGACCGGCTCACCCTCGTCGAGAAGGGCATGGGCCTCCCGAAGGGGGCGAAGCAGGTCGTGCTCGCCGAGGTCGAAGTCGTGGCCGTCGACGTGGTGCCGTTGTGGTCGATCACCGAGGACGACCTCGCGGCCGAGGGGATCGAGGGCATGTTCCCCGGCGAGTTCTGCGCCTGGTGGATGGACGGCCACGGCTACGGAGCCATCACCAACCAGACCGAGGCGTTGGCTGTCCCGTGTCGCCGCATCGAGTGGCGCTACCTCGACTGCCCGTTCTGCGGACACGGTGCCCACGACGGCCGGTACTGCGACGGCTGGTCCGACTGCGACGAGCCCGAATGCGCGGGGTTCCACGAGTGCGCGTGCTCGTACCCGGACTACGCCAACTACGTCGAGGTCCCCGAGCGGCCAAGACCCTCCGAGGAGGCGCGCGCGTGACGGTCCCGATCATCGGCATCGACCCCTCCGTCACCTCGACCGGCATCGCCTGGCCCGACGGCACCACCAGCGTCATCCGACCGGCGCCGAACACCTCAGGGTTCGATCGGCTCCGGTCCATTCGCACCCAGCTGCGAAAGGCCCGACTCCTCCACCCTCCCCTCCCGCGCGTCGTCGTCTACGAGAAGCCGATCGAGGCGTGGGGTAAGGGCGGCCCCACCGTCGTGCTCCGTCTCGGCGAGGCACGTGGCGTCGTCCTCGAAGCCCTCGCCGACGACGTCGTGTACGTCGGCATCGAGCCAGCGAGGCTCAAGCGGTGGGCGACCGGCCGCGGGAACGCCGGCAAGGACCAGATGGTCGAAGCCCTCCCGGCCGGCGTGTCGGTCCACTGCGACACCGACGACGAGGTCGACGCCTGGTGGTGCTGGCACCTCGGCCATGCGGGCGTCAATGGCGTACCGCTCGACCAGAACGACCCTCGCTTCAAGGCGCGCCTCGAGGTGCTCGCAGCGATCGACTGGCCAGTCCTGTGAGACGGCCCGAAGAGTTCTGGGCGAAGACGACGCGGGACGGCAACTGCCTCCTGTGGACCGGGTGCACGAACGCCAAGGGCTACGGGCGCCTCCGCTGGGGCGAGCGCGCTGTGCTCGCCCACCGCATGGCCTTCTACCTCCGCCTCGGCCGCTGGCCAGAGGGCATCCTCCGGCACCTCTGCCACAGGCCCGCTTGCGTTCTACATGTCGTCGAAGGGACGCACG
>JACYYJ010121261.1_pt1 | contig 17448 bp, 16 predicted proteins | sample 8236861 | NCBI WGS metagenome assembly JACYYJ01 (sample SAMN14103086, study PRJNA606662) | landfill metagenome | isolation source: landfill solid waste | place: India:New Delhi, Okhla landfill site | collected 2017-11-05
GCCGCCTCGTCGTCGGCCGCGCCGCCCGAAGCGCCTGCGTCGTCGGCCGCCGAGGAGACAGCCGCGAACAAGGCCACCCCGGGCGAGATCACGCCTCCCGGAACCGAACTGAAGGTGGGCGAGACCGCCACGATCCCCTTCACCTACGGCACGGACATGAGCGGCACCATCGCCATCACCGTCACCGACATCGAGAAGGGCAGCTCCTCCGACCTCGCCCAGTTCGGCGACCGCGCCAAGGGCCTGGTGCCGTACTACATCAAGTTCACGGTGGAGAACGTCGAAGGCACCGACCTCTCGTACAGCTCGGTGAGGCTGCGCGCGAACACCGCCGACGGCCGCGGCACCGGCGTCATCATCAGCGGCGACGTCGAAGGCAAGTGCGAGAGCGAGACCGCGGGCCGCGACTTCACCACCGCCGGAGCGACGTTCGAGACGTGCGCACTGCAGGCCTCCCAGGAAGGCGTCGACGTGGTGTCGGCCGAGTTCAACGAAGGCGACGACTACCAGGACGACCCGATCAGCTGGACGAAGTGACACGCATTCGAGCCCGCGGCTCACGGTCGTGACTCAAGCGGAGCCTGGCGTCTCGTCGGATGTCGGGCCCCGTTCGTTTGGGCACCTCTGCCGTCGACCAGAGCCGCATCTCATTCCGGGCATGCCGAGCATCGGGCGCATGATCCGTACACAAACACACGATCGTGTTGCTGCACCTCATCAGCCTCCTGACGTAGCATCGAACACATGTTCGAGCACTTCTCTTACCCTGGCCACAGCGTCCGACACCGCCTCGTGCTCCCAGACACGCACGACCTGCCAGCCAGCCTGCGCCAAAGCCTCGTCCGCGCAACGATCCCGCTCGACGTTCCGCCGTAGCTTCGGATTCCAGTACCACTCGTTACGCGCGGGCTGACGTCCATGCTGAGGGCACACATGCCAGAAGCAGCCATCTACGAACACGGCAACCTTGCGGCGCGTGAAGACGATGTCGGGCCGGACGCGGACACCGGCTGGCAGGTCCAGTCGGTGGTCTTTGCGAAAGCGGTAACCCAACCTATGCAGCTCGCTACGCAGAGCAACCTCAGGCTTCGTATCTGTTCGGCGGTTGGCCTGCATGTTGCGCGACCGGCCTTCATTCAGGGCACCGGGGTATCGGGCCTGGTCACAGGCCTTCTGCCGCGGCCGGCCTTCGTTGTCGTGCGACACAGCTCCCAACAACCAACACCATCCCAAACTTCGCGTCCGGAGTGGGGCAAGATACCTGCATGCTCCCACGCGGCGCAGGAAGGAGAGAGCTTCGATGACCCAGCACGAAGTGGTCGAAATCTGCGCCGGCGCAGGCGGGCAGGCCCTAGGGCTCGAGAAGGCCGGGTTCGAGCATGCGCTCGCGGTTGAGCTCGACGAAAACGCGTGCAACACACTCCGGGCCAACCGCTCCAGCTGGAAGGTAGCGGAAGGTGATGTCGCTGACCCATCGGTGTGGGATCCAGCCGACTACAGGGGCGTTGCCTTGCTCGCCGGTGGCGTACCTTGTCCCCCATTCTCCATCGCAGGCAAGCAGCTCGGGGCAAACGACGAGCGTGACCTCTTTGCCTGGGCCGTTGAACAGGTTGCTGTTATGCGGCCGAGGGCATTGCTGCTCGAGAATGTGCGAGGGCTGAGTATGCCGCGCTTCGCTGGCTACCGGCAGCACGTACTGGACCGGCTGACGCAGCTGGGTTACGTCGCAGAATGGGCATTGCTGCACGCTTCCGACTTCGCTGTTCCCCAGCTCCGGCCGCGCTTCCTCCTTGTTGCGCTCCGCCCGGAAGACGCTCGCTATTTCCATTGGCCTGAACCAGTTGGACCACCTCCGACGGTTGGTGAAACGTTGGTCGATCTGATGCAGGCTGATGGATGGCGGGGAGCCGACGCGTGGGCCAAGAAGGCTAACAAGATCGCTCCGACGATCGTCGGTGGCTCTAAGAAGCACGGCGGCGCTGACCTCGGGCCAACTCGCGCCAAGCGGGCCTGGGCTGAGATGGGCGTAGACGCTCTTGGCGTCGCCGACGCTCCGCCGACAGCCGATGCTCCGGTCGACCATGTCCCCAAACTCACCTGCGAGATGGTTGCCAGGATTCAGGGCTGGTCAGCCGAGTACCCATGGGAGTTCACGGGGCGTAAGACCTCGCGCTATCGACAAATTGGCAACGCCTTTCCTCCGCCTGTAGCGCACGCGATCGGCGTGGCAATTATGCGGGCGTTCCAGCACGAAGGTCGTCCGCGGGAGCTGGAAAACACTGAACACGATCCGCTGTACAAAGCGCTGCGCTCATCGGCGGACTTCGTGACGCCTGAGCGGCTCATGAAGTCTGCCGATATCAGTGACATAGCGGAGCTAGAGCGACGGATCGGCCTACTCAGCCGCGACTTCGACTTGGAGATCAAGACGGAGGGCTCCAAGACCAGGTACAAGCTCGGTCAATTCAGGGCTTTCATAGGCCAGGATGATCACGAACGGCACGACCTATTCTTGCAGCACCGAGCCCACATCAGCTAGGCACGAGGTTGGGCTGCCCACCCAAGATTTTTGCTTCAGGACAGCCCAACCGAACATCAGTCCTTGCGCTTGTTGCGCTTGTTAGACGGGTCCCTACGGGCCACTTCAGCGCGGATCGAACCCTCGGGCCATGGTTCCCACCGTTCAACCCGGTACCAGGTGTTGACCCGCCCAGTTGTCGAGTCTTTAGCTCGCGTCGAAACGATGGACCAGCCGAGCAAGCGGAGCTCCCGAAGGCGCTTCTGCCAGTCTTCTTGATATTGCTGCATGGAGGCCACGACACCGACGAGGCTCGACGGTACCCAGTCACCGTGAAAGGCCTTCAACAGCTCGCCAATCCGGCCATGCGGCTCGGGATGTGTCGCCGCAGCAGCGATTTCATCCGCGTAGTGATCGTAGGTCGCGTAGAAGGCCTTCTTCCCAGAGTTGCACTCTTCACACAGAGGCTGGAGGTTGTCGATGTCGTCCGTGCCGCCCCAATCTCTCGGGACCTTGTGATCAACGACGAGCACGACACCGTGGTCAAGTGGGGTACGGCCGCACTGCGCACAGCGTTTCGGAGCGAGCACCTCAGCACGCACCCTGCTGCTAAGGCCCTTCCTGGAGCCGTCCTTCTTGACTTTGGACCAGCCTGTCAGCGTGTATCGATAGTCCCTCCCTGAACGGACCGCGGGGACTTCGAAGTGATCCCGCAAGTCTCGAACCCGACGGTCGGTTTGCGCCGGAGCTTCACCGAGCTTCTTAGCCAGGTAAGCCCGGATTTCTCGCATCGTCGGCGGATCAGCGCGTCGCTCGTACAGGTATGCGTACAACAACTTATGTGCCTCAGTCGGCAGCACATCGAGTTCCGGCGACCCCGGCGACGGCAATGGCCTCTCTTCCATGCCGTCATATTCGCCGGCCCAGATCACGCACGGTGATGGGACCCGCCTCTTCATCAACGACATACAAGTGGCCGCAGTCCAACGCTTCACCCACGGGGTTCGTCCACAGGAACGTCTTCCGCAATTGGAGTGACGAGACCAGCTGAGTAGGCAAACTCAAGCGGCTTGAGCAGATTGTCTGCGAACCAACGAGAGGCCAAGGCTTGAACGAATCGGCATCGGGCTCCTGTGTGCAGACACCGCGGCTGAACGCCTCCTGCAGCTATGGTTGCAGCGTTGTGTTCTGGGCACCGGCGACGAACCTTGCCACGCTTGCTCCTTTGACACGGCGCGATGGTCGGCGGGGAGTCAGTGGGGATGGAACAACTACCGGGCAGCGACCGAACGACAACGTCCGTACACAGCACCGGCGATCCCGGAGACCTGTCTGCCCGGCGAGTGCATCTCATCTCTTCACCGCAGCCCCACCGTGGTTCCCGGACCATCCACCACCCGCTTCGGATCCGGGTGCGAGATGCCGGGGCCGGCCGCAGCCGCACGCCCGGCGTCTGGCTGACGCGCGACCCTGCAGGCAGCAGGCAGGCGGCCGCAGCGGGCCGCCCTTGACGCGGTTCACGCTCGCGACTGGAGCATGCATCGGTGCAGCCCTAGCTCTCCTGAGGTGAGATCGACTTCGAGGCTAGACGGTCGACATCGAGTGGAAATGGTGCGCGCACTGAGAGGGCGCATCGACATTTCGCCGAAGACCGGCGGTGGCAAGCCGTACGCTTCCGCTGCCTGCATTCTCGCTCACCCAGGACGCGTACGTTGCCGAAAAGATGGCGAACCCAGCGGCAGGCTCAGCGCACGAGGACGTCCGCAGCAATAGGTCCGAGCAGTTTGTGTGAGTAAAGCGTGAGCGTCACACGGTGGCCCACTCGAGGCAAGCTCTGACCTGCAGTTCGCGCACGTCGAGCCTGTGGTGGGGCCGGTACCCGATCTCGCCTCGCTCCCCGTAGGCGGTCGCCGTCGGCTCCCCGTCGGGTGCGGCGGAATCGGTGTTCGCGGGCATGTCGCCGGAGGTGCACATCAGCGCACCGTTCACCGACCCAGCGACAACGACACGCACACGTGCACGGTCACCTGGGACGACAGGCAACAGTCGCACGTCGACGCCAACGGCGAAGGGCCGGATCGCGATGTGGCACGCCCTCGGCGAGCGTGTGGCGCCGAGCCGGCTGCGCACGGTCGCGGCCAACAGGTCTTNNCGAACCCGGAACCTATGGATTAAAAGTCCACAGCTCTGCCGATTGAGCTAACGGCCCGCACTGGATTGTAGCGGCGGGCGGGGGAGCCGGGCACACGAGGAGGCGGCTGGAACACGTGCCCCGACGCGCACGCCGTTGTGCGGCGCGGGGCACGCGGTGGGTGCTCCCGAGGGAGCCCGTCAGCACTTCCCGCAGCAGCCGCAGCTCGGCCCACTGCAGGATCCACAACAACCACAACTCATGGCGATCACCACCCTTTCGGGACCTGTTGGTGCCAGTACTTCACGCTATGGACACTCTGCGTGTCACGGCACCACTGCCAGGGTGAATCGACCGATGTCTCTGCGTAACCCGTCCGCGATGCTGATCCACCCCGGGGCCGGACCAGTCGGTCGACAGATGCGTGGGTCGTCTCGGCGCGCCTAGCGTCCTCACCATGACGACGACGATCACGCAATCTTCGCCTCGAACCGCCACCCGGCCGCGCCTGGCGGTGCTCATCGGGAGCGTGCGCGCCGACCGCTTCGGGCCCGTTCCCGCGGCGTGGTTCGCCCAGCAGGCTCGCGAGCACGCCGCGCTGGAGGTGGAGGTCGTCGACCTCGCCGACTACGACCTGTCGGTGTCGCTCTCCGCCGGCGACGACGTCGCCGCGTTGGGCGCCCGGTTGGCCGAGGCGGACGCGTTCGCCGTGGTGACGCCCGAGTACAACCACAGCTTCCCCGCCGGGTTGAAGTCGGCGATCGACCACTTCCACCAGGAGTGGAGGGCGAAACCCGTCGCGTTCGTCTCGTACGGCGGCATGGCGGGCGGCCTGCGCGCGGTGGAGCAGCTCCGGCAGGTCTTCGCCGAACTGCACGCGGTCACCGTCCGCGACACGCTCAGCTTCCACAACTTCTGGGGCACGTTCGACGACGACGGGCAGCCGATGGACGGTGCGGCCGGCGCGGCGGCCAAGCAGTTGCTCGATCAATTGACCTGGTGGGCCGTGTCGTTGCGGGAGGCGCGGGACAAGCGCCCCTACCTGAATTGACTTCGACATTACTGGAGCTTTCACACTGTCCAGATGCGAGAGTCCGAACAACCGTTCTTCGGCCGCACCGAACACCTTTCCCGGGTGGAGCGTGCACTGGCCGACGCCCGTCGCGGCGTCGGCGGCACGCTTGTCATCAAGGGCGAAGCGGGCATCGGCAAGACCACGCTTCTCAACCGGGTGCTGGCCTCGGCCGGCGACCTGCTCGTGCTGCACGCGGCGGGCGTCGAACCGGAGGCGGAGCTCCCGTTCGCTGGTCTGCACCTGCTGCTGCGGCGGGTCGAGGCGCGGTTCGACGACCTCGTCGGCGACCGGGCGGCGACGTTGCGGTGCGCTCTCGGGCTCCGAGGGCGCGCCGACGCCGCCGACGGGCACAGCGTCAACCTCGCCGTGCTCGCACTGCTGACGGCGCTCGCGGCCGAGCGGCCGGTCGTGGTCGCCGTCGACGACGCCCACTGGCTCGACCGGCCGTCCGTCGACGCCCTGCTGTTCGCGGCCCGGCGCGTGGAGGGGTTGCCCCTGGCCGTCCTCTTCACTGTGAGGGACGGGTACGCGCCCGCGCTGCCGACTCCCGGGCTGCCGGAACTGCGGGTGGAGGGACTCGCCGACACCGACGCCGACGCCCTCCTGACCGCGCAGGCTCCGGAGCTCACGGCACACGAGCGTCGACAGGTGCTGGTCGAGGCCCGCGGCAACCCCCTCGCCCTGCTGGAACTGCGGCGCACGCGGTCCGACCGGGCTGCGTTGACGACGTTGGACACCGGACCGCCGCTGGAGGGCACGCTGCTCGCGGCGTTCGCCAGGCGCGTCGCGGACCTCCCACCGACCACCCGCACCGTGGTGCTGATCGCCGCGGCCGACGGGGCGTGCGGCACGGGCACGGTGCTCGCGGCCGCGGACCGCCTCGGTGCCGGGCTCGACGATCTCGCCGCCGCCGAGGATGCGGGACTGCTCGCGTTCGACGACTCGTGCCTGCGTTTCGGACACCCACTCGTGCGCGCGGCGGCGTACCGGTCGGCGTCGCTGCCCGACCGCATCGCGGCTCACCGGGCGCTGGCGGCCGTGCTGACGAGCCCGGACGACGCCGACCGCAGAGCGTGGCAGCTCGCCGCCGCCGCGACGGGGCCGGACGAGGAGGTGGCGGCCGCCCTCGAACACAGCGCCGAACACGCCCGGGCCCGTGGCGGGTACGCCGCCGTGGCGGCCGCCTACGAGCGGGCCGCGGCGTTGAGTCCCGGCCGCTGCGCCCGGGCCAGGCGGTTGTCGGCCGCCGCGCGTGCCGCCGCGGACGCCGGATCGCCCGACCGCGCGCTGGCCCTCGTGCGGGAGGCCGAACAGTTCTGCACGACGACGGCCGGCCGCGTGGCCGCGGCCACGATCCACGCGGTGCTCGCCCAGGACCAGCACCGGTTCGACGAGGCCTACGAGGTGCTGCGCGACACGGCACTGCGGGTGGCCGACGACGACCCCGCGTCGGCCTCCCACCTGCTGTTCTGGGCCGGGCACTCGGCCTGGTTCGGCGGCGACGCGGCCAAGGCGGAACACGCGGCGAGCACTGCCGAACGCCTGGGCCTGGCCTCCGCACCGGCGCTGCGTTCACTGGTGCGGGCGGCCTCCGGGTCGCCGGTGGAGGCGGCCGACGCGCTGCGTGCGCTGGTCGACACCGCCGCGCACCTCTTCCCGGCCTGCGACGACCGGCCGTTGCGGTGGCGGGGTCGACTCGCCGTCGCCACGTGGCGGGTCCTCCTCCACGACCACGCGGCCGCCCGCGACACGGCACTGACCGTGCTACGGGAGTGCCGAGCCGCGGCCTCCGACGGTGTGCTCGCACCCGCTCTGTCCGTGTTGGCTCGGGCCGAGTTCGCACTCGGCGAGCACCGGCGCGCCCGGGACGCCGCCGAGGAGGGCCTGCGTCTCGCCGACGAGGCCGGTCAGGCGGGTCCCGCCTCGGAGCTGTCGGGCGTGCTCGCGCTCCTGGCGGCGCTGCGCGGTGACGCCGAGGCCACCGCGGCCCACGCGCGCCGCGCGTCGCTGGCGGATGCGAGCCACGCCTTCGCCCTGCTCGACCTCGGCCGTGGTCGCCACGACGCGGCCTTGCACCACCTCGACGCCGCGCCACGCGGTGGTGTGACCGGGTGGCTGCCGACCGCCGCGGCGCTGGCCGAAGCCACGGCCCGCACACACAACGCGGACACCGACCCGGCCGCCCGGCACCGCCGCTGGCACCGGGCCCGGGACGCCGTCGACGCGTACGCGCAGGCGACCCGGCACAGCGGGACCGACCGGACCCGGGCCGTGACACTGCGCATGCGGGCGTTGCTCGCCGAGTGCGCGCCCGAGGGCTGCGCCGACGAGCCGGACGCGTTGTACGCGCGGGCCGTCGACCTGCACCGGCGGGACCCGCACGCCGCCTTCGACCGCGCCCGCACCGAACTCGGGTACGGGGAGTTCCTGCGCCGTCGACGTCGGGCCACGGAAGCCCGTGCTCACCTCCGGACGGCGAGCACGATCTTCGAGAAGCTGGGGGCGCAAGCGTGGGCGGAGCGAGCGCGGACGGAACTCCGTGCGAGCGGGGAGCAGCTCCGCCCGCACGCCGCGGGCTCGTCGGAGCTGATCGCCCGCCTCACCCCGCAGGAACAGCGCGTCGTCGGACTCGCCGCGGACGGACTGAGCAACCGCGCCATCGGCGAACGGTTGTTCCTCAGTCCGCGCACCGTCGGCTACCACCTGTACAAGGCGTTTCCGAAGCTCGGGGTCGCCTCGCGCCGCGAGTTGGCCCGGCTCGGACTGCCCGGCTGAGGCCGCGCCGGCCGTGCCACACTGCGCAACGTGGAGTACCAACTCACGGCCGAACTCGCGTCCCCACCCGAGGCGCCGGACCTCGACCCGTTGCAGCAGGTCGGCGTCGTCTCCCTGCTCGACGACCGGCTGACCAGCCTCGCGAGCATCGAGGGCCCGGACGGCATCGAGATCATCCCGATCGAGCACTCCCTCGAAGCGCACCTCGACGGCGCCGTCGTCCACTGGTTGCTGGACGCGCCCGCGTTGGCGCTCGCCGAGGAGGCCACCCGCGCCGTGCTGGAACAGATCGTCGACGAGACCGATCTGCTCGCCGGCTGGGAGGTCAAACACTGCGCCGTGACGGCCACCGACGACCAGCTGGCGAGCGCACTCGCGGCGTCCCTGGAACCGGGCGAGGTGCCCGACACGCTGCCCGCCGACCTCACCGAAGGCGTGGTGGGGCGCGCCTACGTGCTCGGCTCCGACGAGGTCGACGACATCGAGGCCGCCAGGTCGGAGGCCGAGCTGCAGGACCGCAGGGCGAGCCTGCTCCGGGCGGGCGAGCTCCTCCGCGCGTTCGACCTGGGCGCCTTCGGCGACCTCGACGAGCAGCAGGCCCGGTACGTGGCCGGGGCGCTCATGCACGGCGTCGAGATGCTCACCGACGAGCTGTTCGGCGACGTTCAACTGCTGGACGACGAGGACGCGACCGCCGACGAGGTGGAGGCGCTGTGGGCGGTGGACGAGCTGCCGCCGCAGTACACGGACCGGTACACCGCCCTGTTCGCCAAGCAGCTCCTCGTCACCACGGCGATCCTGGGCCACCGGCTCACCCGGGAAGGGTGGCGCGGTCCCCTGTCGGTGGCCGAGGCGCTCGCGCTGCGGATCGCGGAGTCGCGCGCCGAGGTGGAGCTCGATCTCGCCGAGGTGATCGATCCCGACGACGTCGACGGCGTGTACACGGCGTTCAACGCGCACGCGCTGGGCGGACTCGACCTGGACCTGCTCTACTCCGTCCCCGAGTTCGAGCTGTCCGACGACCTGCTCTTCGACAGCTGGTTCCAGCCGCGTGCCGACTCCGGCGAGACGACGCCGCACCCGTACCTCACCGACGAGGACGACCGGGACGCCGACGAGGGTTAGCCCGTCGGGCGTTTCACTCCGGTCGCCTGCCCCGGAGGACGCGGGGCATCACGAACCAGAGCACCGTGAACGTGCCGCCGACGAACGCCGCCAGCACTGCCATCACGACGCCCCCGAAGATCACCTTCACGATGAGGGCGACCGTGAGCGTGACGGCCACCGCGAGACACACCAACCCCGCGACGACCACGCGGTTGCCCACCCGCAGGATCTGGGTGCGCTGCCCCTCCCGGAAGAGGAGCCGATGCCACGCGGCGGGCGCGGTGAGCAGGGCCGTCGCGGTCGCGGTGAACAACACCGTCACCAGGTAGAGCCCCTTCTCGAACCCACTCGCCGCGCGGAACAGCTCGGTGAACGCCACGGCGAGGAGGAAACCGAAGAGGATCTGCACGCCCGCCTGGGCGACGCGCAGTTCGGCGAGCAGCTCGTTGAGGTTGCGCGCGAGCTGCTGGTGGCGGGGTTCGCCGCGGTCGGTCACGTCTTCACCTTCACCGGCTCTCCGGTGACCACCACGGGGTCCGGTCGCGACCGCTCGTGCCAACCCAGCGCGGTCACCGAGCACACCACGACGGCCAACCCCAGCCACTGCGTGGCCGACAGGACGGCGTCGAGCACGGTGACGCTGATGATCGCGGCGGTGGCGGGGAAGGCGAGCTCGGCCAGCGTCGCCCGCGCGGCGGGCGTGGCCTGCATCCCCACGTAGTAGAGGCTCAGCGCGAGCAGTCCGGGCACCACCGCCAGCAGGACGAGCCCCAGCGCGTTGTCCCAGCCCACCGCGAACGGGCTGCCCTGCGCGGCCACGATGACCGCGGCCACGGGCAGGCCGACGCTGAACCGCAGCGCCGTGACGTCACGGGGCCGGAGCTTCACCGACACCAACCTCCCCAGCACGGTTCCGCCTGCCCACAGGGCTGCCGCCCCCAACGCGAGGAGCGCCGTGCGCAGGGCCGACACCTGCACCTGCAGCGGATCGGCGAACGCCAGCAGCCACGCACCCACCAGCGCGGGCACGGCGAACAGCAGGTACCCGGCGCGCAGCCGTTCACCCAGCACCACGAACGCGGCGAGCATCGCGAACAGCGGCTGCAGCTTCTGCAACACCAGCGGCGTCACCGGATCGCCGGTCTGGAACGCCGCCGTGAACAACGCCGTGGCCAGCGCCGACGCACCGCCGCCGATGACGAGGACGGCGATCCACTCCCGCCAGCCGCACCGCGCCAGCGCCCGCAACGCCGAGGGCAGGAACGGCAGCAGGAACAGCACGACGATCACGTGCTCCCAGAAGACCACGGAGGCGGCGGGCAGCTCTCCCGCCAGCGGCAGCCTGAGCAGACCGTCGGTTCCCCAGAGAGCCGCGGCGATGGCCACGAGCCAGGTGCGATCGGAGTGGCCGGTTCGGACCGGTTCAGACGATGTCGGCACGCACCCAGGCTACGAGCCGACGCCTCGACGGCTCCGCACGAGCTCAGAAAACTGAGACGTACTCGGACGTGTGATTCGCGTTGCGGCCCCTCCGGGCAGCTGGTTAGGACAGACCATGCGCTCTCGAATCATCGCCGTTCTGACCACGCTCGTCACCGCCGCGACCATGACCGTCGCGACCGCGCCCGGCGCGTCCGCCGCGTCCACCGACGACAACCGGCTGACCGCCGTGGTCACCACGTTCCAGGACCACCACCACGGCAAGGCCGTGACCTACGACGCCAGGCTCGTGCCGGTGGGCGCGCTGGCCGGTGTCGCGGTGCGGCGGTCGAAGTCCGACACCGTCACCGAACTCGAGGTGTACGGGCTGTCGCCGCACCGGGCCTACGGCGCCCACGCGCACGTGAAGCCGTGCGGACCGACCGGCGCCGCCGCCGGCTCGCACTACCAGCACGTGCAGGACCCGAAGCAGCCGTCGACCGACCCCGCCTACGCCAACGCGGAAAACGAGATCTGGCTCGACTTCCGCACCGACTCCTACGGGGCGGGTTCGGCGAAGTCGGAGGTCGCGTGGACGTTCGACGAGCGGCGCCCGGCCTCCGTGGTGATCCACGAACGCACGACCTCGACCTCCGAGGGCGAGGCCGGAACCGCCGGAAACCGCCTCGCCTGCATCAACGTGCCGTTCTGAGGCACGCCGAGACACGGTGTCCGTCTGAGCTCCACACCGTCGACAGGCCTGCGGCGCGACCCCGATGCGCCGCAGGCCTTTCTCGTGCCGATCCCCGTTTCGGCCGCTGTGCATCACCCTTCCTCTGACATACGGTGACACCTCGGTGACCGAGGCAGGGGCAGATGGACGACGACGCGGACGACAGGAAGGCCAGGTCCGGCTGGGGAGAACTGGGACCGAAGTGGATCACCGCTGTCGCCACCCTCATCACCGCGCTGGCGGGTACGGGCTTCATCCTCGGCCGGTCCACCGCCCCGGATCGCGGGGACCCGGGGCGAGGCCCCGACGACACCGCCACCGTCACGGTCACCGAGAACGCGCCCGACGAGCAGGTGGGCGGCGAGACGAGCACCCCCACCGACCCCGCCGTGCACTGGGCGGGTGAGTTGACGTTCGACTCGAACGCGAAGGGCTACAACCTCGACGTCCTGCCACCCACGCACACCGCGGGCCGCTACGTCGAGATCTTCATCGACGCGCTGGAATCGCACGGCGACGCGGCGACCTTCACCGTCTGGAAGAGCGCGGGGGTCCCGGGCAAGGACGACTGCGCCGCCGCGGTGGCCGACGAGGGCGTGAGCCGAATCAACCCCGTCGTGGAGAACAACCACATCTGCGGGCGAACGTACGAGGGGCGGATCTTCAGGATGACGATCGTCGCGACGAGCGGCGAGACCCAGGTCGACGTCGTCGTGTGGAAGTAGGCGGTACCCGGGCCGCTAGCGCGCCGCGTCGTAGCGCACCCGGGCCGCGGCGATCTCGCCCCGGTGCCGCTCGGCCCACTCGGTCAGCGCCCGCAGCGTGCCGTGCAGCTCGCGCGCCATGTCGGTGAGTGAGTACTCCACCTTCGGCGGCACGGTCGGGTACACGGTGCGGATCAACAGGCCGTCCCGCTCCAGCCTGCGCAGCGTCAGGGTCAGCATGCGCCTGCTGATGCCCTCGACGATCCGTTCCAACTCGGTGAAGCGCACCGGCCCGTGCGCCGCGGCGACGAGGACCCCGATGCTCCACTTCCCGGCCACGTGATCGAGCACCTCGGCCAGTGGACAGGCTTCCTTCTCGAACGCCTCGGCGGCGGTGTCGCTCGTGGCGGCCGTGTCGGCGGTCCGTCCCGCACCCACGCCGACCTCGACGGACACATCCCTGTGACTCGGACGCGGGCGTCGTCTCGGGACTCTTCAACACCACACAGCAGTTCGGTGGGGCGCTGGGGTTGGCGAGCCTGCTCGTCGTCGCCTCCGTGCGCAGCGGCGACGCCGCGGCCGAGGGCGTGCCGGAACGCCTCGCCCTGCTCGACGGGTACCGGCTCGCGTTCGGCGTCGCAGGCGGACTCGCACTCACCGCACTGGCGGCGGCACTGCTGCTGGGCCGGCGCCCGGGTACACCGGCCGGGTGAACCGAGCGGCTCCGGCGCCGGAGACCCACGCACTCGATCGCCATCGCCACCAGCGACAATGGAGGGCGTGACCGCGATCCTGCCCAAGCCCGCCCTGCGGATCGGCCCGTACCAGGTCGATCCCCCGGTCGTGCTCGCTCCCATGGCGGGCATCACGAACGTGGCGTTCCGCCAGTTGTGTCAGGAGTACGGCGCGGGCCTCTACGTCTGCGAGATGATCACTGCTCGCGCCGTGGTGGAGCGGCACCCGGGAACCATGCACATGATGACCTTCGGACCCGACGAGAAGCCCCGGTCGATGCAGCTGTACGGCGTCGATCCCGAGACCATGCGCGAGGCCGTCAAGATCATCGTCGGCGAGGGTCTGGCCGACCACATCGACGCGAACTTCGGCTGCCCCGTCGCCAAGGTGACGCGCAAGGGCGGCGGCGCGGCCCTGCCGTACAAGCGGACCCTGTTCGCCAACATCGTGAGGGCGTCGGTGGAGGCGGCCGAGTCCGCCGGAGTGCCGTTCACCGTGAAGTTCCGCGTCGGCATCGACGACGACCACCACACCTTCCTGGACGCGGGCCGCATCGCCGAGGCCGAGGGCGCCGCCGCGGTCGCACTGCACGCGCGCACCGCCGCCCAGCGCTACTCCGGCAAGGCCGACTGGTCGCAGATCGCGCGCCTGAAGGAGGCCGTCACCAGCATCCCCGTGCTCGGCAACGGCGACATCTTCACCGCCCACGACGCACTGCGGATGGTGTCCGAGACGGGCTGCGACGGCGTCGTCGTCGGGCGCGGCTGCCTCGGCAGGCCGTGGCTGTTCGGCGAGCTGGAGGCAGCGTTCGCGGGCAGGCCGATTCCCGAGGGCCCGAACCTGGGCGAGGTCGCGCGCGTGCTGCGTCGCCACGCGGAGCTGCTCGTGCAGCACGACGGGCCCGACAAGGCGATGCGCGACCTCCGCAAACACATGGCCTGGTACTTCATGGGCTTTCCCGTCGGCTCGCAGCTGCGACGCCGATTCGCGATGGTGTCGTCGCTCGACGAACTCGACGAGTTGATCACGCAACTCGACCACGACGCGCCGTTTCCCACCGACGCGCTCGGCCCGCGGGGCCGCCAGGGCTCACCGGGCAAGGTCACGTTGCCGTACGGGTGGCTCGACGATCCGTACGACCCGTGCGTGCCCGAGGGCGCCGACATGATGCATTCGGGCGGCTGACCAGGAGTCCGCTTGCCAAACGCAAGCACACTTCATTCGCGCCAGGCTGGGGTAGCCTTCACACCATGGGCCAGCGACGCTACGGGCAGTACTGCGGTCTCGCCCACGCCGTCGAGCTCGTGGGCGAACGCTGGACCCTGCTCATCGTTCGCGACCTGCTCGTCGGCCCCAAGCGGTTCACCGAACTCCGCCGCGGGCTCGTCCGCATTCCCACGAACATCCTGTCGGCGCGGCTGAAGCGACTCGAAGCCGACGGCCTCGTGCGACGGCGGGTCCTTCCCCGACCGGCGAGCGCGGTCGTCTACGAGCTCACCGAGTACGGGCGTGAGCTGGACGAGATCGTGCTCGCACTCGGGCGGTGGGGCGCCCGAACGCTCGGCGATCCGCACGAGGACGACCTCGTCACCCCGGATTCGATCATCACCGCGCTGCGGGCGACGTTCCGGCCGGAGGCGGCGGTGGGGCTCGATCTGATCGTCGAGCTGCGCGTGGGCGACGTCGTCGTCACCGCCCGGATCAACGACGGCGTGCTGACCGCGTGGGAAGGCAGTGCGTCCGACACCTCCGACACCTCCGACACCGAGGACACCACCGACACCACCAGGACTCCCGACGCCGTCCTGACGATCGGGCCGAGGCTGCGGGCGATGCTTGCGAGGGAGATCACACCCGCCCAAGCCCTCGCGGAGGGCACACTCACCGTGTCCGGAGAGCCGTCCGCCACCGACATCCTGGGTACCGTCTTCGCCCTGGACCCGTCGCCGACGAGGTCGCTCGCGGGCCTCGACAGCGAGCGTTAGACCAGCACGAACAGTGAACGCACACTGCGCCGTCCACGTGAATGTGGGAGGCAATACACCACCCTGCGTGGAGCGGTACCGTCCAGTACGGCAACGCTGAGTAAAAAGCTCACGCCATGGTGTCGTCACAAACGGCCGATATACGTACGATAACGAAAGCCGTCCTCGCGACGATCAACAAGCAGATGTGGGAGCCCCACAGGGCAACCTGAGCGAAGGGAGCGTGCGTGTCCGACGATCACGGCACTCCCGGCCTCACCTCTCAGGCTGAGGAATGGCGAGCACGCGCGCAGCGCAACCGCGAGGAGGCCGAGAGGAAGCGGCGCCGGGCGCTCGACAGCCAGGGCGGCATCAGCGTGGCCGAGATGCTCGCGCGACACGCCGCCGAGCGCGGGGCGTCGGAGTCCAACGGACGGACGCGGTCGGCGCGCCAGCGTCGACGGGCCGCGGCCGAGGACGAGACGGTGCTGCCGCGCCACTCGCGGCACGGCAGCGACGACCTTCCGGCCGAGGACGCCGACCCGGCTCCGTCCACGCCACCCACGCCACCGACACCGCCGTCCTCTCGGCACCAGACGGTGTCGCCCCCGTCGGTGCCCGCGATGCCACCGGCGTCGATTCCCTCCATGCCTCCGGTCGCCCCGCCGCCCCCGACGCACACCACCGGGCGCCACGGGCGGCCGAGCGCACCCGAACCGCCGCCCTCCACCACGCGCCCCCGGCAGCCGGATCGTCCTCGCGGCGCGACCCCTCCGCCCTCCGGCCTCGGCCGTCGCGACTCCGGCCGGCCCGAGCCGGTGCGCCCCGAGTCAACCCGACTGCGTCCGTCGCCGCTCGACAACGCACCTCCGGCCGCCCCACCGGCCGACGTGGAGCGCCCGCACCCGCGCGGTCCGCAGCCCCCCACGCCGGATCACCCGCGGTCCGGCCACTTCCCCATGCCCGAACCCGGGCTGAGCGAGCCACCGCGCCACGTTCCGGTGCGCGGCGAGGTCCCCGGGCGTGATCACCCCGCCGCCGGGCGCCCGACCGGCCGGTTCCCGACTCCGCCGCCGCCCTCCCGCCCGGCCCCGCCCGCTCGTGAGGACGCGACCAGCCACCTGCCGAGCGTCAGCGCTCCGCCGGAGCGCCGGGGAGACACTCCGCCTCCGCCGTCGCGGGCGCCGGAAGGTCCCCACCGCAGGCCACCCGCGCCGACGAACGGCAACCCGCTCCCGCCGCGGGTCCGCGCGACGACGCGGACCTCGCCCGTGCCTCCGCCCGAGCCGCCGGTGACACCACCGGCCCCGCCGCCTCTTCCCGCCGAGCCGGACGCCGCCGACCCCGAGGACTTCGCGGCACCCGCGGCGGCTGTTGCACCCCCGGCACCGCCGGCACCCGCGGCACCGTCCGCCCCGCCCCGGCCCCGGCGGCGACCGCTTCCCGAACGCCCGGAGCGGTCGCTCGAAGACCGGCTCACGATGACCGACCAGCTGGAGCCGATCGACGACTCCACCAAGTACCGCCGCAAGATCGACGAGTCGCTGGCACGGTTCTCCGCCGCACACGACGAGCTCGAGGCGGAAGAGCGGAAGAAGCGCCAGAAGCGGGCGCGCCTGCTCGAACACACCATGACGGCGTTGCAGCGCGTCGTGCCCGTGGGCTCGAAGACCCCCCGTCGGGGCGGCCCCCGCAGCACCCACACCGACCCCGACGACGACGGGGAACCTGCACCGGCCGGGTCCGTCGCCGCCTCCGACGCGCCGACCTCGTCCGACCCCGCCTCACCCGATCCCGACCCGGCCGACTCCGACTCGCTCGACCCGGCCGACGCTGCCGACGAGCCGGCTTCGGCGCCCACCGAAGCCCCGAACCCGGCGGTCCGACGCCGCGTCCTCGCCTCGCGCGCGACCGCGATCGTCATCGCCACCCTCGTCTTCCTCGCCAGCGGCGTGGGCTGGGGCGCCAAGACCTGGTTCGAGGGCCAGTTCAACGAGATCGCGGCCCTCGACGAGGACTCGTCGGACATCCGCCGCGCCTCGGCCCAGCTCGGTGACGAGAACTTCCTGATCGTCGGCTCCGACACCCGCGAGGGCGCCGAGGACGGCGAGAACGTCGGTACGGCCGAGACCGTCCAGGGCGCCCGGTCCGATACGGTGATGCTCGCCCACGTGCCCAAGGACCGTCGGCGTGTCGTCGTGATCTCCTTCCCGCGCGACCTGGAGATCTCCCGGCCCGAATGCCGGCGCTGGAACTCGGCCACGGGCGAGTACGGCGAGCCGGTGCC
>JACYYJ010109753.1_pt1 | contig 17423 bp, 14 predicted proteins | sample 8236861 | NCBI WGS metagenome assembly JACYYJ01 (sample SAMN14103086, study PRJNA606662) | landfill metagenome | isolation source: landfill solid waste | place: India:New Delhi, Okhla landfill site | collected 2017-11-05
ACGGTGGCGACGACCGCCAAAGCTGCCTTGTCGACGGCGCGCGCGACAGCATTCGATACGACAGCAATCTGATTCGCAAACGTGACGGTATCTCGGCGTAGCGCAGCTTCTTTGGTAATCAACGTCTTTGCCGCGAAGTTTTCGACCGCTGCGATACGTCGGAGTTCGTCACCACGAACGACGCGGTGCTCAGCACCAGGTGCGCGGACCTCGGCGTCCCCGTCGACGGGGAACAGGGAGTCGTCGCCAGCGAGCACGCTGTGATTGATTCCGCCGCCGGAAATTGTGCCCGGTCCCGGCGCGAAGAACGAACCGGTCACCGTCGCGCGTCCGTCGACGAGCGTCGTGATGAGGCTCGACAGTCGGGTCGTGTTGTTCAGCAGCGCCGAAATCGAGACCTGCCCGTTCTCGGGATTAAATGTTGGTACTAGAGCGCCCATTTCATCGGTCCTTCCGTTCGTTCAGATAGTCGTCGATTGAGTCGGCGGCAACGGCGTAGCCCGACTTGAGCTTGACGGCGTAGAGCCTTCCGCGTCGGCACAAATCGCGGACGCCGTTCGGCGTTATCGACAGTCGGTGCGCCGCTTCGGTCGTCGTGACCCATGCCGTGCCCTGTGCCGCCAATTCTAAGGCGGACCGATCCTCGGCGACTGGCGCGCTCACGTCCACGCCAGTGAGGATATCCGCCAATGTGTTTCGGATTGCGCGCACGCCGGGCGACAATGAATAGCCACGCTGCTTCGCCAACGTCGCGAGGTTGTCCACCGCGGACACGAGCTGCCGCGCCTCGTCGTGCGTGACCGCTATGTACCCGTTCATGTTCAGCACGGTTCACTCCTCGTCGAGTTCGGCGTCGAGCAGCGCTGCCAGGGTGCGTCGTAGCCGGTCGGCGACGTCGGCGGAACCGGTTGCGGTCAGCCAGGACTCGGGGATGAGGTAGTCGATCGCCGCCCGTGCGACGTCGGTCGCGCGGGTCGATGCGGCGAGTTCGTCGATCCGGGTTCTCGGCTCGCCGATCGTGACGGCGACGAGAAGTTCGAGCGCTGGGATCGCTGGATTGTGTCGGGTGTAGTGCGTCATTTCGAGTTCCCTTTCTGCGTGCGGTTTCTCGGCCCGCGTCGAATGTCAGCCATGATGTACTTTCGTCGTTTCCGTGGATCGCGCCCCTCGTCTGTCCCGTACGGTCCGAAAAACAATCCGGCGTAGATACCTTCGACACGACCGGGATTCGCGCGCGCGAAGTTCAGGCATTCGTCACGGACGGGGCACTTCTCGCAGATGCGCGATACGAGCACGTGTCGGGTCAGCGATTCTTCTCGGGTTTCGTTGGGTAATTCCGCGTCGAAAAAGGGCTGTAGACCAACGCATTTCGCGTTCACGGTCCAGTCGAGCGAGCCAGCCAGCTTCGCAATCGGGAGCGCGACGGTATATCGGCGCGGCCGGTTCCCGCGGCCACGGTCGGCGGGTTCGGTGGGTTCGATCATCGTGTGCCCTTCCGTGATGGTGGAAGTGATGCTGTTACTTCGGGTTCCGCCGCTCCGCTTGTCCGCCGCGGGTCGTCGTCCGGGGTAGGGGGGGGCAGGTTTGGGGGCAGGGGGGCAGATTTTGGGGTCATTTACACCTATATGCACATGTACGCGTCATAAGTTGAGTAATTTCCCCCCCTTTTTCTGCCCCCCCTGCCCCCCTTCTGCCCCCCCTACGGCTACGGCGGCGGGGATAGGGTCAGTCGGCGTCGTCGTCGACCGGACCGTCTCCGTCGGGGTCGAGGTCGTCGACGTCGGTGATCGGGTTCAGCACGCGGATGCCGCGGTAGCAGCGGACGCCGCGGACTTTTCGTTCGACACACGGGATTTCGAGCACCTCGTCATGCACTTCCCGTACGCGCTCGTAGAACCGTGTCGCCGACAGGTATTTCAGCCCTTCCCTTTCGCACCATTGGGTGTAGTTGTAGTACAGGTCGTTTCGACTCACCTTTCCGTCCGTGCATGGTTCGACTCGCGCGGCTAGGAATCCGCGCACCGGGTCGGCGTGAATTCGGAACCGCCGTTCCGCCTTCTTGCTCGTCGATGTTTTCGTGAAGTCTCCGCGGTCGAGCAGGTCCGCGAGCGCGTCGACGGCCAGGTTCAGGAATCCGCTCAGCTCGTCGGCGGTTACGAGCTTGTCGACAAGGAACGGGTTTTTGATCTTGCATCCCGGTCGTGGATTGCCGTTCTCGTCAGCGGGTTTGAACGTATGCGGAAACTTCACGAGAACCCACCGTGAGAAGAACCCTTCGGTGGTGTCGGCCGAACGCGGAAGCGAGTTGAACGACGCGATGATCGTTGCGTAGCTGTAGAACTCGAACGGCTGACCGAACTTCCGTTCCGCGTTGATCTTGTCGCCGCCCGTAAGTTGTTTGAACATGGCTGTTTCCGTGAACGTCTCCGGGTTCACGTCGCCAGCCAGGTTCGCGAGCCGCCCCATGATCTCCGCCGCGGCGAACCGGTTCGTGTCGAATCGTTGCGGAGGAACAGACGACGTGTTCTCCTTCCCGAGAAGCGCCGTCAGTACGTGCATGAGCACGCCCTTTCCGTTCCGGCCGGTCCCGTCGAGCATGATCGCCTTGTGTAGCGGTTCGCGGGTGTACGCACAGTATCCGGCGATTTCCGAGATGAGCAGCACGTATTCGTCGCGCTCGTCGTCCGGCGCAATGTCCCGGATGAACCGTTCGATGTTGGGGCAGTCGGCGTTCGGGTTCCACGTCACGGGAAGTTGTGTCACTGTCGGCACATTCGGGTCGTGGGGATGCAACGTCTTGGTTCGCCAGTCCAGCAAGCCGTTTCGCACGTTGATCCACCGATCGTCGACGTCCAAACCGACGTGTGCCGGTTGCGACTCCACCATGTCGACGACAACGTTCGCGTGAGACGGCCGGAATCGTTCGCCGAGCAGCAGCCGGACCCTGTGCCGTAAGACGTCTTCGCCCGGCCTCCACACGCCCCCTACGTACGCCCACACACGGTGGTCGGCGCCGGAAGCCAACGGCCCGAACGGGTTTCCCTGATTGTCGGCGTAGCTTTCGTTCTGGCAGTCCCGTAGCAGCGTCTCGGCTTTCAAGCCAACCTTCGCGCCGAAATACTTCTTCGAGTTCGGCCGGTTCGGTTTCCGCTGGACGATCGGCTTTCCGTCGCGCCCGGTGAGGGTCGTATCGACGTGCTTGCGTGCGACCTTGTTCACGCCGCCGACGAGCATACGAGTGAATTCGCCTGTGACGTCACGCTTTCCGTCGTTCGCGGCGTCGACGAACGCGCTTCGCAGTTGCAGCAGTGCGGCCCGGTGTCCTGTGTCGATTCCGTCCGCGGCCATACCCAGAATGTGAAGCACTTCCCGGTTCGTCAAGTTGTGCCGAGAGCCGTTGCCGGAACGCAACTCCCGTACCGCTTTCGCGACAGCTCCGGCGACTTCGCCGGTGGGTTCTCCGTCGTCGGGAAGGTTCCTCAGCAGCTCGGTCACCGCGGTGTCCTCGTCGCCGTATCGCGGTGCGCTCGCGCGGAATTGGTCGATCCACGCTGCGGGAAGATCGGGAATCAGAGCGGGGTCCGGTAGTTCACCGTGCGGCATGAGGTCGCCGTCCGGGTCGATCCACCGATAAGTGCCGCCGCTCGGGTGGACGCTCGGCCACGCGACGATGTACCGATGGTGCCGCTGAATGGTGTCGATGGACTGACCGAAGTCGGACAGCTCGACACCGGCCGGGATGCGATACGGCCGAATGCCACTGATCGGGTCGTCGAGCCGCGACGTCGACCGGTACGTCGGCGGCAACGGCCCAAGCTCGGCTTCGAGAGCGGCCAGCTCGACTCCACCGGACTTGCCGCCGTGCGCGTCCACGTCGACACCGATCATATTGTCCGGCAAGCGAAGTCCGATGTTCGGGGCGCTGTAGTCGTACGCCTGAATGCCGCTGTCCCGCTTGGGTTTCGCGGGCGGGCACGTCTCGGCGTTGTCGATCCACTCCTGAATGTCCGGCCCACTCACGTCGAGACCGTCACGACCCGTGAATCCGGCTGGTGGGGGCCACTTCTCGGCTGTCGGCAGCGGAAGCGGCGAGAATCCAAGTCCCGCGTACCGGTGCGCTGCGGCGGCGTAGGGATTGCGCTTCGGCATGGTTTCAGGCATCATGGTCAGTAATCCTTTCGGGGATTGATTGGGCGGCAGCTCAATTCGACGTCGGTCACCAGAGGAACCCGCGGAATCGGCACCGCGGGTTTCTCGCTTTCCGGCACCCGCTCCGGCAGCCAAATCGCATAGTCAACGCGCCTTTTCACGTCCGCGCAGTGACTCCCGCGGATGAATGGCTCCGCCTCGTCGTACGGCGCGCCGTGGAAGTGTTCGCCGTTGCACCGGGGGCACGCGATGGTCACGTGGCGCGTCGTCTCGCCGAAGGTCACGCGCACAGCGACCACGGAACGAATTCGTTTGTGGTTCAATGGAAAAGGTTCCTTTCGATGAGCCTTTCGGCTGTCGGTTTGGCACCCTTTCCGTGGTGGGAAAGTTATTGGGGAGGCGCCGGTTTCGCGACCGGCGCCTCCCCCGTTTAGGTCAGTCGTCGTCGAGCGCTGCCACCGCCCCGTCCGCGGCGATTTCGAGCAACGCCGTCGCCAACTTCGACGCTTCGGTCGGCGTCAGTAGGAAGTACGTATGCGTCACCGAGTTGTGCAGTGCCACTTCGATTCCATAGTGCCCACATTCGTGGTCGAACCGGCTCACCTCCAGGTCGCCTTCCATGTCCCCAATTTCGATGTGCATATTTACGCCGACCTTTCCGAAATGTTGAATTCGATTGTGCGAAGGAACATTCGCTGTTCGACGCGTTCCATGAACCATGCGTGTGAGCCGTGGAGCTTCGCTCCGCTGCGGGCACGGGCGTAGTGGGCGCGGGCGCGGGCACGCTTGCAGGCTCGGCATTCGCGCTCGCCGTCCGGGTAGACGTACGTGTTCGCGTCGGTGAATTCATGACCGTTGTCGCAGTGCGTTTTTCGCGCATTCTCAGCGGACGGGCTTCCGCTTCGCGCGTTGTTCACTTGCGGCGTGACGACTTCCAGATGAGCCGGATTAGTGCAGAGCGGTCGGCGACAGAGGTGGTCAACGTGCATTTTCTCTGGCACAACGACGCCGGACCACAGCCGCAAAGCGACGTGGTGGGCGTACACCTTCACGCCGTCGAACGATGTTTGCCCGTACCCATTGCCATTGGTCGGCCCGGTCCACGCCCAACACGCGTCGCCGCCGTCGCGCTCGATTCGGTCGAGCAGCCACGCTTCGACTCCGGTTGGCACGTCGTCGGTCTCGCCGCGAAGCCAGCGAGCGATTGGTGAGTTCGCTCGCTTCTCGGCGTAGTGGGCGGCTCGGCAAGCCTTGCACTGCGTATGCAGCCCGTCCGACTTGCTACGGTTACGGCCGAATTCGTTGTGCGCCTTCACAATTCCGCACTTGGCGCAGAGCTTGTATCCGTCTGGCACGGCCGAGGTAGACTGATCTGGTCGTGTTCCCCTGCATGATGGTTCGTCGGCCCGGTCGTCGCAAGCGGCCGGGTCGGTCCATGTCTGGGTCATGCCACGCGCTCCCGCTTCTCCGAAGCGTCGACGAGCAGCGCGACAATCCGGTCGACCTGCTCAGGTTTCAGCGGCGGCGCGATCGCGACGATCGCCGAAATGTGGTCACGGATACGGGATTCGGCGAGCTGTCGGCGAATCTCCGGTTCCTTCACAATGTCGGGGTATCCGCCGCGGTGTAGACCGGCGAGTTGAGCGTAGAGCTTCTTCGATTCTTCGGACGGTTTACCGGCGTAAGCCATTGCAAACTCCATTGCTGTTGTGCGGCATGGGATTTGCTGACGGCTCGCAGTCGGGGTCGTCTGCCGGGAGTCAGACGCAGACTTACGTGTCAGCGGAAGCGTGACCTTGCCCGTGGCTTTCCCGGTGCGGGCGTACGACCGATATTACCGGGCCGCGGATGATAGCACAACTATGCCGATTAAGTATGCCGTGAATGATGCTGTCGGCGATGCTGATTCAGCCGGGGAAGTCGCTGCCGGCGACTGTTTAGCAACGCTAACGAGCTACGAGTCCAGCTCACCCCCAACGAAAACCGGCGCCGACCGAAGTCGACGCCGGTTCGCGAAATCCAGTGCAGGTCAGCGCCACTCGATACGCACACCGTTCGGATCGAAAACCCGCGACGCCTTCACGGGCAGCAGCGTCACAGTGAGCAGCGTGTCGAGCACCAGCCGTTTCCGTCCGATCGGTTGGTGCTGCCACAGCTCCGCCACGTCTTCGCGTCCAGCCAGTCCGACGAGCGGCGAGCGCTCCACGGCTTCGGCGAGCACAGCGTCGAGCGCGTCGAGCCGATCGGTGATCGACCGTGTAGCCGTGGTGAGCTGCGCCAGGGTCACGGCGCCATCCGCGTAAGCTCGCGCTACGTCATCGAGCCTGACATTGAGCGCGCGCCTTTCGTTTTCGACAGCGGCCACGTCGATACCGGATTCGTTCGGCACGAGTGCTTCGGCGATATCGGGCAGTGCGAGCCGTTCGACGATGACGGATTCGACGTAGTGGTCGAGCATCCGGGCATCGCGCGTCACGTGCCGGTTTCCGTCGCCGTAATCGTGACAGCGGTAAGCCATGCGCTTACCGGCTTTGCCGCCGACCTTGATGTTCCGGGAACCGCAGCAGCAGTAATACAGGTGTGTGCCAAGCCATTTCGGTTCGCTCCCGCCGGTCCTCGTGAGCCGCGCCGGGTCGCGCAGCAGAGACACGAGCGCCAGGTGCTCGGATTCGGTGATGATCGGCGGATGTGCTGTGGCGCCGACGATTTCGCCCCGATAAGTACGTTTCCCGGCGAGCCTCGGAGCGGCGAGAATGTCACGCAGCGCGGTCGACGTCCACGGCCTTCCGGTAACGGTCTGTGCGCCTTGCTTATTCAGGTCTGCGACCACGGACCGGAGAGACTGCCCCGTCAGAATCGCGGTGGCCGCGGCGCGGATGGTGGCAGCTTCGGTCGGTTCGAGGTCCGTTCCACCCGGCGCAATACCGTAGGGTCGGCGTCCACCGTTGGGCTTCCCGGCGAGTGCGCGTTGCCGCGACGCGCGCCGGACGCGTTCGCCGCGGTGTTCTGACTCGTGCTGCGCCCAGACACTGAGGGTGCGGGCGATCGCTCTGCCGGACGCGGAAGCGAGGTCGTAGTCGCCACCGGCCACTGTGACGGTCGCGACGCTGTTCCGGTCGGCTACGTCGACGTACCGTTCGAGTTCCACGACTCGGCGGTGCAGGCGATCGGTGTGCCAGCACACCACGGCGTCGATCAGCCCGCGTTCCATGTCAGCTAGTAGCCGCTCGTATGCCGGTCGTTTCACGCCGCTGTATGCCGAGACGGAATCGTCGACGTATTCGCCGCTGTTCTTCCATCCGTTTCTGTCGATCATGGCGCGGCAGTCTTCGAGCTGTCGGGTTACGCCCGCGCGCTCGTCGTTCCGGTCGTCGGATATGCGAGCGTAAATAGCGGCTCGTTTCGGTGTCGTCATTCGACATATGCTACCGGTCAGGAATCGTGAAGACCACGCTCGGCTCGCTCGTCGCACGACTGTACGACCCGGTCGACGGACGCGTGAGCATCGACGGCGTCGACCTGCGCGACATGCGGCTCGCCGATCTCGCCGGACTGGTCGGCGTGGTCTCGCAGGAGACCTACCTCCTCCATGCGACCGTCCGGGAGAACCTGCGCTACGCGAAGCCCGACGCGACCGACGACGAGATCGAGGCCGCGGCCCGCGCCGCCCACATCCACGACCTGATCGTCTCGCTGCCCGACGGCTACGACACCGTCGTCGGTGCCCGCGGACACCGCTTCTCCGGTGGCGAGAAGCAGCGCCTGGCGATCGCACGTACGCTCCTGCGCGACCCGCGTGTCCTCGTGCTCGACGAGGCGACCAGTGCCCTCGACAACGACACCGAGCACGCCGTGCAGCAGGCCCTCGACGCCGCGCGCAGCGGTCGTACGACCATCACCATCGCGCACCGGCTCTCGACCGTGCGCAACGCCGACGAGATCGTGGTCCTCGACCGGGGCCGCATCGTCGAACGCGGAACGCACGACGAACTCGTCACCCGCGGTGGACGCTATGCGACCCTCGCCGCCCGTGCAGAGCGAGGTGAGACCGGCGCCGCCGTGCGGAGCGAGGCCGATACCGCCGCCGTGCGGAGCGAGATCAGTCCTTCAGAGTGGCCGCGAGAGCGCGCCGCAGTTCGTTCCGGCTGATCTTGCCCACACCCGTGACGGGGAAGGCGCCGACGAACTGCACCTTGTCGGGGATCTTGTACTCGGCCAGCCCTCGCTCTCTCAGGAACTTCTTGAGCGCGAGGGCCTTCGGCGCTTCACCCTCGGTGACGACGAAGGCGCAGGTGCGCTCGCCGAGATACTTGTCGGGCATCGACACCACCGCCGCATCGAGCACGGCCGGGTGCGCGATCAGATGGTTCTCGACCTCCTCGGCCGCGATCTTCTCGCCACCACGATTGATCTGGTCCTTCGCGCGTCCCTCGACGACGATGTAACCGTGCTCGGTGAGCCGGACGATGTCGCCGGTGCGGTAGAAACCGTCCGGGGTGAACGCCGTCGAATTGTGTTCCGGCGCGTTGTAATAACCCCGGATCGTGTACGGGCCGCGGGTGAGCAGGTGACCGGTGGTGCCCACGGGCACGGGTTCGTCCGCGTCGTCGACGACGCGGATCTCGTCGTCGGCGCTGATCGGCCGGCCCTGGGTGGTGACGATGGTGTCCTCGTCGTCGTCGAGCCGGGTGTAGTTGACGAGGCCCTCCGCCATACCGAAGACCTGTTGCAGCGTGCAGCCGAGTTCGGGGCGAACGCGTTTGGCAGCCTCGGCCGGGAGCTTCGCGCCACCGACCTGCAGCACCCGGAGCGACGACAGGTCGCGCTCGGTGCGGGCCCGCGCCGACAGCCACGCCTGCGCGAGGGGCGGGACGAGCGACGCCATCGTCACGCCCTCGCTCTCGATCAGGGCGAACGCGGTGTCCGGGCTCGGGTCCTGAGCGAGGACGACGGTGCCGCCGGCGTGCAGCACACCGAGGATGCCCGGTGAACTCATCGGGAAGTTGTGCGCCGCCGGCAACGCGACCAACATGCGGGTGTTCTCGTCCACCCCGCAGATCATCGCGGACTCGCGCACCGAGTACAGATAGTCGGCGTGGGTGCGGGGGATGAGCTTCGACGTCCCGGTGGTGCCGCCGGACAACTGCAGGAAGGCAACGCTTTCGGAGTCGTTCTCCGTGATCGGCGCGGGTTCGCGGTCGCGCAGCGAGTCGAGCGCGGTGAACTCCTCGGCCTCACCGGCGACCACGACCGCCGGCGGATTCTCCATCTCGGAGGTGACCTGCCGGGCGAGCACGCGGTAGTCGAATCCGCCGTGTTCGTCGGCGATCACGTACGCCGCGGCGTCGCTGAACCGGCAGAAGTAACCGATCTCCGACGCGCGGTGTGCGGGCAGGGAGAAGACGGGGAGCGCGCCGAGCCGGAAGACCGCGAAGAGCACCTCGGTGTACTCGACGATGTTCGGCAACTGCAGGACGACACGGTCGCCCTTGCGTACCCCGAGGTCGGCGAGACCGGCGGCGATGCGGGCCGAGGCGTCGTCGAGTTCGCGGTAGGTGATGCTCCGCCGAGTGGCCGTCGCGTCGTGTCCGACGACGGCGGTGCGATCGGCGAACCGGGCGGCGCGGGCCGGGAGGAACTCGCCGAAGGTCTCGCTCGTCCAGTAACCGGCTGCGCGATACCGCTCGGCGAACTCCTCGGGGTAACGGGCGGTGTCGACGAGCGGGGTGCGCTCGAAACCGGTTGTCACGGAACGGTTCCTTTCGGGATGCGGATCGATGTGGGGTCGGTCGGTCAGGCACGGAGGGTGGCGCCGCCGTCGATGTACAGCGCCTGCATGGTGATGTGACGGGCACGGTCGGACAGCAGGAATTCGATGGCCTCGGCGATGTCGGCGGGCTCGGCGATGCGGCCGAGGGGGATGCCCACCTTGAACTGCGACGGATCGCCCTCGATGGCGCTGCGGGCGCCGGCGTCGTCGTTCGGATCCTCCCACAGCGAGCGCTGCATGGCGGTGTCTGTGGAGCCCGGCGCGACGATGTTGGCGCGGATCCCGTACTGCGCGAGTTCGAGTCCGAGGATCCGGACGATCATCGTGGCGGCGGCCTTGGACGATCCGTAGGCACCCATGCCCATCCGCGGCACGCCCGCGGAATTCGATCCGACGACGACGATCGAACCCGACCGCCGCTCCCGCATGGCCCGTCCGACCGAACGCAGGACCGACAGCAGGCCGGTGACGTTGACGTCGTACATGTGCTGCCAGTCCTCGGGATCGGAGTCGAGCACCGATCCCGTGGTGAAGACACCGGCGACGTGCGCGAGATGCTCGATCGGTCCGTGCTCGGATTCGATGCTCTCGACGACGTGGGCGACAGCATCGTGGTCGCGGATGTCGACGGGGTAGGTGGGGACGGGGCCGCCGAGCAACGCGGCAGTCTTGCAGAGTCCTTCGGCGTCGCGGTCGGCGAGCACGAGACGGTGACCGGCACGCGCGAGGGTCTCGGCGGTCGCGCGGCCGATGCCCTGCGCGGCCCCGACGACGAGCGTGACGGGGGCCGGTGCGGTCTCGGTCATCGGAGTACTCCCAGTGCATCGAGGACGGTGCCGAACTTGACGGTGGTCTCGGCCAGTTCGTCGGCGGGATCGGAGTCGGCGACGATGCCGCCCCCGGCGTGGGCCGTGAGCCCGATCCCGTCGGCGTCGAGGACGGCGCAGCGGATGGTGACCATCCATTCGCCGTCACCGGCGGCGTCGCACCATCCGACGGCTCCGGCGTAGAAGCCCCGGTCGCCCTCGGTGGCGAGGATCAGATCGCGGGCGGTGGTGGTCGGCGTCCCACAGATCGCAGGAGTGGGATGCACTGCCAGTGCGAGGTCGAGGGCCGTGACACCCGGATCGCGCAGGCGACCCTCGATGGGAGTGCCGAGATGCCACAGCTGGCGCGTGCTCGTCACGGTCGGCTGCTCGGGGATGTCGAGATCGACGCACAACGGTTCGAGAGCGGTGCGGATCGCATCGATCACGTGCGCGTGCTCGGCGAGGTTCTTCGCGGAACCGGCGAGCCTGTCGGCCGTCGCCCGATCGATCTCGGGGTCGCGGTGGCGCGGTGCGGATCCGGCGAGGGGGTGGGCGGTGACCCGATCGCCGCGTCGGCGCACGAGCACCTCCGGGCTCGACCCCACCAGGTGGCGGCCCGTCCACGCGCCGCCGGCGGACGTGAGGTCGACGAGGAAGCCGTTGTGCAGCGGATCGTTTCGCGTGAGAGCGACGAGAAGGTCGTGCGGGGTGACGGGCCGGTCTGCGCGCAGGGCGAGTGTCCGGGCCAGCACCACCTTGAGCAGGTCGCTGTCGTCCGAGCGGAGCAGCCGCAGTACGGTCTCGACCCGATCGATGTGTTCGCCTTCCGACGGCAGTGCGCCCGTGATCGTGATCGGGGGCAGCTCGGCGGCCGGTGCATCGTAGTGCGCGGGGGAGTGGTGGAGTGTGTCCGGAGCGGTCAGTGCGGCCGGACCGTCGGGTGCGAAGGGCAGTGCTCCGACGATCGCGGCGACCTGTCCGCTGCGCAGGGCGTCGGCTGCGGAGGACGCGCGATCGAAGCGTCCGCTCACGCCTTCGGCGACCACCGTGCCGTGCGGGCGGGACAGGACGAACGGGTGCGCGACGGGCCGCTCGGCCCGGTCGGTAGCGGTTGCGCCGAGGACCGGCACTTGCATTCTCGTACCTTCCGGTTGAGGAGGTCTGCTGGCAGGACCGCGCCACAGGACACACGATCACTGAGCAAGATATACGGTAAGCCTAACCTTTGGTACTGTGCCCTCCGGCGCCGCAGCGCGCACATCAGCGGATTCCGTTCCCAGTCAATCGTTTCGATCGAAGGAAAGAGGATCTCCAGTGCCCCTTGCCGGCCCGGACGCCTCGCGGCTCGCCCTGTCGCGTGCACAGTCGGGTGTATGGTTCGCCCAGCAGCTGAACCCCGACAACCCGCTGTTCAACACCTCGGAGTGCATCGAACTGCGAGGCGTGGTCGACGAGGAAGCGCTGGTCACCGCCGTTTCCTCGGCGGCATCCGAGGCCGAGGTGCTGGTCGCGGGGTTCGAGACCCGCGCCGACGGTACGGTCGTCCAGATTCCCGGTGCGCGCACGCTCGATCTCGCCCCGACTCTCGACCTCACCTCCGCGGCGGATCCCTGGGGCGCGGCCCACGAGTGGATGGCACGCGACCTCGAACAGCCCGTCGACCCGGCAGTGGATCCGTGCGTCCGGGCCGCGGTCCTGCGACTCGCCGACGATCACGTCCTGCTCTACGTGCGCGCCCACCACATCGTGCTCGACGCCTTCGGTTTCTCGTTGTTCAACCGGCGCATCGCCGAGCGCTACACCGCCGCAGTTGCCGGCGCGAAAGTTGCTGCTGCACGGTTCGATCCGGTCGAACCGGCGATACGGGAGGAATCGGACTACCGCGACTCGGCCGCCTTCGACGCCGACCGTGACTTCTGGGGAGAGTACCTCGACGGCGTGGACGAAGCGGTCGCCCTCCGGCCCGGCCCGGGTGGCATCGCCCGTCGCTCCCGGGGTGCGCGCTTCACCCTCGACGCCGAACAGCAGCGCGGTCTGGTGACCCTGGGTAAGGTGGCCGGTGCGAGTTGGGGCGACGCGGTCACCGCCCTCGTCGCCGCGTACCTGCGCGGAGCGACCGGTCGCGAGGACCTCACGCTCGGTTTCCCCGTCATGAACCGCCTGGGCACCGCCGCACTGCGGGTGCCGATCACTGCCGTCAACGTCGTTCCGCTGCGCCTGAACCCCACCGCATCGGCCACCCTCGTCGATCTCGTCGCCCAGGTACGCGACGGAGTGGCATTGTGTCGCAACCACTATCGCTATCGCACCGAGGACATCCAGCGCGACCTGCGACTGCCCACCGGATCCCGCGGCGTCATCGGCCCGTCGGTCAACGTCAAACCGTTCGGCGACTCGCTCCGGTTCGGCGACATGCGTGCGGCCGTGCACTCGATCGCCCGAGGACCCCTGCAGGACTTCATGGTCACCGTGCGGCCGCTCGACGGCAGTGCCGGACTCGAGGTGTTCGTCGACGTCGACGCCGACGTCTACAGCGAGGCGGATCTGACGATCCACACCGAGCGCCTGGAGATGCTGTTCGGTTCGGTGGCCGAGCGGGATCTGCACGCCCCGCTCGCTCAGGTGTCCGTTCTGACCGCCGACGAGCGACGGACGATCCTCGACGACTGGAGCCACAGCCCGGACATCCCGTTCGACCCCGAGCTGACCCTCGTCGACCTGCTACGGGAACGGATCGAGGCGGCCCCCGACGCACCGGCCGCTGCGGACACCCATGTGACGCTCACCTACGCGCAGTTCGGTGCGCGGGTGCACCGTCTGGCCCGCCACCTCGTCTCGAACTTCGATCTCGACCGGCCGCACGCGCGGGTCGCCCTCGCGCTGCCCCGCACCGTCGACGCGCTGGTCGCGATCCACGCCGTCCTCGAGACCGGCGCCGCCTACGTCCCGCTCGACGTCGACCAGCCCCTCGAACGCCTCGCCTACATCCTCGGCTCCACCGACCCCGTCTGCGTCCTCACCACCCGCACGACCGACGACCGGGTCGCCGAGGTGACGGGGGCGCCGCAGCGTGTCGTGCTCGAGGATCTCGACCTCGACGCCGTGTCCGATGCTCCGCTCGACGACTCGGAGCGCGGTCCGCTGACACCCGAGTCGATCGCCTACGTGATCCACACGTCCGGCTCCACCGGCAGACCGAAGGGTGTCGTCGTACCCCACCGCGGGCTGGTCAACCTCTTCCACAGCCACCGCGCCCAGGTGTTCACCCGTGCCGCCCGCGAGGCCGGCCGCGAATCCGTCCGCCTCGGACTGGCCTGGTCGCTCGCGTTCGACGCGTCGTGGCAGCCGTTGCTGTGGATGCTGGCCGGGCACACCGTCGACATCGTCGACGAGGCGACCCAGCGTGACCCGGTGGCTCTCGCACGCCGCGCCCTCGACGAGGGATGGGATTTCGTCGAGTTCTCACCGAGTCAGCTCGAGCAGTTCGTCGACGACGGCCTGTTCCCGGACGGCACCGTGCCCACCCTCGGTTTCGGCGGCGATGCCGTCTCCGAGCGGTTGTGGGGCCGCCTGCGCGAACGCCGGGGTGCGGCCTTCAACTTCTACGGCCCCACCGAGTGCAGCGTCGACGTCCTCGTCGCGGAGGTCGCCGACGCCGAGACGCCGGTCGTCGGCCGTCCTGTCGCCAACCTGCGCGTCCACGTCCTCGACGCGGGACTGGCGCCCGTGCCGCCCGGAACCGAGGGTGAGCTGTACGTGGCCGGGCCGGGCGTGGTCCGGGGGTATCTCGACGCGCCCGCCCTCACCGCGACGAGGTTCGTCGCGAATCCGTACTCGGAGGATGCGTCCGGTCCGTACGCCCGCCTGTACCGCACCGGCGATCTCGTGCAGTGGACCGAGGACGGCCGGCTCGTCTACCGCGGCCGGGTCGACAACCAGGTCAAGGTCCGGGGATTCCGCATCGAACTCGGTGAGGTCGATGCCGCTCTGTTGCGCATCCCCGGCGTCTCCCGCGCCGCGACGGTGGTGCGCACCGATCCTTCCGGCACCGCGCAACTCGTCGGTTATCTCGTCGGTCAGGACGTGCCCGAACCGGTCGAGGCCCGCCGCCTCGTCGCCGAGTTCCTGCCCGGGTACATGGTTCCCGCGGCGCTCGTCGTCCTCGACGAGATGCCGTTGACCTCCAACGGCAAGCTCGACCGCAAGGCGCTGCCCGCGCCCGACCCGGTCACTCGCGAGTTCCGTGCCCCCACCAACCCCGTCGAGGAGACGGTGGCCGAGATCGTCGCCGAACTGCTCGGCGTCGAACGCGTGGGCCTCGACGACGACTTCTTCGCGCTCGGCGGCAACTCGCTCATCGCGACCCGACTGGTGGCCCGGATCGGGGAAGCGCTCGGCACCACGGTGCCGGTGCGCGCGGTGTTCGAGGGATCCACCGTGCAGGCCCTCGCCGAGACCGCCGGCTCGCACATCGGCACGGGCGAGCGGTTGCCGCTCGTGCCCCAGGAACGCCCCGCGCGGGTGCCGCTGTCGTACGCGCAGCAGCGCATGTGGTTCCTCAACCGCTTCGACCCGTCGTCCCCGCTCTACAACATCCCGCTCGCGGTGCGCCTGCGCGGCGACCTCGACGTCGACGCCCTCACCGCCGCCGTCCGCGACGTGCTCGACCGGCACGAAGCGCTGCGCACGGTCTTCCCGGAACACGAGGACGGGCCGTCGCAGCACGTGCTCGCCACCGGCGACGTGCCGCTCGATCTCACCCCGATCGACACACCCGACACCGACGCACTGCACACCGCGATCGCCGGGGTCGTGGGACGCGGCTTCGACGTCACGCGTGAGGTCCCCATCCGCGGCGCGTTGTTCCGCGAGAACGACCGCACCCACGTGCTCGTGGTGGTCGTGCACCACATCAGCGCCGACGGCGCGTCGACCGTGCCGCTCGCCCGTGACGTCCTCGTCGCCTACTCCGCGCGCCTCGACGACACGCAGCCGGCCTGGGAACCGCTGCCGGTGCAGTACGCCGACTTCGCGCTGTGGCAGCGCACCGTGCTCGGCGATCCGCAGGATCCGCAGGCACCGATCGCGCAACAGCTCGACTACTGGACCTCGGTGCTCGCCGACACCCCGGCCGTGCTCGAACTGCCCGCCGACCGCCCGCGACCCGCAGCAGCGTCCTACCGGGGCGCCAACACCGGCTTCCGGATCGCCCCCGAGATCCTCGCCCGCATCGACCGCCTCGCCCACGCCCACGGCGCGACCCGCTTCATGGTCCTGCACGCCGCCCTCGCCGTGCTGCTCGCGCGTCTCGGCAGCACCGAGGACGTGTCGGTGGGCACGCCGGTCGCCGGTCGCGGTGATCGTGCCCTCGACGACCTCGTCGGCATGTTCGTCAACACCCTCGTCCTGCGCACCCGCATCGATCCCGCGACGTCGTTCGCGGAGTTCCTCGAGCAGGTCCGCACCACCGACCTCGCGGCCTTCTCGCACGCCGATGTGCCGTTCGACCAGGTGGTCGAAGCCGTCGATCCGGTGCGCTCGCAGAGTCACTCGCCGCTGTTCCAGGTCGCGTTGTCGCTGCAGAACCAGGGCATCGGCGAGCTTGAACTGCCCGGGCTGCGGGTCGAACCGCTCGCAGCGGATCTCGCCATCGCCAAGTTCGACGTCGACATCGCGCTGCGTGAGGACGAGATCGGCGGGCTGATCGCCGAACTCACCTACGCGACCGACCTGTTCGACGAGGCGACCGCCGCCGACCTCGCCGCGCGGTGGGTGCAGCTGCTCGACACGAGCACGGCCGACCCGACGGCTTCCATCGGCGACATCGTGCTCCTGTCGGACGCCGAAACCGATCGCGCACTGTCGTACTCGGTGCCGGCGCCGCTGCCGCAGAGGACCTTCCCCGAGATCCTGGCCACCGGTGTCGCCGCGAACCCGGACGGCATCGCGGTGCTGGACGGCGACCGGCAGCTCACCTACACCGAACTCGACCACGCCTCCAACCGGCTCGCGCACAAGCTCATCGACCACGGCGCCGGAACGGAAACCGTGGTCGCACTGTCGTTCCCGCGCAGCCTCGACGCCGTCGTCGCCCTGTGGGCCGTGGTCAAGACCGGCGCGGCGTTCGTGCCCGTCGACCCCGCGCTGCCCGCAGCGCGTATCGCCTACCTGCTCACCGACTCCCGGGCCATCCTCGGACTCGGTGACGGACAGTCGCATGTTCCATGGCTGAGCGTCGACGCCGACGACTACTCTGCTGCACCGGTGACTCCCGCAGTGAACGCGGAGTCGGCGGCGTACATGATCTACACGTCCGGTTCCACCGGCACGCCGAAGGGCGTCGTCGTCACCCACCGCGGCCTCAGCGCGTTCACTGCCGACCACCGCTCCGAACTCGGTATCGACACCGACTCGCGGATGCTGCGGTTCTCGTCCTCGAGCTTCGACGCGTCGGTCTTCGAGCAGATCTCGGCGTTCTCCGCCGGTGCCACCGTGGTGGTCGTGCCGCCGCACATCGTCGCCGGTGCCGAACTGACCGACCTGCTGCGCCGCGAACGCATCACGCACATCATCACCGCGCCCGCCGCGCTCGGCACCGTCACCCCCGACGACCTGCCCGACCTCGAATCCGTAGTGATCGGCGGCGACGTGTGCCCGCCGGAACTCGTCGAGAAGTTCGGCCCTGTCTGCCGTTT
>JACYYJ010060495.1_pt1 | contig 17416 bp, 18 predicted proteins | sample 8236861 | NCBI WGS metagenome assembly JACYYJ01 (sample SAMN14103086, study PRJNA606662) | landfill metagenome | isolation source: landfill solid waste | place: India:New Delhi, Okhla landfill site | collected 2017-11-05
GACCCGGCCGCGCGCGAGGCGGCCCGCAAGGCCGTCCGCGCCGCCTGGCCGGTCCACGGCGCCGCGGCGTCGCGGACGCGGGTCCCGATCCTGATGTACCACGTGATCGCCGACGCTCCGGCCGGCGCCGCCTACCCCGACCTCTGGGTCGGTCCGGACCGCTTCGCGGCGCAGGTCGCGGCGCTGCGCGACGCCGGCTTCACCGCGATCACGATGGAGGAGCTGTGGGCGGCCTGGCACGACGGCGGGCGCCTGCCCGAGCGTCCGGTGGTGCTGAGCTTCGACGACGGCGAGATCAGCCACGCGCTGAACGCCGCCCCGGTGCTGCTGCGGGCCGGCTGGCCCGGCGTGCTCAACCTGACCGTCGACAACCTCGGTCCGAAGGGCCTGCCGATGTGGGGCGCCAAGCGGCTGATCCGCCAGGGCTGGGAGATCGGCTCGCACACCGTCAGCCACCCCGACGTGACGACCCTCGACGCGGCCGGCTTCGCCCGCGAGCTGGCCGGCTCGCGGAAGACGATCAAGCAGCGGCTCGGGGTCGAGGCGCGGTTCTTCTGCTATCCAGCGGGCAAGAGCGACGCGGCGTCGCGGGCGGCGGTCGCCGACGCCGGCTACCTCGCCGCGACGACCGTCGAGCCGGGCCTGGCGTCCCGCGCCGACGACCCCTACCTGCTGCCGCGACTGCGGGTCAACCCGGACACGACGCCCTCGGAGCTCGTCCGGATGGCCCGCGGCTGAGCGCCCCGGCGCCGGGGCGCGCCGACGCGCGGTGCGTTGTGTCGCGCCACGCGTCCCAAAGCACCCTGCGGACCGCTGACCAACGCCCCCGGTCCGTTGAGCGCGCGCTACCGGATCAGGACCTTCTCGAGCGCGGCGAGCGTCGGCTCGCAGGGAATCACCGGCGTCGACTCGTCCATCGCGGTCTGCGGGTCCTTCAGGCCGTGGCCGGTCAGCACGCAGACGATCCGCTCGCGGTCGCCGCCGGGCGCGATCCCGGCGCCATGCTTGAGCAGCCCGGCGACCGACGTCGCCGACGCCGGCTCGCAGAACACGCCCTCCTCGCGGGCGAGGAACCGGTACGCGTCGAGGATCTCGTCGTCGGTGACGTCGTTGACCGACCCGCCGGAGCCCGTCATCGCGGTCATCGCCTCCTCCCAGCGCGCCGGGTTGCCGATCCGGATCGCCGAGGCGACCGTCTCGGGGTCCGCGACGGCCTCGCCGCGGACCAGCGGGTTGGCGCCGCGCGCCTGGAACCCGACCATCCGCGGTAGCGAAACGCCGGGATCCAGCTCGTGGAGCTCGCGGAAGCCCTTCCAGTACGCGGTGATGTTGCCCGCGTTGCCGACCGGGATGCAGAGCGCGTCGAGCTGACCGTCGAGGTCCTCCTGGATCTCGAACGCCGCGCACTTCTGGCCCTCGATCCGGAAGTCGTTGACCGAGTTGACCAGCGCGATCGGGTGGGCGTCCGCGATCTGGCGGACCAGCCGCAGCGCCTCGTCGAAGTTGCCGCGCAGCGCGATCACCTCGGCGCCGTGCATCAGCGCCTGAGCGAGCTTGCCCGCCGCGATCTTGCCGTCGGGCACGAGCACCACGCCGCGGATCCCGGCGCGGGCGGCGTAGGCGGCCAGCGCCGCCGCGGTGTTGCCGGTCGAGGCGCAGATCACGGCCTCCGCGCCCTCGCGGACCGCGGCCGAGACGGCGCAGGTCATCCCCCGGTCCTTGAACGAGCCGGTCGGGTTCAGGCCCTCGTACTTCAACCAGACGTCGGCGCCGACCCGCTCGCTCAGCCGCGGCGCGTGGATCAGCGGCGTCGAGCCCTCGTTGAGGCTGATCACCGGATCGCCGGGCGCGAACGGCAACCGGTCGATGTAGCGCTCGATCAGGCCCATCCGGCGGATCGAGTCGCCACCGCGCAGCCGATGACCGCCCTCGGCGCCACCGTCGAGGCCGCGGCCGCTCGGCGGGGCGATCCGCGGGTCGGGCGTGCGGGCGGCGGTCATGCGGTGAACTCCTCGTCGATCACGCGGATCGCCCGCGGCGGCGAGGTGACGAAGTCCTTGGCCGCGATCAGCTGGACGGCCCCGAAGAAGCGCGACTCGAGCACCGGATGGACGACCAGCACCAGCCGCGACTGACCGCCGGCGGGCACCGGCGTGCCGGCCGGCCGCTGCTCGGTCCGCAGGCCCTTCTGCACGACGCTCTTGACGGAGACGCCCTGCAGGCCCAGGACCTGGGCGATCTGCGCGAGCACGCCCGGCCGGTCGGCGACCTCGACGTGCAGGTAGAAGCTCGACACCACGTCGTCGACGAAGCCGAGCCGGTGCCGCGTCGGCGGCGTCTGGGCCGGCGGGATCATCGCGCTGATCACGTCGCCGATCACCGCCGTCGCGGTCTGCGGGCCACCGGCGCCGGGACCGGAGAGCGTGATCTCGGTGATCGCCGGCGACTCGATCGTGACGGCGTTGAACGAGCCCTCGACCGACGCCAGCGGGTGCCCCTTGTAGAGGAACGCCGGGTGCACGCGGACGGCCAGCTTGCCGTCGAGCCGCTCGGCCGAGCCGATCAGCCGCAGCGAGAGGCCGAGGTCGCGGGCGTACTCGATGTCCTCGCCGGTCAGGTGCTCGATCCCCTCGTACGGCACGTCGGAGAGATGCACCGGGGTGTCGAAGGCCAGCCGCGCGAGGATCGCCATCTTCGCGGCGGCGTCCTTGCCGGTGACGTCGTCGGTCGGATCCGCCTCGGCGTAGCCGAGCCGCTGCGCGTCGGCCAGCGCGTCCGCGTACGACGCGCCGGTCGCGGCCATCTGGGTGAGGATGTAGTTGGTGGTGCCGTTGACGATCCCGTGCAGCCGCTCGACGTGCTGGCCGGTCAGCGACTCCTGGAGCACCCGGATCACCGGCACGACGCCCGCCACCGCGGCCTCGAACCGCAGCTGGACCCGGTGCTCGCGCGCGACGCCCCACAGCTCCTCGCCGTGCTCGGCCAACAGCTGCTTGTTCGCGGTGACGACGTGCTTGCCCGCCCGCAGCGCCCGCAGCACGTAGTCACGCGCCACGTCGGTGCCGCCCATCACCTCGACGATCAGGTCGCTGCCGGCGAGGATCTCGTCGAAGTCGCCGCGGCTGCGCGTCAGCACCCCGGAGATCTCGGGGCGCAGCCCCGTGACGTGGGCAATCGCGTCGGCGCTCTCGGGCAGCAGCTCGGCGACCGCGGAACCCACGGTGCCGTGCCCGAGCAGACCGACGCGGAACGGGGCAGAGTCGTCCGTCGTCATCGGACCCGCATCATCGCAGCCGGCGGCGGTTCCCGTGGTCTGCGCCGGGCGGCTCTCGGCTTCGTATCAGCGGCGTGCGCCGCCGCCGGTCGGGCGGCTCAGTCGATGTCCCGGGCCCACAGCTCGTCGATCCGCTCGCGGCGCACGACCTCGCGCGCCGTGCCGCCGCCGACGAAGACGACCGGGGCCCGCGGCACCCCGTTGTAGGTGTTGGCCATCGCGTAGCCGTAGGCCCCGGTGGCGGGCGTCACGATCACGTCGCCGACGCGCGGGCTGGCCAGCCGCGCGCCGCGCACGAGCACGTCGCTGGACTCGCAGTGCATGCCGGTCAGGTTGGCGACGACCGGCGCGGCGGAATCGGCGGCGTGGGCGGGGTGGATCACCGCGCCGTCGGGCGCGAGGAACCGGTCGACGACCTGCGCCTCGTAGACGGCGTCGTAAAGCATGGGACGCAGGTTGTCGGCCATCCCGCCGTCGATCCCGACCCACGTCGAGACGTTGCGCTTGACCGTCTGGACCGTGTAGAGCGTGACGCCGGCGCGACCGACGATCGAGCGGCCCGGCTCGTCGACGATCCGCACGCGGTCGCCGATCAGCTCGCGGACCGCGGCGACCTTCTCGGCGACGTAGTCCTCGACCGACGGCAGCATCGACGCCTGCTCGGCGGTGTAGGCGATCCCGAGCCCGCCGCCGACGTTGAGCTCGTCGAGCCCGTCCATCAGCGGCGCGACCGCGGCGACCGCCCGGCGGTAGACGCCGAGCTCGAGCAGCTGCGACCCGATGTGGAAGTGCAGCCCGTCGAGACGCAGCGACGGCTGGGCGCGCACCCGCTCGATCGCGACCCGCGCATCGTCGACGCCGAGCCCGAACTTCGAGTTCGCCTGCCCGGTCGAGATCCCCTCGTGGGTCTCGCCGCGGACGTCGGGGGTGACGCGGATCGCGACGGCCTGGACGCGGCCGCGGTCGGCGGCGACCCGGGCCAGCCGGACGATCTCGTCGAAGCCGTCGATCACGACCTGCCGCACGCCGGCCTCGACGGCGGCCGTCAGGTCGGCCTCGGTCTTGGCGTTGCCGTGGACGTGGATCCGCTCCGGCGCGAACCCGGCGTGGAGCGCGATCGCCAGCTCCCCGCGCGAGGCGACGTCGCAGCCCAGGCCCTCGGCCTCGATCACCCGCAGCACCGCGGTGCAGGGGAACGCCTTCGACGCGAACGAGACGTGCGAGCCGCGCGCGTGCCGGTCGAACGCCGCGCGGTAGGCACGGGCCTGCGACCGCAGGTCGTCCTCGGCGACGACGTAGGCCGGCGTGCCGAACCGCTCGGCCAGCTCGCGCGCGTCGCAGCCGCCGAGCAGCAGGCGACCGTCGTCGGTCAGCGCGGATCCGCGCGGGTAGACGGCGAGCAGGTCGGACGGCATCGCGGAAGATGATCGCATCCGCCCGTCCGGTCGAGTCGCACGCTGCGCCGTTGCGCCGCGCCGCGATGTCTGCGGCGCGCGGCGCGGCTACAGGTAGAGCATCGGGTTCTTCTGGATCCCGTTGACCCGCGTCTCGAAGTGGATGTGCGGCCCGGTGCTGTTGCCGGTGTTGCCGCTGGCGGCGATCACCTGGCCCTTGCTGACCCGCTGGCCGACCTTGACCCCGAGTCGCGAGTTGTGGCCGTAGCAGGTGGAGAAGCCGCCGCCGTGGTTGATGCAGATGTAGTTGCCGTAGCCGCCGACCCAGCCCGCGATCGCGACGGTGCCGTCGTCCGCCGCGTGGACCGGGGTCCCGGTCGGCACGCCCAGGTCGATGCCGCCGTGGAGCCGGCCCCAGCGGTACCCGAACGGCGACGTCAGCGGCGCGTTGGCCGGCCAGACCAGGTTGCCGCTGCCCTGACGGACGCCGCCGCCGGACGGCATCCCCGACAGCTTGGCCTGGATCTTCGACTGCTCCTTCTCGAGGCCGTGGAGGTGCTCCTCGAGCTCCTTGCGGTCGACCTTGACCTTCTTCAGCAGCTTGTTCCGCGCGGCGCGGGCGTCGGCGATCGTGGCGCGGGCGCTGACCAGCCGGCCCTTGACCTGGGCGACCTCGTCGCGGCGCGACTCGATCCGCTCGTTGGTCGCCCGCTGACGGACCTCGAGCTTGGCCAGCCGGGCCTCGGTCGCGACCGCCTCGACCCGCGCGGACTTGACGCCGCGGACGATCCGCTGGTCCTGCTCGCCGATCCGGTGGAGGAACTCGCCGCGCTCGAGCAGGTCCGCGAAGCCCTTGCTGTTGATCACGACGGCCACCAGGCTCGGCTTGTCGGCCTGGTAGAGCTCGACGAGCCGCGCGGCGAGGACCTCGCGCGACTCCGCGAGCTTGGCCCGCAGCCGGACCAGTCGCTTGCGCTCCGACCGCAGGTCGCCCTGGGTCTTGCCGAGCCGGGCCTCGCTGGCGTCGAGGTCGGTCTGGATCCCGTCCTGCCGCTGCTGGAGCCGGTCGATCCGCGGCTGCAGCTCGGCGATCCGCGACGAGTAGCCCTGGACGTCGCGCTGCAGCTTGCGCTCGCGGCTGCGGCGCTTGGCGAGCTTGCTCTTGGTCGAGCCGATCTTGCCCTCGACCTTGTCGAGGTCCCGCTGCGTCGCCGCGTCGGCGGTCAGCGGAGACGTCAGGGTCGTCGCGCCGAACGCGAGACCGGCCACGACCAGGACGGCGAGGCCGAACGCGAGCAGCGTCGAGGACGGACGGGTACGGCGGCACCGAGACACGGAGAAGCCACGGTACGCCCGGACGACGGCGCCGACCAGCGGTGCAAGCGGCTTTGCGACGATCCGCCGAGCGGGCGCCCGCGACGCCGGGCCGGGCGCTCGCGGGGTCACGACGATCCGCCTAAACCCGGCCTAAGAGCGGGGAAATCGATCGCTGAGCCCGCGCGGGTGTGAGACCATACGTCCATGTCGCGCGGCGCATCGTTCGGAAAGGACTCGGGTCTACAGGTCCGGATGGTCGGGACGCTGTTCGCGCTCGGACTGCTCTACGTCGTCTTCGCCGCGGTCCTGATGGCGGCGCTTCGCGGCAGCGCCGGCCTGGTGATCACGATCTGCCTGGTGATGCTGCTGGTCCAGTTCTTCACCGCGGACAAGCTGGCGCTGCGCTCGATGCACGCGCGCAAGGTGACGCCGGAGCAGGCGCCGGAGCTGCACGCGATGATCGACCGGCTCTGCCTCCAGGCGGACCTCCCCAAGCCGCGCGTCGCGATCGCCGACGACCGGATGCCCAACGCCTTCGCCGTCGGCCGCTCGCAGAAGAACGCCACGGTCTGCGTCACCACCGGCCTGCTCGACCTGCTGCCGCCCGCCGAGCTGGAGGGCGTGCTCGCCCACGAGCTGGCCCACGTCGCCCACCGCGACGTGCTGGTGATGACCGTCGCGAGCTTCTTCGCGTCGCTCGCCGCGATGATCATGCAGAACGCGATCTTCTTCGGCGGTGGCCGCGACAACCGCGACAGCGGTCCGAGCATCCTCGTCGTGATCGCCGTCTCGGCGGCCGTCTACGCGATCAGCTTCATGCTGCTGCGGGCGCTCTCGCGGTACCGCGAGTACGCGGCGGACCGCGGCGCGGCGATCGTCACCGGCCGGCCGAGCGCGTTGGCGTCCGCACTGGTGCGGATCAACGACGGCATCTCGCGGACCCCCGACGAGGACCTCCGGGCGGTCGGCGCCTCGGCCGCGTTCTACATCGTGCCGCCGAAGGTCAAGAACAGCATCTCCGCCGTCTTCTCGACGCACCCGCCGACCGAGAAGCGGATCGCCGCGCTGCAGCGGATCGAGACGCAGCTGCAGAGCGGCCAGACCACCTCGCGGTAGCGCGCCGGGTCACCGAGATGGGATTCCTCGACACGCTGTTCGGGCGGACCAAGACGGTCAAGCAGGTCCGTCCGGACCGGCTGTTCGCCATGACGACGGCGGCGATCGACCTGGAGACCGCCCAGGGGATCGTCACGACGGGCGAAGCGGCGATCGTCTTCCAGCCGCTGGCGACCGGCGACTTCACGCAGATCGCCGACGACGTCGAGGCGCTGCTGCGCAGCACCGGCGCCGACACCGGCACGACCGTCGACCGCCGCGACGACGAGTTCGGCTACCGCTGGATGGTGCTGCAGGACGACGACATCGACGACCAGGTCACCGGGATCAACGCGGTGATGGAGTCGCTCGAGGCGGGCGGCTACGCCGACCGCGTGCTCTGCGCGGTCTTCGCGCTGCGCGAGCAGGCCAGCGGTCAGGTGATCCACCTGGTCTACCTGGCCAAGCGCGGGACCTGGTACCCCTTCGTGCCCTTCCCCGGCCAGGTCAAGGAGCGCAACCGCGAGCGCGAGCTGCAGCTGCGCGCGATCCTCACGCCGATGATGCCGCTCGAGGAGAGCCTCGACCGCTGGTACCCGCTCTGGGGCGCGCCGCTCGGCGGCAGCTGAGCGCGGCGACCGGGGGGCCGCGACGCCGGTCCCCGAACCGCGTACCGCCAGAACGACGACGGGGAGCCCATGGGCTCCCCGTTTCGCGTCCGCTCCGGGTGCGCGCTACGCGTCGGCGGGGTCCGGGACCAGGCCGTCGCCCGTGAACTCGCGCTTCGCCTCGTCGAAGCTGAAGTCCTCCGCCGGCAGCAGCACGTCGCTGCCGAGCAGCTCGTCGTCGCCGACCGGCACGCCGTGCTCGCGCACGAGCGCCAGCAGCGCGTCGAACTGCGTCCGGTACTCCCGCTCGTCCCCGGCGTCGACCGCCGCCACGACGGCGTCGTCGAGGACGTTCAGCGGCTCGTAGTGCCGCTCGTCGAGCCGGTACTGCCGGTCGTTGAAGATCCGGACGATCACGCGCCCGGCTCCCGCTCCTGCTTCGCGGCGTCGTCCCCGGCGTCGAGCTGCGGGGCCGCGGGGCCGCCGGTGCCGAGCTCCGCCTTCATCCGCTCGAGCTCGGAATCGACCTGCGACCCGGTGCCCAGCTCGCGGAGCTGGCGGTCGATGTCGTCCTCGCCCCCACCGCCGATCTGGGTCAGGTCCTCGAACGTCCCGGCGGCCTCGAGCTCCTGCACGGCGTCGGCCCGCGCGCGCATGTTCTCCGTCTTGTCGACGGCGCGCTGCATCGCCATGCCGACCTCGGCCATCGACTCGCCGACCCCGGTCGCCGCCTCGGAGATCCGGACCTGCGCCTCGGCGGCGCTGTACTGGGCCTTGATCGTCTCCTTCTTGGTGCGGAACTGCTCGACCTTGGTGCGGAGCTTCTGCTCGCTCTCGATCAGCGCCTGCTGCTGGTTCTCCAGCTCGGCGATCTGGGTGTCGAGGCTCTGCATCTCGGTCTGGATCGCGCCCTTGCGCTCCAGCGCGGTGCGGGCGAGATCCTCGTTGCCCCCGGCCAGGGCCTGGCGGGCCTGGGTGTCGAGCTTGAGCATCGCCTGCTGGTGCTTGTCGTTCTGCAGCTGCAGGCGCTTCTTCGCGGTGACGACGTCCGCGATGCCCTTCTTGACGTTCTGGAGGTTCTCCAGCTGCTTCTGGTAGCTGTAGTCGAGCGTCTCGCCGGGGTCCTCGGCCTTGTCCAGGATCCGAGACAGCTTGGCTTTGATGGTGTTGGACATGCGGCCGCCGAGACCCATGTGGATGCTCCCTTGTGGCGTGGACGGGGGGACGTCCGGACAGCCTACCGTCCGACGCCGCGCGCGCGGAGGGCCGAACCGTCCGATGTCCCCGGAAACGCGACGGGCGCCGCTCTCGCGACGCCCGTCAAGAACTCCTGCGCGGAATCCGGAAGCCCTAGAGGCCCTCGGGGTGGACCACCGTGAAGCGCTTGTGGTCGCGGCGGTTGTCCGGGCGCCACTGCGGGCCCTTGAGGCCGCTGCGGTCGCGGGCGGCCGAGGTGTCGAGCCGCAGACCGGCGATCACGGCGAACGCGTGACCCTTGTTGCCGTAGACGGAGATCCACTCGCCCTCGCCGGGAACGGCCTCGTCCCAGCTCTTCTCGAAGTCGTAGGACGGCAGCGGCGAGTCGAGCAGATCGGCGCCGATCAGCGCGTAGCTGACGGTGCCGGAGCAGTCGTAGCCAGTGTCCTGCACGCGGGCGTGACCGCCACCGTACTTGTACGGCAGCCCGACGATCTTGTTGGCCGCGATCACGGCCTGCTGGACCGGGGCCGGCGCCTTCAGCGGCACCCGCGCGAAGTAGGCGGTCCGGCCGTCGGCCGTCTTGCCCTTGTAGCGCTTGGCCTGGACGCCGTTGGTCGTCCGCATCCCGGCGGGGATCTCGACCGCGCCCGGGACGGCAGCGGGGGCCGCGACGGGCGCGGGCGCCGCCGCAGCGGCGACGGCGAAGCCTCCGGTCGCGTTGGCGGACGCGGGTCCCGCGGCCGCGGCGGCGATCACGCCGGACAAGACTAGGGCTCGTGTGGAAAATCGCACGTGGCAGTCCTCTTTCGTCGGCCTACGGGGTTAGCTGACGGGCTAGCGCAGAAAGAGCCAGCGCTTCCACCGCACCGCGGTGAATTAGCCCCAAGGAACGTGTGGTTCCCCCGCTCACCGGGTAGGAGCCCGGTGATTCGGCTTGCGAAACCGTAGCAGGATCATCGACCGGAACGAGACCGGTTGAAATTTCCCCTGCACGACGGAGGAGATTCGTCCCCACGGGGGGCGCCCCGCCCGCGGGCCGCGCCCGCCGGCCGCCCGGCCGGGTAGCGTTGACCGCGATGCAGCCGGACCCCCGTCGCCGATCCGCCCGTCTCCCGATCGCCGCGGTCGCGACGATCGCGGCGCTCGCCGCGACCGCCTGCGGGGGCGGGGACGAGCCGCCCGTGGCCGCCCCGAAGGGCGAGCCGAAGGCCGTCGCCAACCTCGGCTTCCCGGTCGTGGCCACGCGCAACACCACCCGCACGGCGACCAACGACCCGCAGGTCGCGGCGGCCGCGGTCGCCCGGGCGATCTACTCCGGCGGCGCGGCCGAGACCCAGGCGCGCGCGGTGGCGATCGTCGATCAGGGCGACTGGAGGGCGGCGCTCGCCGCGACCGCGCTGATGGCGCCGCCGCTGGGCGCGCCGATCCTGTTCAGCGAGGGCGGCACGCTGCCCGACACCACCAAGGACGCGCTGGAGGCGCTGCGCCCGGCCGGCAGCTCCGCGGCGGGCGGGGCGCAGGCGATCCGCGTCGGCGCCGTCGGCCGGCCGTCCGGGCTGCGCACCACCGACATCGACGGGGCGGACGGCTTCGAGATCGCGACCGCCGTCGACCGGTTCATCCGCGCCACGCGCACGCGCACGAGCAACCGGGTGCTGATCGTCAGCGCCGACCATCCCGACTTCGCCGCCCCGGCGGCGTCGTGGCTGGCCAAGACCGGCGACCCACTCGGCTTCGTCCGCGGCGACGAGATTCCGGCGGCCACCGTGCGGCTGCTGCGCTCGCAGCCGAAGGCCGCGATCTACGTGCTCGGCCCGACCAACGTGATCACCCCGACCGTGACGAAGGCGCTGCGGGCGTACGGCACGGTCCGCCGGGTCGGCGGGGCCGACCCGGTCAGCAACGCGATCGGGTTCGCCCGGTACAGCGACGGCACGTTCGGCTGGAACGTCAACGAGCCCGGCCACGGCTTCACCTTCGCCCGCGCCGACCAGATCCTCGACGCCGTCACGCTCGCGCCGTTCTCGGCGTCGGGCCTGCACGGACCGCTGCTGCTGCTCGACAGCGCCGACACGCTGCCGGAGGCCGTCCAGCGGTACCTGATCGACGTCCAGCCCGGCTACCAGACCGATCCCGCCCGCGGGGTGTACAACCGCGGGTGGCTGACCGGCGACATCTCGCGGATCAGCGCCACGCTGCAGTCCCAGCTGGACGCGCTGCTCGAGATCGCGCCGGTTCGCACCACGACCACCACGACCGAGTCCGCGCCCCCGACGACGACCACGCGGGAACCCCCGACCTCCACCACCACCGCCAGCACGCCGACGCCCCCGGCCCGCACGGCGGAGTGACCCCGACCACCGCACGAGAGACCCCCATGAGTGAAGCCGAACGCCAGGACCTGATCGCCCGCGGAACCGCGATCACCGTCGACGAGATCCGCGAGCTGACCGGGGCCGCGACCCCGCACTTCGCGCAGCAGCTGCGCAACCGCGTCGCCAAGCTGATCGCCGACCTGCCCGCGGACAGCGCCGCGCGGCGCTTCGGCGAGGCCGAGATCACGCGCCTGACCGCGCTCGGCCGCTCCGGCGAGGTGCGCGGGACGCCGGCCCAGCCGGGCATGCCGGGCCTCCCCTCGACCACGCTTCCGCGCTAGTCCCCCCACCCCGCGGCGGCGACGCCGCACGAAAGGACGCGATGCTGCCCGCCGCCCCACCGCCCACCCCCGGACCCGCCCTGTGGGACGCCGTCCGCGACCTCCCGTTGCGGATCGACGCCGTCGCGCGCGAGCCGCTCGAGCAGGAGACCCCGGCGTTCACCCGCCGGACGACCGTGGTCCGGCTGTCCGGCGACGGTCACGACGGCGTCGGCGAGGACGTCAACTACGACCCGTTCGAGCATCCGGCGTTCCAGGCGTGGCCCGGGCTGATCGACCTGCGGGGCACGTGGACCCTGGCGACGCTGGCCGAGGCGCTCGACGCGGGGCCGCTGGCGGAGCACGACTTCCCGCACGCCGTCGACGCCAACTACCGCCGTTGGGCGTTCGAGTCGGCGGCGCTCGACCTGGCGCTGCGTCAGGCCGGCACCGATCTGGCATCGGCCGTCGGCCGCACCGTCGCGCCGCTGACCTTCGCGACCAGTCGCGGCGTCGGCGATCCACCGACCCCCGAGGGGATCGAGGCGATCCGCCGGCGCTCGCCGGGATTGCGGTTCAAGCTCGACCTGGGCGGCGCGTGGAGCGCCGAGGCGATCGCCGCCGTCGCCGCCACCGGCGCGGTGGCGGTCGTCGATCTCAAGGGCTGGTACCACGGCACGATCGTGGACACCCCGGCCGACCCGGAGACCTACCGGCGCGTGCTCGACGGCCTGCCCGACGCCTACGTCGAGGACGCCGGGATCACGCCGGAGACCGAGCAGCTGCTGCGGCCCCACGCCGACCGGCTGACCTGGGACCTGCCGCTGCAGGCGGCGGCCGACCTGACGACGCTGCCGTTCGCCCCGCCGAAGGTCGTCAACGTCAAGCCGTCGCGGATCGGCACGCTGTCGGAGCTGTCGGCCGTCTACGCGGCCTGCCGGGCCGGCGGCATCGGCGCCTACGCCGGCGGGCAGTACGAGCTCGGACCGGGTCGCGGCCAGGCCCAGCTGCTCGCCGCCCTGTTCCACCCCTCGGGCCCGAACGACCTGGCGCCGGGCGTCTTCAACCACGCCGAGCTGCCCGACGAGCTCCCGCGGTCGCCACTCGAGCTCGCCCCCGACCCGATCGGCTTCCGTCTGCGGGCGGACTCCTGACCCCGGCACTTCCGCCAGTTCTGCGGCGGGGCCCGCGGCTTGCATACCACGTCTCCCATTTGCCATACCAGCGTGGACGCCCCAAACCGCCGGTGCGTACGAAGCGCACGGGCCGTCGCGATGATTGCGACTCCCAGTAGGCTGCCGTTCTTCGTGTCGTCGTCAGCAACTCAGGGAGCACCATGACCGAGACCGTCGCCGTCGCCGGATCCGGCACCATCGCCTGCGGCATCGCCGTCACGGCCGCACGCACATCCGACGTCATCCTGCTCGCCCGCTCGCAGGCCAGCGCCGACCGCGCCCGCGCGTCGATCGACAAGCAGGCCGGCAAGCTCGAACTCGACGTCACGAACGTCACGGTGACGACCGATCCGACCGAGCTCGGCCGCGCCAGCTACGTGATCGAGGCCGTGTCCGAGGACCCCGCCGTCAAGGTCGGCGTCTTCGCGCAGCTGCTCGAGCACGCCGCCGCCGACGCGATCCTGGCGACCACCACGTCGTCGCTCTCGATCGAGGAGCTAGCCCAGGGCGCGGGCGTCGCCGAGCGGTTCGTCGGCCTGCACGTCTTCAACCCGGTCACGAAGATGGAGCTGATCGAGCTGATCTTCCCGTCGACCGCCTCCGAGACGACCAAGGAGCGCTCGCGCGCGCTGGCCGCGGCCTGGGGCAAGACCGCGGTCGAGATGCCCGACATGCCGGGCTTCGTCGTCAACAAGCTGCTCTTCCCGTTCCTCTTCGAGGCCGTCCGCCTGAAGGAGCAGAGCGGCCTGTCCGCCAAGGACATCGACACCTGCATGCAGCTCGGCGCCGGCCAGCCGATGGGCCCCTTCGCCCTGCTCGACTTCGTCGGGCTCGACGTCTCGAAGGCGATCGGCGAGGTGATCGGCGCCGACGTCCCGCAGGCGCTCGAGGACCTCGTCGCGGAGGGCAAGCTCGGCCGCAAGAGCGGCGAGGGGTTCCTCGACTGGCGCCGCTAGGGCGCCCGCGGGCGCCGCACGTCTGCGGCCCCAAACAAACGACCCCGGACGGCCGAGCCGTTCGGGGTCGTTCGTGCGTGTGTGATGGTCGGAGCGTGGAGTGCTCCTCCCGGATGTTGTGATCCAGCGCCGTCCCGGGCACTGGATCTGGTGTCCCGTCCAGCCGCACCAGGATCGGCTTGGACACGCGCATCGTCGCGCATCCGACGCGGCCGTGTGGGAAATTCGCTTCGGATCCCCGAAGTGCGGCGCGTTCCCACTCGTTTTGGCCACTTTAATGGTCAAAATTGACGACGTACGCCCACTATCCCCCCACATGGGGGTGGCGCCCGAAACCCCCACCGCCAGGCCCAATCGTCGTTAGGGCACGGCCGTGTACCAAAAGCGTCGGGCGCCGTCGCCCCCGGTCGAGGGCCAAGCACGGAGGCGCCCGGAACGCCCCGCGATCAGTCCGTCAGGCCGGGCTGTCCCACCATCACGACGGAGCCGACGACCGCGATCACGCAGAGCCCGCCGCAGAGAGCCGGACCGAGCCAGCGCGGACCGCGTCGGGCGCCCTCGTGGAGGGCGACGGCGGCGAGCACGCCGAACAGCAGGCCGCCGAGGTGCCCGCCGAAGCTGATGCCGGAGCCGGGGCGCAGCGACAGCACCACGTTGAGCACCAGGAGCAGGCCGACCTGACTCTGCAGCGGGTTGATCCCGCGGCGGCGCATCTCGACCACCAGGTAGCCCATCAGTCCGAAGACGGCGCCCGACGCCCCGACGGTCGGCGACGAGGTCGTCTGGACCAGGGCGCCGAGCGATCCGCCGAGCAGCGCGGTCCCGTAGACCAGGGCGAACCGCGACGATCCGATCTCGCGCTCGATCTCGCTGCCGAGGAAGTAGAGCAGCAGCATGTTGAAGCCGATGTGCAGCAGGCTCGAGTGCAGGAACGCGCTGGTCACCAGCCGCCAGTACTCGTGCTGGTACTCGATCGCGGGCGCCCACAGCGCGCCCTCGACGTAGAGCCACGATCCCCCGCTCGCGCCACCCCCCGTCAGGCCGAAGTTGCCGCCGGCCAGGTACGCGAGCACGCAGACCGCGATCAGCGTCTGCGTCACGACGATCGAGCCGGTCCCGCGGAGCGCCTGCGCGGTGACGACCGTGGTCTTCTGCTTGGCGCACTCCGGGCAGCGCATCCCGACGGCCGTCGGCGTCATGCAGTCCGGACAGATCGGCCGATCGCAGTTGGAGCACGCCACCCCCGTCTCGCGCGAGGGATGGCGGTAGCAGGTCGGCATCGCCGCGGAACCTAGCAGGCGCCCCGCGGCGTCGGCGGGTCCGCGATCAGCGGCGGTAGAGCCGCTCGACGCCGTGGCGGACGACGCGGGCGGCGTCCTCGGCGACCCGGTCGAGCGGCGTGGCGCCGGTCGCCCCGCGCCGTTGACGGCTGACCTGCCGCCAGCGCAGCACGGCGAGGCCGGTGCCGGCCGCGCCGCCGACCGCGACGGCCACCGCCGGACGGACCCAGTTGCGCGGATCCCGCATCGCCGCCAGCTCCCACGACTCGAGCTCGTCGGCCGCCATCTCGCTGAGCGTCTGGAGCGTCTCCTCGAACCGCGTGCCGAGCCGCTCCGGCGGCTCGATCGGGGCCATCGCCCGGCGCAGCAGCTCCTCGACGTCGATCCCGCCGTCGGCTTCGCGGCTCACGAGCGCCTCCCCCGCGTCGGCGTCGTCGCGACGATCCCCTCGAGCTGCTTGATCGCCCGGTGGATCAGCACCTTGGTGGCACCGTCGGAGCGTCCCATCGCTCGCGCGATCTCGCGGTTGTCCATGTCGAGGGCGAAGCGCATGATCAAGGCCTCACGGCGGTCGTCGGGCAGGTCCTCCACGGCATCGAGGATCCGGCGCAGCTCGTCCCGTTCCTCCACCAGGTCCTCGGTGGTGTGGACCGCCCGCAGCACCGTCGTCGCGTCGTCGTCGTCGATCGACGTCTGCGGTCGGCGGGAGCGGTCCCGGAACAGATTGGCGGCCAGGTTGTGGGCGATCCGGATCAGCCACGGTCGCAGCGGACGACCGTCGGACTCGTTCAGCGCCCGCTCGAAGTGCCGGTAGGCCTGCAGGAACGTCTGCTCGGTGAGGTCCTCCGCGTCGTGGTGGTTGCCGACCCGGTAGTAGGCGAACGAGTAGACGTCGCGGAGGTGGCTGCGGTAGAGCTCCGAGAACCGGTGATCGAGCTCCGCCTTGTCCACACGGGAAGCCTATCCGTCGCGCGGCGTGCGCAACGTGACGGCGACCCGATCCGCTCGGTCGCTTCCGCCGTCTACCGCGTCTCCCGGTCGAGGTCGTCGGAGCTCGCGGCGCCGTGGAGACCGCCGTCGGGGGCCAGGCGGACGTCGCGCAGCGCCGGATCGACGCCGATGCCCCGCTCGGTGACGTGGCCGCCGAGCGCGTTCCACTGCAGCTCGACGCACGGCCAGATCCGCGCGGTCACCGCCCGGGCGAGGTCGGCCGTGGGGTCCTCGACCCGGGGAAAGCTCAGCGGCTTGCCCGCGCGGACCGTGACCTTGTGGGGACGGATCCGCCACGTCGTGCGGATGTGGGTGGTGCCGTGGACGGCGACCGGCACGACCGGCACGCCGGTCTCGAGCGCGACCTTCATCAGCCCCTCCGCGCAGCCGTCGGCGACCTGCTCGTAGTGCCGGGTGTCGCCGCGCACCACGCAGCCGAGCGCGACCAGCGCCGCGTACTCGCCGCTCGCGGCCAGGTGCAGCGCCGCCTGCGGCAGTTCCCAGGCCCCCGGCACGCGGACCACGTCCAGCGCGTCGGCCTCGACGCCGTGGTCGGCGAAGGCCTTGCGCGCGCCGGTCACCAGCGCGTCGGTGATGCGCGGGTTCCAGCGGCTGGCGAGGATGGCGAAGCGGGCGCCGGCGGGGGCGCGCAGGTCGCCTTCGTAATGCGGCATGGCGCGGTGGTTCGTGGGAAAGGCCCGCCAGTTTACAGGGGAAGGTGCTCCACCACCTCGAGGCCGTAGCCGGCGAGGCCGACCTGGCGCCGCGGGGTGCCGAGCACGCGCAGCTTGCCGAGGCCGAGGTCGGCCAGGATCTGCGAGCCGGCGCCGTTGCGCCGCCATTCCACCAGCGCGCCGCGCCGGGCCGCGGCGGCATCGGCGGCATGCTCGGCCTGCGGTTGGCGGATGCGCTCCAGCAGCGCCTCGGGGCCGTCGGGCCCGGGCGCGTCGAGCAGCACCAGGACCCCGCGGCCCTCCTGCGCGAGCCGCGCCAGCACGTCGCCCACCGCCGGGCCGAAATCGGACCGCCGCCAACGCAGTGCGTCGGCCAGCGGGTTGCGCACCTGCACCCGCACCAGGGTCGGGGTCGCGGCATCGGGCTCGCCACGCACCAGCGCGAAGTGCAGCGCATGGTTGAGCCGGTCGCGGTAGGTCACCAGCTCGAACTCGCCGTGCTCGGTCTCGATCGCGCGCGCGTCCACGCGCTCGACGGTGTGCTCGTTCTCCAGCCGGTAGCGGATCAGGTCCTCGATCGAGCCGAGCTTGAGCCCGTGCTCGCGCGCGAACACCTCCAGCTCCGGGCGCCGCGCCATGGTGCCGTCGGGATTGAGGATCTCGACCAGCACGCCGGCCGGCTCCATGCCCGCGAGCAGGGCCAGGTCGCTGGCGGCCTCGGTATGGCCGGCGCGGTTCAGCACCCCGCCCGGCTGCGCCTGCAGCGGGAAGATGTGGCCGGGCTGCGACAGGTCGGCGGGCGACGCGTCGGGGCGCAC
>JACYYJ010100817.1_pt1 | contig 17403 bp, 20 predicted proteins | sample 8236861 | NCBI WGS metagenome assembly JACYYJ01 (sample SAMN14103086, study PRJNA606662) | landfill metagenome | isolation source: landfill solid waste | place: India:New Delhi, Okhla landfill site | collected 2017-11-05
CGTCGACGCCGAGGCCCTGGCGCTTCTGGAACCGCTGCACCGCGCGCGTCGTCCGCTCGCCGAAGTGGCCGTCGGTGACGACCCCCAGCCGGGCCTGCACGTCGCGCACCTCGCTACCGGTGGAGCCGGCGAGCAGCAGCGGCTGACCGGCGGCCTCGTTCGCGACCGGAGCGGCCAACGTTCCCATCGTGCCGGCCGACTCGCCGTCGCCGCCCGCGGTCGCCGTCGCCGTGTCGGCGGTGGCGGCCGGCNNGGGGGCCGACGCCACCGGCGCCGCCGTCCCGCCGACCATCGCGACGCTCATCGCCACGGCCATCTGCTTGCGCCGACGTTCGCGCGACCGCTGCTCGGGCACGCTCACCCGACGCTCGCGGGCCCACGAGATCGAACGGGCCCACAGGTCCGGGTCCGCCAGGTCGCGCGTCACGCCCGACGGGTGGCAAGATCGCTCGTCGCGCGGCGCCCACGGGGCGTCGCGCACCAAGACTCGGTGCTCTCCGGTCATCCCGGATACCTCCTGTTGAAGGCCTACGAGGTGAGCTGACGGGCTCGCGCTTCAGGAATGCGCTACGCCGGAATCCGGCGATTCGCCCCGTGCGATCGACCTGCGATCGCGAGTGGGTCCCCCGCCCCCGCGCATCGAACGCGAGGCTCGGCCGTTGAAATGCCAGGGGACAAGGTAGCGGAGCGGCGGGCGCCCCGTGCCGATTCTTATGTCTACCTCGTCACGCAAGCCACCGACGCGTGCCGGCGCCGTCCGGAACGGCGCCGGGTCAGGCGACGAAGCGCACGTCCACGCCCTCGCGCGTCGCGTCGAACGCCCAGCAGCCCTGGATCCCGGCGGCCTCGGCGAGCGGCAGCTCGTAGCTCCACGCCACATCGGTCGCGCCGGCGACGGTCCAGTACGACGCCTCGCCCTTGTACGGGCAGACGGTGACCCGCCCCGACCCCGGCCCGGCGGCCGCGAGCAGGTCGACGGCCGGCAGGTAGGCGACCGGCGGCAGGCCCGTCTCGGCGACCATCCGGGCGCGCTCCGAGCGCGCGACCAGCTCGCCGTCGATCCGGACCTCGACCGGTCGCGACGCGGTGAAGACGTCGACCCGGTGGTACGGATCCTTGATCCCGCAGACCGCCCGCTCGCTCTCGACGAACCAGGCGTCGACCTGCGCCGGGTCGGGCGCGGCCAGCCCTCGCAGCCACTCGGCCGCCGGAATCGGATCCTCGTAGCCCCAGACCGCGTCGGCCCGCACCCGATCGCCGAACGCGACGGTCCAGTAGGAGGCGTCGCCCTTGAAGGGACAACGGGTGGACGTCGCGGTGCGCGTCAGCAGCTCGCCGCGGAAGTCCTCCAGCGGGGCGTAGACGCGCGGCGGGATCCCGGTCTCGTGCAGCAGCTGCGCGCGATCGGTGTCGAGCACGATCGTGCCGGCGATCGACGCGCGGACCCGCAGGCCGTAGGGCTGCAGGAACAGCCGGTGCGCCGGGCTGATCGCGGCCAGGTCGAAGTTGCACCGGCCGGCGTCCCGGCCGAACGGTCCCGAACCGAGCGTGAGCGACATGCCGACAGCCTCGCACGCGAGGTCCCCGACCGCCATGCCCGAGGGCGCGAATGCGGCGAGGCCGTGCGGACGCCGGGGCCCGGGCCGNNCGGACCGCCGAACCGTCGCTCAGGCGGCGAACGCCAGCTCGCCCGGAGCGTCGAGGTCGGCCTCGACCGCCGCGGGGGTCGCGGCCCGCTGCTCCTCGCGCCACGCCACCCGGCGCTGCTCGGCCGCCCGGACGGCCTCGTTGATCAGCGTGAACTCCTGGGTCGGCATGTCGACCATCGTGTCGTGCGACGACGCGACGATCGAGGCGATCCCGACCGGGGCCGCGGCGGACGACGCCGTCGCGACGGCCGGCGCCTCGACGTGCCCCGACTGCCCGAACCGCACCGTCAGCGCGACCGCGATCGAGCAGAGCACCACGGTGCCCAGGTTGGCCGCGCCGAGCAGCGTGGCGCCGAGCCCGACGAGGTTGACGTAGGCGAGGCAGAGGTTGGTGATCGCGCCCATGATCCAGCCGACCGGACTCTGTCCGGCGGCCGAGCGCGAGCGATGCATGCGGGCAATCTGGGGCAGATTGGCCCCGATTCCGAAGACGATGGCGACCGAGGACAGAACGGAGACGAGCAACATGGGCATTCACGGGGTGACGCGGAAGGACAGAGCGGTGCGACATGGTCCGTGCCGCGTCCGCCGCCGACCCCGTTCCCGGGGCGCCGACGCCCACCGCAGGCCCGGGGCCTCCGTGGGAACCGACGTCTCGACGTGCGCACGACGGTACGACCGCGTCCGTGACGCACCGCCCGCGGTGACGTCCCGGCCGTCGGCCTCCTCGGGCTTCGCCGGTCGAACCGGCGCCGCGCCCGTGGAGCGACCTCGCCCTATGCAGGCTAGCGGTGCGCGAAGCTCCCGCAAGGGGGTATGACTGTGGACGTGATCACAGTGACCGCGACGCGCCACCGAAACCCGTTTGGATACTGGGGATCCGACGGCCCCGACGGCCGCCGGGGAAGGCCCCTCAGCCGCCGGTCAGGGCGCTCTTGACCGCCTGCGAGACCCGCTTGCCGTCGGCACGGTCGCCGACGCTCGCCATCACCTGCTTCATCACCTGGCCCATGTCCTTCGGCGACGTGGCCCCGGTGGCGGCGACCGCGGCCGCGACGGCGGCGCCCAGCTCGTCGTCGGAGAGCTCGGCCGGTAGGTAGCCGGCGATCAGTTCGGCCTCGGCCCGCTCGGCGGCCTCGAGCTCGGCGCGATCGGCGTCGCGGTAGGTGTCCGCCGCCTCGATCCGCCGCTTGCGCTCGCGACGCAGCACCGCGACCTCGTCGTTCGCGCCCTCCTTGGCGTCCTTCTGCAGCTCGGACAGCAGCAGGCGCAGAGCGGTGACCCGCGGCTTGTCGCCGGCCTTCATCGCGAGGGTGATGTCCCGCTTGACGTCCTCGAGCGCGCTCATGCCCTCGACCCTACCGGCGGATGCACGCCCGGACGAGCGCCAACGCGTCCGGTCCCGTCCCGAGGCGCCGCTATCGTGCCGCCAAGCCGTCGTCTCCGGGAGCAAGCCGCCGTGACCCAAGCGATCCTGTACGCCGTCGTCGCGTCGAGCGCCCTGCCGATCGGCGCCGCGATCGGGATCTGGGCCGCGCCGCCGAAGCGCGTCACGGCCGCGTTGCTCGCGTTCGCGTCGGGCGCGCTGATCACCGCGGTCGCGTTCGAGCTGTTCGAGGACGCGTACCAAGCCGGCCCGTGGGACGCCGCGATCGCGTTCGCGGCCGGCGCCACCGTCTTCATCGTCGCCGACTCGTGGCTGGACCGGCGGACCCACGCGAAGGCGGCCGCGGGCGCCGCGGTCGGCTTCGCCCTGCTGCTCGGCGTGACGCTCGACGGCGTGCCCGAGAACCTGGCGATGGGCGTGTCGCTGATCGAAGGCGGCGGGCCGACGTTGCTGGTGGCGATCTTCGCGTCGAACCTGCCCGAGGCGCTGGTCGGTGCGAAGAAGATGCGCGAGGCCAAGCTGTCACCCGGCGCGGTGATGGCGATCTGGGTCGGTGCCGCGGTGCTGCTGGCGATCCCGGTGATCGTGGGGTACGTCGCGCTGGAGAACGTCGAGCCGTCGACGCTGGCCTGGCCGCTCGGCTTCGCCGCCGGCGCCGTGCTCGCGTCGCTGGCCGACACGCTGATGCCCGAGGCGTTCGAGGAGGGCGGCCCGTGGATCGCCTACGCGACGGCGCTGGGGTTCCTGGTCTCGTTCGTGGTCTCGACGCTGTAGACGACGAGCGCGTCCGGACGGCGGGCCGCGAACGGTCGCCGTTGGACAGCACGCAGTAGGTGCTCGACGGCGACCGCACGCTCCGGGACCGGGCCCGCCGGGACCCCGCCGATCGATCGAGCCGACGCGATCGGTCCCTGCCCGCTAAAGTTGCCTCTCGTTGCGCCCGTAGCTCAGCTGGATAGAGCGTCGGTCTACGGAACCGAAGGTCAAAGGTTCGAATCCTTTCGGGCGCGTCACACGAGGCCCCCGCGCGAGCGGGGGTTTCGTCGTTCTGGGGTCGAAATCCCCTGAAGTTGTTTTCGCCGTTGGCCTCTGAGCGCTCGCGGGCGTAGCAGGAGCGCGGAACGCCCACCCGTGCGGGAACCACTCGAGAGCAGAGACCGCAACCCCGTCGGCGACCAGGACGCGGTTGGCAAGCCCGTTGCCCCACCGCAGTTCACCGGCCGAGTCGGGAACCACCCCTCGCGATCATGACGACGGCTGATGCCCCAACAGCTCCAGCGACAGCGGCGTTCCGCCCGACTTCCTTGCCCGCGTTGATCCGTTGCCGCGGGTCACGAAGCGCCTCGCGCCAAGGGGTCGCGCCGAGGACCTCGCCTACGGGCTCCATCCCGAGTGAGAGGTGGAGCTCGTCAACGGTTGCCGCTGTCGAGTTCCGGGATTCGACAACGGAACGGGCTGCTCTCGCATGCAGGAGGATCGCGTCATTGACTATGCCTCCGGCCGTATCCATGCGTGCCACCAACTGTCCCGTGCTCTCGATCACGCTCTCCCGTCGCCTCCGACGCGCAGCCGCGACCCCGCCACGGTGCCCGTCGAGACTATTTGGTGCCGTCGCGAGCACGTGGTCGAGTTCGATCACCGAGAACTCGTCCTGCAATTCGAAGCACCGCGCAAGGATCGCCAGCTGGATCGCAGCCTCACGCGCGACCTCCTGCGTAGCGTTCTTCAGCTCTCGAGGCTTGTCCATGCCGTCGATCCTGTCCCCCAGGGCCTGGAGCTCGAGCAACGCGTCTTCCTGCACCCTGAAGATCGTCTCGGATACGCCACTCACCTTGGCCCACACCGTCTTCAGATCGCCATCGTGCTCGCGAATCATCCGGGCTTCGTCGATCGCCGCCACAGCACTCTTCAGCTCGGCGAGCACGGAGTCTCGCTGCTTGCGGCGCACGTCATCGAGCTTCTCGTCAATCCTGTCCAGCAGCGCCCTGAGTTCCCGCGCCTCGGCTTGCTGGGCGAACTGGCTCATCAGCCCACCAACACCGGCGAGCACGGCCGGGTTAGTCAGCAGGGAGGCCGGGCCGTCCTCAACCTGGAGCCACTTGAGTGAGTGCTTACCCGTCTCGCCGAGCATCGCGTAGCTGATGCCGTCGGTCTTGGTGCTCATCAGGCCGCCCGCCTTTTTGAGCCGCTTCGCGGACTCGGGCGTGAGCTTCAGGTACGACGCGGACTGTTCCGCAACGCCTGACGCTGTCTTCGCGATGTCAGCACTAGCCCGGAGAACGTTGCTGAGCTTCCCTAGGCGGAACTCCTGCGCCTGCGACAACAGTCCCGCTTCGCCGAGGAACCGATCCACGGCGAAGCGCTCACCAGCCACGACGACACCTTCGCTGTCGCAGAAGACTTCGACTTCACCTGCCATGCCCCAGCCCTTTCGTCCGATCGGTTCTCGCCCAGAAGACGACACCAGAGGATGTTCCTGCAGCGTGCACGAGCCTCGCGCATCCTCGCTAACGTCGGCGGCAGCTGGGCATCGACAAGGAACCGCACGCTACGCGGCGATCACGATGGCGTGATCCGCCTGCGCCGCTGCGTACTGCAAGCAGGCCGCGACGTCCTCACGGGTGAGGTACGGGTAGTCCTCCAGGATCTCCGCCTCGGGGGCCCCTGCTGCGAGCAGCGACAAGACGTCGGACACCCGCATCCGCGTGCCCCGCACGAACGGGCGGCCGTGAACGACCTCGGGGTCGACCGTGATCCGCTCCAGCAAGGACATACGCCAAGGATAGACGCCGCCGAGATGCCCCAACTGGCCTGGGGGAAACGGAGGCAGCGCTATGGGAAGATGCCACGCCGCGTTCAGCGCCGCCACGCGCCGCCGGCGATCTCGTCGGGCGTGGGTGCGTTGCGTAGTCGTGCGCCCAGTCGTTGCATCACGAGGTCGGCGGCGGCGTCGAGGGCGTAGTCGTCGGGCATCGTGGTGACGAGGCCGGCGAGGTCGCCGACGAAGTCGGGGTCGTGGAGCTTGGCGGCGAGGTTCTGGGCGAGCTGCGGGAAGGTAAAGGCATCGGCGCCCATGTAGTGCTCGAGGCCGGCGACGATCTGGGCGTCATCGACGTCGAGGGCGACGAGTGCGTGCCAGAGGTCGAACAGGTCGCGGCCCTTGCGGCGCTGGTAGAGCGCGCGGAGCTTGGTCGCCAGCAGCTCGTCGAGCGCGAACGTGCCGACCGTCGCTTCCCCTGCGAACCACGGGCTGGCGACCGCGTAGGGCAGTTCGGCGCGGTCGAGGTGGGGCGTGATCTCCTCGACGTTGGTCTCGATCTTGACGCGAATCGTGCCGCCGTCCTCGGCCTCCGCACGGCAGACGTAGGTCGCCATGCCGTGCTTGATCTTGCGCGAGCGTTCGACCAGCCCGATCTCGGCGGTCGTGTCGCGGATGGCGTCGACGATCTCGCCGATCGGCCCTGCGGTGGTGCGGACATAGTCGAGGTCTTCGCTGTAACGCAACGCGGTCGGGAGGTGCAGCTTGTGCAGGCAGGTGCCGCCGCGCAGCGCCAGCTCGCGGCCCAGCAGCGGATGGCGGGCGAACTCGACGATCAGCCGTGAGAGGATCAAGTCCTGCTCGACCTGTTGGCGGGTCGGCCACGGCGCACCGGCCGCCCAGTGGGTGATGTGGGCGGCCGGGATCACAGGTCGGGCTGCACGTCGGCGTTGATGCGAACGCCCCACGCGGGATCGGTGGGTCCACGCCGCCGGCCGCCGGGACGCAGATCGCTCGGGACGCCACGGTCCGGCGCGGCGACGGCGCGCAGCGCGGAGCGGTCGACGTCGGCGTCGACGAGGTCGAGCAGCCAGCCGAGTCGCCGTGCGGTCGCCAGGCCGCGCGGCTGGGCGTAGCGGGCGAGCGCGTCGCCGTCGCTCAGCTCCAGTTCGGCGAGGATCGTCGCGGCGTTGTCGATCCCGCCGACGGCGGGCATGTGGTCGACGACGTCGACGGCGGTCAGCTCCGGTGAGGAGACGCGCATCGTCCCGGTCGGCGTGTTGCGCTGCTCGGCGTCGACCTCGGCGACGTGCCGGCCGGTGAAGAACCGCAGACGGGTACGGCCCAAGTCGCGGTCGGCGACCGGCCGGTCGACCATCACCTGGAAGACCTGCGGTGCGTGGTGCGCGGCGCCGTGCAGCTCGGCGGCGGAGAGCAGCGCAACGTAGTAGCGACGCTCGAGCGCGCGCATCATCGCGTCGATGAAGTGCGCGCCCGGGACCGTGCCCCACGTGCGGTACTCCGGAGGGACGATGACGTACAGCCCACGGGCGGGCGAGACGACCTGATCGGCGGCGGCGAGACGTCCGATCCCCTTGCGCACCGCTGCGGCGCCGGAGCCGAGCGCCTCGGCGGCCTCCGACAGGGTGAAGACGTGCTGGCCGCGGCTCAGCAGCAGGTCCGGCAGGGATCTCGGCGCGACCGCAGGCATCAGCAGTTCGTCCATTGTGATGCTAGGGGTCACAGAAGGCAAACTGGATGCACCCGGCGGGTCGCTTGCGCCGCCGCGTACTGCAGCACGCCGCGATGTCCTCCCGCGTGAGGGACGGGTAGTCCCCCAGGATCGCCTGGGACCCCATCACGATCACTTCGGGCCGCCCGATGATCTGGCATGCGGCCCGAATTGCGTGCTCGACCTGGTCGCGACGCATCAGCCGGACCTGGCAAGCGCGCGCTTACGGTCACTTGGAGAGAGCAGTCCCGCCAACGGAGAGACCTCCCGCATCTCGATCGAGGTCCGGTCCAAGCCGGTGAGCACCCGATGCAACCCGGGCACATCCCGTTCGTGAACGAGCGACGCCCACCGGCCGAGGTTGCGCAGATGAGGCTGACCGGAGACACCAGCGTGGAGACGTTCGAGGTTGCGCTCGATCCTCGGTTGCCATTCGACCAGGGGTCCCCGCTCGACGAACGCTACGCATGCTCGCGCCGACCGCACCCCACCGAATCCAGCCGTCAATACGCGGACCTGCGAGACCGCGGGTCTTCGGCGTTGTTGGGTCGTGCCGCGGGACGGGTCCGGAGTGACCGCGCCAGCTACAACGCCACCCGCAAGATCCTCGCGGCGGCGAGCAGGTCCGGGTTCGCCCGCGTCACCGTCTGCACCCGCGCGCTGTGCGGGCGGATCGGACTCGGCTCCCACGCGGCCCAGCACTCCCACTCAGCGTGCAGCCGACTGCCGTAGCGCAGCCCGGCCCAATCGGGATGGTCCGGCGTCTGCGCGAGCCGCCAGCACTCACGGGCGACCGGCCGCGTCAACCGGCGATCGGGCGAGAGGACGACGCCACGGTCGACCACGCGCACCCCGTGGCGACGCAGCAGCGGACGCAACGGCACCGTCAGGGACCGGTGGGTATCGGGATGATCGACGTCCACGAAGCGCAACGCTGGATCGACCGCTGCGTGGCCGAGCGAGCGATCCGCAAAGTAGTCGTCGGGAACGCGAGCCGGCTCGAGCTCGAAGTCGTAGTCGCCGTCCGGCTCGCCGTTGAGGAACGCATCGATCCGATCCAGCAAACCGGGAGCCTCCCGGTAACGCGCGATCGTCTCCGCGAACGCCGCCACCGCACTGGACGCGCAATAGAGCGTTGCGTACTGTCCGAGCGGATCGTCCCAGCGGTTGCCGTCCAGCGCCGGCTCATCCTGCTCGGGAAGCGGACTGCGCGGCGGCAGGAACCGGAACGGATCCAGGCCCTTGGCCACCCGGAAGATCCCCCGCTCGGGCGCCGGAAGAACGCGCGAAGCCATCTACCCACCGAGAGCGAACGCCTCGGCCGCGCGCATCACCGGAGCGGTGCGCCGCTCGTGGAGCGCTGCGATCGGAGCCTCGTCATTCAGCTGCGGATTGGCACCGATCATCCACGCCCGCACCGTCGACGGGGTCTCCTCCGACAACAGCAACCGGGTGACACGGTAGAGATCGCGCAACCGCGCCTCGGTATCGGCCCGCGGCCGCCGCCCGGTGGCGTACTTGCCGATCGCCTTGGGATCCTTGATGCCGACGGCGAAGGCCGTCAGCTTCTGACCGAGCGTCTCCTGCAGCGACTGCGCCACGACGGCGATCTCCTCGGAGACCGCGAGCCGATGAACCTGTTCCATCGTTGTCATTCCGGTGCGCTCCTTGCCGATCCCGTCCGTCGTTTCACCGGAATCCTACCGGAGAGGCCCCAGGAAGACCACCCGAACACCACCGTCAACGCAGAAGGCGGTGGACCCTTCCGGCGAGATCTAGTTGTGTCAGCAACTATATGCTACGGTCTCCTGCATCAGACCACCGAGACGACGGACGCAACCCGCGCGCCGGCGCAGGAAGGACACTGACCCCGTGCGCAAGATGACCGACGCCTTCCGGCACCACGACGGCGAGCAGACGATCGTCTTCGGCCCCGGCGCCCTCGATGCCGCCCACGACCTGATCGGCACGGACTACGCCCTCCTGAGCACCGAGCGAGCGGTGCGCTCCGCTCCCGCGCTCGCAGAGCGCGCAACGAGCGTCGTCATCGTGCCGCCCGGCCCCGTCGACGAAGTCGCCGCCGCGGTGCTCGCCCAGATCGACGAGCGACCGATCGTCGCGCTCGGCGGCGGACGGGTGACCGATGCCGCCAAGGCCGTCGCGGCGGCCACGCGACAGCCCGGCCCCGTCGCGATCCCGACGTCGTTGTCGGGCGCCGAGATGACCGGCGCCCATCGCCACGCCCAGGGCGTCCCCGGCGGCACGCCGCACGTCCGGGCACGCGTCGTGATCAACGACCCCGCGCTCAGCGCCTCGCAGCCCGAAGATCAGCTGGCCGCCAGCAGCGGCAACGCGCTCGGCCACGCGCTCACCGCGCTGACGAGCAGCCGGACGACCCCGATCGCGCGCGCCGTCGCGCTCGACGCGATCACCCGATTCGGACGCGCATGGACGGGCGCCGCACCCGATCGTCAGGAGCTGGCGCTCGCGGCCCTGCTCTCCGGCTGGGCGGTCGACCGCAGCGGCCTGGGCCCCCACCACGCCCTCAGCCAGACCGCCGTCCGTCTCGGTCGGCTCTCCCACGCCGGGGTCAACGTCGCGCTGCTGCCCCACACCGTCCGGGCGACCCGCGACCGCCTGCCCGACGCGTTGACCGACGCCGATCGCGCGCTCGGCATGCCGCTGGAGGCGTTGGCCGAGACCCTCCGCGAACGCTCGCGCACCGACGGGCTCGCCGTCCTGACCACCGACGACGAGATGCTCCAGCGCGCCGTGGACGTCGCCGCCGGCCGCCCGGAGCTCCGCCGCATCCCGCGGGCCCTGACGCCCGCCGAGGTCCGCGCGATCTACCTCGCGGCGGCCTGACGGCGGCCGACCGCACCCCTCCGACACCCAACGGTCGCGGCGCTGTGGCGCCACGACCGAGACCGGCGGTCAGGCGCCCACCGACGCGAACTCGGGGTTCCCGGCACTGCTCCAGACCGAGATCGTGCCGGCCTTCGCGGTCTCGATCTCGGTCTCGCCCTCGACGTGCCGCAGGACCACCCGATGGTCGTCGCTGACCGCGACCGTCGCGGAGAGGCCGAGCCGCACTCCGGCGTCGTGGAGCCCGCGGAGCAGGTCCGGGTCCTCGTCCTCGAAGCGCAGGATCGTGACCTGGCTGCCGACCGGCGCGTCGGCCAGGCGCACTCCGCACATCATCCGGTTGCCGGCGGCGATCGGATGGCCGTGGGGACAGGTCGTCGCGGTGCTGATCTGCTCGCGCATCCCCTCGATCACGTCCGCGCTCGCGTAGCGGTCGATCGTCTCCGCCTCCTCGTGGACCGCGTACCACGGGATCTTCAGCACGTCGGTCAGGAAGCGCTCGACCAGGCGGTGGCGGCTCGTGACGGTGCGGGCGATCTCGAGTCCCTCGTCGGTGAACGAGATCCGCTTCTGCGGGTCGCGCACGATCAGGTTGCCGGCCTCGAGCCGCTTGACCATCTCGTGCACGGTCGGCGCCGACAGTCCGAGGCTGCGGGAGACGTTGGCGGCGGTCAGCGGCTGGTCGGTCTCGCGCAGCCGCAGCAACGTCTCGAGGTACTCCTGCTCAGCGGGGGTTACGTCGTGCATCTCTCGTCGGTCGGGACAGGCGCCGCGCACTGCGATTCCCGGAGCGAATCGCAGGCGTGAAGGGTCGGCGCCGCTTCGGATCCACCCTACCGCGCGCGGCGCCCGGCGACAGCCGGATTCGTCACGGACCGGCGACGCCGCTACCGGCGGATGACCTTCAGACCCTTCTTGCCGACCTTGACCTTCCGCAGGTCGATGTCGAAGACCTCGCGCGTGAAGTCGCGGATCTCCTCCTCGGCGGCGTCGACGGCGGCGGCGTCGCCGAGCTCGCGGCGCTGCTCGATCGTGCTGGCCAGCAAGGTCGTCCGCAGCCGGAGGACCTCGGATGCCTCCTGCTTGCGCGACGCCGCGAGCCGGCGAACGGCGGCCAGCCGCGCCAGGTCGTCGCGTACCTGCTTGCGGATCGCCTCGGCCGCGCGGGCGTCGACCACGGCCTGCCCGCGGTACAGGCGGTTGAGCTGGAGGAACGTGAAGGCGGCCACGTCGCCCAGGTCGCGCGGCGACCACTTCACGACCTTCGCGAGCACCCGCCGCCACTCCGTGCGGGCCGCATCGAGCTGCGGCAGGAGCACGGCGGGATCCACCCCGGTGCGCTCGACCAGGGTCTGGTCGACGCGGGCCGTCACCGTCGGTGACTCGGTGAACCGCAACTTGCGGCGCTGCGCGGCGGTCGGGCGCTTCGGCTTCGCCTTCGCCTTCTTGCGCTTGGACGGCTTCTTCGACGTGCCCTTGCCGCTCGACGACGAACCGCTCCCGCCGGATGCGTGGTTGAGGGCCGCGGCCCCGATCAGCCCGGAGACGTAGTCGGGCACCGGGAACGCGTAGGCCGGCCCGTCGAACATCGCCTGCGCGCGCGATGCGGGGAGCACGGCGACCAGGCAGGCCAGGGCCGTGACGACGACGGCGATCACCGCCCGTCGGACCCGGCGATCGAGAACGGCAACGTGGGGGGAAGACGACATCGCGGTGACGCGGCGCGGGTCGGGTGACGGGGGAAGCGCGCCGACGCGATCGAGTCTACCCCGGCGGTGACCTTCCGCCGGTCGGTTCGAGCCGCGCCGATCGCGGCACGTCCTTCCGCCACTCGGCTTCGACCGCGCCGATCGCCGGTCCGCCGTGGCAATCGGCTCCCCGCGACGACGTGGCAGGATCACAACGGTGAGCGACGTCGCACTGTCCGTCCTTGATCTGGCCCCGGTCGTCGAGGGCTCGACCCCGACCGAGGCGCTGCGGAACTCGATCGACCTGGCCCGCCACGTCGAGGCGCTCGGCTACCGCCGGCTGTGGGTCGCCGAGCACCACAACATGCCCGGGATCGCCAGTTCGGCCCCGGCGGTGCTGATCGGCCAGCTGGCGGGCGCGACGTCGCAGATCCGGGTCGGCTCGGGCGGCGTGATGCTGCCCAACCACGCACCGCTGACGATCGCCGAGCAGTTCGGCATGCTCGAAGCGCTCTACCCCGGACGGATCGACCTGGGCCTCGGCCGCGCGCCCGGCACCGACCAGCTGACCGCCGCCGCGCTGCGCCGCTCGACCGATCCGTTCCGCAACGAGGACGACTTCCCCGAGCAGCTCGCCGACTTGCGCGGGTTCCTGCGCGGCGACCTGCCCCGCGACCACCCGTTCCACCGGATCCACGCCGTGCCGAGCAACGGCTACGAACTGCCGATCTGGCTGCTCGGGTCGAGCGGCTTCAGCGCGCAGCTGGCCGGCGAGCTGGGCCTGCCGTTCTCGTTCGCGCACCACTTCAGCGCCCGGAACACCGAGCCGGCGGTCGAGCTCTACCGCTCGAGCTTCCAGCCGTCCGAGGCGCTCGAGCGGCCCTACGTGATGCTCGGCGTGGCCGTCGTCGCGGCCGAGGACGACGAGCGCGCCGAGTACCTCAACGGTCCGTCGAACCTGCAGTTCCTGCGGCTCCGTCAGGGCCGTCCCGGTCTGTTGCCGACGCCGGAGGAGTCGGCGGCCGCGCTGCGCGATCCGTCGGCGCAGCAGTTCGTCGCTTCCCGCGGCGCGTCCCAGATCGTCGGCGGCCCCGACACGGTGCGCCGCGGCATCGAGCAGCTGCTGGCGCGGACCAACGCGGACGAGCTGATGATCACGACATCGACCTACGACCACGCCGACCGCCGCCGGTCGTACGAGATCGTCGCCGAGCTGATGGATCTGCGGCCGCGCGGCGCTGAGTCGGCGTCGCAGACCGGCTGACCCGCCCCGCGGTCAGGGCTGCAGCCGGTCGATCCGCCAGCCGTCGGCGTCGCGGCGGTAGCCGAACCGGTCGTGGGTGCGGTCGGGCCGGCCCTGCCAGAGCTCGACCTCGTCGGGCTCGACCCGGTAGCCGCCCCAGAACGGCGGGGCCGGCACCGGCCCGTCGCCGAACCGCTGCTCGACCGCCGCGATCCGCGCCTCGAGCGCCGCGCGGTCCTCGATCGGCGCGCTCTGCTGCGACGCCCAGGCGCTGATCTGACTGCCCCGCGGCCGCGTCGAGAAGTAGGCCTCGGTCTCCTCGCGCGGCACCGGCCGGCACGGTCCGACCACGCGGACCTGACGGTAGATCGGCGCCCAGTGCAGGCAGAGCGCGGCGTGCCCCGCGAACGCGATCTCGCGTGCCTTCCGGGACTCCTGATTGGTGAAGAACGTCAGCCCCTGGTGGTCGACGCCCTTCAGCAGCACCATCCGCACCGAGGGCCGACCGTCGGCCGCCACCGTCGCCAGCGACATCGTGTTGAGCTCGGTCTCCCCCGTCAGGACGTCGCGGGCCTCCGCGATCCAGCGCGCGATCTGGACCACCGGATCGCCGGCCAGCAGCGCGCGCCGCAGCGGCGAGCCGTCGTACGTCCGCCGCAGGTCCGAGAAGGGCATCCGCCCATCGTGGCAGGCGCGGGTCAGGCGACGACGGCCGGGACGTCGTAGCGGACCCCCGTCAGCTGCTCGGAGACGTCGAACAGCCGCGCCGCAACGGCCATGTCGCGTCCGGCCCGCGACGACGTCACCACCCCGATCGGTCCGCGGGACTGGAAGAGCCGCGTCGGTCCGACGTACGAGCCGCCCGGGATCGCGGGGTCGGTCGCGGCGTAGAGCGACGGCTGCGCGCCGTAGGCGTCGGAGGTGCTGATCAGCGCGTTGCCGATCCGCCCACCCAGCGCGTTGAGGCGCGCCATCGGCCCGCCGCCCATCGAGGGGCCCGTCGTCTGCAGCTCGGTCGCCGAGTAGCCGGGGTGCGACGCGCAGCTGCGCAGCGGGATCCCCGCCGCGTCGGCGCGGACCTGGAGCTCCCGCGCGAACAGCAGGTTGGCCAGCTTCGAGCGGCCGTACGCCTTCCACGGCCCGTAGCCGCGGCGCCACTGGAGGTTCTCGAAGTCGATGCGGCCGATCCGGTGCATCGTGCTGCTGACCGTCACCACCCGCGGCGCCGGCGCGGCGCGCAGCGCGCCGAGCAGCAGGCCGGTCAGCGCGAAGTGGCCGAGGTGGTTGGTGCCGAACTGCAGCTCGAACCCGTCGGCCGTCTCCCGCTGCGGCGTCGCCATCACGCCGGCGTTGTTGATCAGCAGATCGAGCGGCCGCCCGTCGGCCGCGATCCGCTCCGCGCACGCCCGGACCGAGGCCAGGTCGGCCAGGTCGAGCGGCTCGACGGCGACCCGGGCGTCCGGTGCCACCGCGCGGATCGCGGCCGCCGCCCGCTCGCCGCGCTCGACCGAGCGGCAGGCGAGCGTGACCTCCGCCCCGGCCCGCGCGAGCTGCTCGGCCGTCCGCCGCCCGAGCCCGCTGTTGGCTCCGGTGACGACGGCCCGCCGCCCGCGAAGGTCGCCGATGTCCGCTGCGCTCCACCCCATGTGGACACCATACTCGCCTCGGGGTCCCGCTCGTCGCCGGGACGCCGGGAACATCGCCCGCAGCGGTCGCTCAGCGTCGGCTGCGCCCGCTGATCGCACCCAGCACGAGCAGCAGCAGGACCGACCCGAGCACCGCGATCGCCCAGGTGCCGAGGTCGAAGAACGACTCCAGCTCGCCGACGTCGGCGGCCGACGCGATCGCGCCGCCGATCAGCGCGCCGAGCACGCCCACGGCCGTGGTGGCCAGGCAGCCGAGGCGGCGTCCGCCGGGCACGATCGCCCGCGCGACCATGCCTGAGACGAAGCCAAGGACGACCCACGCGAGAATCCCCATGGCGCGAACCGTACCGCCTCGCCGGGCTGGCATCGAAGCGCTTCGCGCGCTAATCTTCGCCGCCGCGCCTCCGTAGCTCAGCTGGTAGAGCACTTCACTCGTAATGAAGGGGTCAGCGGTTCGAGTCCGCTCGGAGGCTTGACGCGAAGCACAGGGGGACCGTCCCGCGGGCGGTCCCCCTTCTGCGTTCCGGGCCGCGCCCCGCAGGACACGCCCGCCGCTCGCCGCCCGCGCGTTCCGGGCCCGCGCCGGCCGCCCGCCGCGCGTACGTCGTCCCGTCGCCGCTATCCTCGTGTTCGCTCGGCCGCCAACCCGGCCGGACACGAGGAACGCCGAAATCCGCACGCGGCATCCGGACCGCCCCACCCGTCCTCCGCCGCGCTCGACCGATGCCCTGTATACCGCCGTCCTCCCGCCGACGCACACCACGCTTCGGGCGTCCGGCGCCGCACCGGCACTCCGCAGACCGAAAGCCTCAACGTGCATTTCGTGGCTCTAGAACGCGTATCCAGAGCTGCGGGTTGCGCTTCCGTCCCGGGCGACACTAGACTCAATCTGTGCGTATGGCGACTACGGGGCGGCAGGAAGAACTTCTTCAGCAAATCACCGAGATGTTCCTAAACGAGGGCTTCTACGACCTCACCCTGGACGATCTCACCCGCCGCCTGCGGTGCTCCAAGACCACCCTGTACGTGCTCGGCGGCAACAAGGACCAACTGGTCACGACCATCGTGATCCGCTATTTCCGGGAAGCCACCGAATTCATCGAGGCGCGCACCGCCGGCGCGGGCAGCAGTCCGGTGGAGCGGATCGCCGCCTACGTGACCGCCGTCGGCCAGGCGCTGCACCGCGCGTCGCCCGCCTTCATGGGAGACATCTCCCGCCACTACGTCGCCAGCGCGATCTACGAGCGCAACGCGGACTTCGTCGCCGCGCGGGTCAGCGAGCTGATCGCCGAGGGCGTCGAATCCGGGGACTTCCGGCCGGTCCACGCGGCGTTCGTCGCAGATCTGCTGGGGATCGCGGTCGAACGGATCCAGTCGGGCCGCCTGCGCGAGGCCACGGGCCTCGAGGACGCCGAGGCGTTCGACGAGCTGTCCAAGCTGCTGCTCCACGCGATCACGCCGTAGCTCGCGGTCCGCGGTCGCCGGTGCAATCCCGCCTGCACCGCGTCCGCGGCCGGCCCTAGCGTGCGGACGATGCTCCGTGAGGCCCCAGCGCACCGCTTCGAGGGTCAGGCGACCCTGCGCGGCCGCCGCTACCTGCTCGTCGACGGCAAGGGCCAGCCCCAGGCGCTCTGGGGACGCCGCCGGTTTCGGCGGATGCAACGCGAGCAGGCCCACGTCCCGGTCGCGCTGCTCGACGACGGCCACCGGACCTGGTGGTGGTTCGAGGACGGGATCTACTGGGACGACGAGCAGCTCGACCCGGACGACGTCGCGCTGCTGACCTACACCTCCGGCACGACCGGACCGCCGAAGGGCGCGATGACGACGCACCGCAACGTCGTGTTCAACGCGCAGACCTACCGCGACTGGATCGGCGTCGGGCCCGACGACGTGCTGCTCGGCGCGGCACCGCTGTTCCACATCACCGGGCTGATCGCGCACATCGCGTTGTCGCTGCTCACCGGGGCTCCGCTGGTGTTGATGTACCGCTTCGACCCCGAGGTGACGATCGAGACGATCAGCGACGAGCGGTTGACGTTCGCGGCCGGTTCGATCACCGTGTTCATCGCGTTGATGAATGCCCCCAACGCCGAGAGGTCGGCGCTGGCGAGCCTGACGAAGGTCTATTCGGGCGGTGCACCGATCCCGCCGAGCACGGTGCGCGCGTTCCAGGACATGTTCGGCCACTACATCTACAACGTCTACGGGTTGACGGAGACGACGTCGCCGTCCCACGCCGTGCCCGTCGGTGCCGACGCGCCCGTCGACCCGACGTCGGGCGCGTTGTCGGTCGGCGTTCCGGTGTTCGACACGGTCGTGCGCGTGGTGGGCGACGACGGCCGCGACCTGCCGCCGGGCGAGGTCGGCGAACTGGTCACGTCGGGACCGCAGGTGGTGCCCGGCTACTGGAACAAGCCCGAGGAGACGGCGAA
>JACYYJ010026554.1_pt1 | contig 17399 bp, 19 predicted proteins | sample 8236861 | NCBI WGS metagenome assembly JACYYJ01 (sample SAMN14103086, study PRJNA606662) | landfill metagenome | isolation source: landfill solid waste | place: India:New Delhi, Okhla landfill site | collected 2017-11-05
GAGACAATTTGGGCAATGAACATCTTTGTATATTGTGGTACTTTCTTGCCTGCCGAATAAAGAATCGCTACCCTTTGTTGTACATTGGCAATCTTCGATGACAGTCGTTCCATTAATTTGAACCGATCGATCAAGCATAAGGAAGCAGGGGCTAGGAATAAAAATTGAAAATCTGCTTTATTTTCTTCGATAAACAATTTATATTGACTACCTGCTAGGATAAAAAATATTAATACAAGACCGACAGATAGGCAGCAAAATATAGCACTTATTACCATTCTTTATTACACCTCGATATCCATTATTCGTTGGCAAATCCAGAAAGAGAATACTAGAATGCCTAAACAAATCGTCATAATGATAGGTCCAAATTCTGACCATTGATACATCGGCTCCATGTAATCTTTTGAGGAGTAGGTTAATAGTGCAACGATTCCGATAGGTGCTACCGCTAATGCATTGGACTCAAATCGCTTTTGGGCAACCATTACGGAAATTTCTTGTTGAATTTCAAACTTCTCATTAATCATATTGGCCGTTCTACGAATTACCTCGACAAGATCGCCACCCGTTCTTTTACACGTAACGAAAACATCAGTAAAATTCGAAATATCCTCTACACCTGCTCTTCTACTAAAATCCTCTAGAGCACTTTCAATTGTTTCTCTGTTTTCCAGTAGTTTATTAATCTGTTCAAATTCCCTTATGATTAGCGTTTCCTTACCAGGGTAAAGTAAATATAAATCGTTTGTAACCTCTCGAAAGGCATTCTCAATCGATCTACCAGCTACTAAAGAAGAGGATAAGGAAAAAAGCGCTTGTTGGAATTGACGGCTTAATTCAGCCTTACGTTTTTTAATTAATTTCTTCTTTCTTATTTTTGGATAATAGAAACCGATGAAAGAGAATAATAATGCTAAAATGACATTTTGATAGAATATAAATCCAATCACAAATAGTACGGCACCAGCTGTAAGGGCAATGAGCAGATATTCATGCCATTTAAAGGTATACACATTGTAATCCAACATACCGTTTTCTGTAGTTGGTTCTTCTTTCACTGCTTTTGCGAAAGAGAAGGATTTTTTCTTTTTTTCTTTCTTTGACTCAGCACTTTTACTACCACGTTTTTTCTTATCGAGTATAAATAAGATAACGACAGTAACAATACACGCTATGATGGCTATAATAAAAATTTCGATTGGAATCACCCCTTTATTAAACTTTCATACCAGCCATTTCTAGCTTCAGTTTATTTTGTAATGTTTCTCCAGTCGGCTGAAGTGCACCAATAATTTTGCCATTGACATCTTCGCCCTCTTCTCTAAATTCATATAAAGGTGTTAGTTGAATTTGTCCATCTACAATACCTGTTATTTCGCTAATAGCTACAACTTTTCTTGAATGATCACGTAATCTCGATAAATGAACCATCACATCAATAGCAGAGCCTATTTGTTGTCTAATAACAGGAATTGGAAAATGAGCACCACTTAGCACCATTGTCTCTAAACGACTTAACATATCAATCGTTGAATTGGCGTGTCCTGTTGATAGGGAGCCATCATGACCTGTGTTCATCGCTTGTAGCATGTCTAATGCCTCCACACCACGAACCTCACCAACTACAATACGGTCAGGCCGCATTCTCAGTGAGGACTTGATTAGATCTCGGATGGTAATTTCACCTTTACCTTCTGTATTCGCATTTCTTGTTTCAAGACTTACGAGGTTTGGTACACTTTTAATTTGCAGCTCAGCAGAATCCTCTATCGTTATAATTCTCTCATCCTTCGGAATGAAATTAGACAATACATTCAAAAAGGTTGTTTTCCCTGAGCCGGTACCTCCACTAATAAAAATATTGTACCTTGCTTGAACTAGCTGTTTTAGAAACTCCGCAACATCTTCTGTGATCGAGTTTTTCTGAATTAAGTCTTCAATGGTGAGTGGTCTTTCAGGGAATTTACGGATCGTCATCGTTGGTCCTTTTAGTGCAATTGGTGGTAGGACCACATTGACACGAGAACCATCCTGGAGTCGAGCATCTACAATAGGAGAAGAAGCATTAACGGTACGATTCACTTTACCAACAATCATCTGAATAATATCCTCTAGCTTTTCCGAACTTTCAAATTGCACCTTACTCTCATATATTTCCCCGTTTTTTTCAATAAAAATTTCATCATGGTTATTGATCATAATCTCCGTTATTGCAGGATCATCAATCAATGGCTGCAACACATCTAATCCACGAAAAGCATTGTATGTGCGTTCGATTAACCATTTCATTTGCTTCGAGGTTAATCGATTCTCATCTGCCTTCACAAAGACGTAAGATTCAATATATTCTTGTAGCTCTTCGTCCTTCATGGATTGCCTTTCATTTAAGACATCGCGGACATGCTCAATCGTTGAATTCACTAACTTTTCATCTAGATCCACCTTACACACCTACCCTTGAGAAGGAGCGAATCAATTTGTCCACATATTCACTAAATACAGGATTTTCTAATTGTTCTTTAGTAATTAATTGTTTCCATTCCGGAATATATGGAAGATAGCCATCAATCTCGATACCTGAATCGGCTAATTTAGGATCAATCATTCCTGTATATCGATTTAACACAAGCTGCACTCGATCACTAAATGCCCCATCATTTAAAAGCCCGTGTAATTCCTCTAATAGATAGCTAGTTTTGTGAAAGCTATACATATCATTGGAGAGTAACCATAATACTTGATCACTTTTCTTTAATGCAGCAAGTTCAATTGGATCAAGGGCGCTTTCCAAATCGATCACAATATAATGATAGGTTTCGAGCTGTGTTAATGTATCTAGTAAAAGATTAATTTCCTGCTCACTCAAATCAAGCATTTCTTCCGCACTAGGGTGAAAATAAAAGAAAGGAACGGATGTATCTCTATCCACTACAATCAAATCTTTAAGCTTGGATTGTAATTGATCAGCATTTGTCTTCAAATAATATAAAAGTGGTGATGAGGATGGTTTGTCCTCCACATCAAAAAGCAATGCAATACTATTCACTAATTCTAGATTCAAATAGAATACCTCTAACCCTTCTTCTTTCATCTGTTTTGCTAAGTGAAAGGCAGTGGTGGTTTTTCCAGTACCTCCTGTTGCCGAGAAGACGGAAATAATTTTCGTTTCACCATCTGTCTTTTGGATCTTTTTCTTCTCGCGCTTTCCATTTCGTTCATAATGATAGGTAAGTACATTGGAAAGCAGCTGACTTAATGGTTGATATTTAAAAAGCTGCCCTACGTCACTTTCGTCCACCATATCTTCCACCAAATATAGAATAGACTCAATTTGAGGATACTCTTGAATGGATTGATCGTTTGATACGAGCAATATATCAGTTGGTTCCCCATTGTTTATGTATTGTTGAAAATGCTCTTCTTGTGAAAATAATTTCACATCAAACCGTTGCGCATAATCAGAACTTCTTATATAGTTTGCAAACAATTCTATGTATTCTATTTCTTGATCAAATAGGACCAATCGCAGCTTCTTCATGGTGACACCCCCCTCTGATTACATCATTAGTTTTAACAATCCACCAATTATAAAGACTAGCGATAGAACCCCTAGTATAATAATTATTTTCATATGAAGATTCACAGCAATGATTCCCCCGTTAATTAATAAAACTTACATGCAAAAAAATGAACTTCGACTATCTACCTAAAAATGATCATGATATAAAACTTCATCCAAAAAACGCTAAAATACCTTGAATTCAAACATTTCCAGACATTTATAGGTAAAGTTAACTATATCCAATTAAACCATAATTATTGAAAAATGATATAGGAAATCTCGCCTGTTTTATCAACGTAAATAAGTCCTAGTTTTATCATGAAAACGAAACATCAAATGGTCAAAAATGATCACCCGAATGATTGAGTAATTTTTGTTACTGCTTACATTCTATACATACCAATGAATGTAAAAATGGTATAAATGTTTCATTTGAAAAAAGTATGCTGTTTTTGAATTTATTGGAAAATAAGGACTATTAAAACAAACATTACTATTTTTTCGGAATGGAAACTTTTTTGGGGTTAAGAAAGAAAGAGCAGGGATAGCTATCACTCTTTCTTTTTAATAGAGGAGAGTCTATTTTTTAGTTCTTCTTTAGTTCGAATAATATGGTTTCTCCAGCCTTCGCATCTTCGTCCGAAATTTTTTGATCCGCTGTATACTCATCACCATTTAACAGAATAATTGGTGTAACTGTTTGGTAATTTTTTCCCGCGATAATGTCTGTATGGAATACAGCAATTGGATCACCTTTCTCGACTTTATCACCATTGCTCACTTTTACTTCAAACCCTTCACCATCTAGCTCCACCGTCTCTAAGCCCATATGTATTAAAATCTCAGCACCATTATTTGCTTTCAAACTAATGGCATGCTTTGTTTTAAACACATCTACTATTTCACCGTCGATTGGTGATACTACTTCATTACTAGATGGTTCTATAGCCACTCCATCCCCCATCATTTTCTGAGAAAAGACTTGGTCAGGCACCTGCTCTAAAGCAATCACCTTCCCTGTTATTGGTGCAACCAATTCTGTATTCTCTGCTTTTTTCTTGAACAAGTTTTTCAACATTTAAAACACCCCCGGCAATTTACCATTATAATTACTTATACCCTAATTTAGAATAATAAAACATTAACTAGTAAAAATACTCGATCATTAAGATCGAGTATTAGCGATGACTTCTTTTAATTTACTTACATTGACTCTAGCACTATCCAATGGGTCGCCATCAAATTTTTCTTGCTCAATAACGTACCAATTGACTCCTGCTTTTTCCCCTGTTTGCCATAATGTAGCAATATCTAATGATCCTTTCCCAATTTCGATGCTTCGTTTTTCACCATTCTCCACCGTCATATCCTTAATATGCAGGGAGACGATCTGTCCTTTATATGCATCGATTACTTGTAGTGGATCATTTCCTGCATGTGTTGCCCAGTAACAATCCAGCTCTACCTTCACATTTTCTTGGTTTGTTTCTTCAAAAATGATATCAAAGCCTCGCTTACCATTTCCTAGATCAAAGAATTCCATATTATGATTATGATAAGCAAACGTAAAGCCTGCTTCTCTACATTTACGACCAATTTCATCCAATTCCTCAGCAGCTCGATAATAAGCAGCCTCATCACTACGATACTCATCTGGTAAAATCGGACATATAATTAGCTCATTACCAATCGTACGGTTATACTCAAGCGATGCCTCTAACTGATCTCCGACTAAGGAATCAAATGGCATGTGACTGCCAGCAGCTACAAGCCCTGCTTCATCCATTACTTGTTTTAACTTTTCTGCAGGTGTATCGAAAAATCCAGCAAATTGGACCGCTTCATATCCCATCTCTCCCAGTTTTCTTAACGTACCTAAAAAATCATTACTTGTATGTTCTCGAACAGAATATAATTGAATAGCAATTTTCCCCATGTGTTGATCTCTCCTTTTTATAGATTGACAGCCTTACCTGTTTCTGCTGATTGATAAAGTCCGTCAATGATTTTTTGGATATTCGTTCCTTGCTTCGCATACTCGCCTGTGACATTTCCAGCTAGACAGTCCGCTACAAAAACATGAATTTCTGTTTCATGAGCATTTACCTTTGGCAAATAAGCTGGTGTAATATCAAGTAGCGTCTCATGCTTCTCCTGGTACATCTTTAATGGAAAGATATCGGCACCACCCTGATTACCCATTAAGGAAACTTGCATCAGATCATTTTTTTCCACATTCGCAGCAAAGGCTGATTCTAACACGAGTGACGCACCGTTTTTAAAAGTGATCATTCCGATCGCCATGTCTTCTACTGTGAAATTCTCGTAATCCCATGCTCCTAATAATCCGACACCTTTCTTCGTACCTAACTGTTGATGGGTTTGGCCTAAGACAACGGAAGGTTCAGGATACCCCATTAAGTATAATGCTGTATCAAGCATATGGACACCAATATCGATTAGTGGGCCACCACCTTGTAATTCCTTATTTGTAAACACTCCCCATCCAGGGATTCCACGTCGTCTAATGGCATGAACACGTCCTGCATAAATTTCACCAAGTTCACCTGCATCAATAAAACGTTTCGCTGCTTGTGTTTCCGCTTGATAACGATAATGGAAGCCGTACATTAATAATTTTCCTGAAGCAGCTTGAGCATCCTCCATTTCTTTTGCTTCTTGCTGGTTCATAGCAGGAGGCTTTTCACATAGAACATGGCAACCAGCCTGAAGGGCTGCGATGGTCGCATCCTTGTGAAATTTGTTAGGAACACATACACTCACCGCGTCTAGCTCTACTTCCTTTAACATTTTTTCATATTGATCAAAGGCATGTGGGATACCTTTCTCTTCAGCAACTTGCTTCGCTCTCTCATAAGCCACATCAGCAATCGCTACAACCTCTACTTGATCCGATACACTATGATAAGCTGGAAGATGTACACTTGTTGCAATTCCACCTGCTCCGATTAAGCCTACTCGTAATTTTCCCATTCTCTTCATCCCTTTCTTATGCCCACCACATATCTGTGGGGCTTTCGGTAATATTGACTGCCTTTAAGTTTTGGACAGCTCGAGTGAATCCTTCATCAACGGACATAATTGGATCTTCATGTTCGATACTAATCACATAATCATAGCCAAATGTTCTTAGGGCACTTATCATATTAGACCAGTCTTGGAGACTGTGCCCACACCCCACAGAGCGGAAATTCCAAGCTCTTGTTTGGATATTACCGTATGGCTGCATATCTGTTAAACCATACATGTTTACATTGTCTTGATCAATATACGTATCCTTTGCATGGAAATGATGAATCGCATTTTCCTTCGCCAAAATTTTGATAGCAGCAACTGGATCAATTCCTTGCCACCATAAGTGACTCGGGTCAAGGTTTGCACCAATTGCAGGGCTTGTTTTTTCCCTTAGTTTCAACATTGTATAAGGGGTATGTACTAAGAATCCTGCGTGTAATTCAATCCCAATTTTGACCTGGTGCTTTTCTGCTAATTCCCCAATTTCTTTCCAATAAGGGATGAGTTTTTCCTCCCATTGCCATTCCAAAACATCTGCATACTCTGTTGGCCATGGGGCTACTGGCCAGTTTGGTGCTTTCGCATTTTCGTGATCTCCAGGAGTACCAGAAAACGTATTGACAACAGGCACCCCCATCAAACCAGCTAGCTCAATGGTTTTTCTTAAAACTATATCACTTTCCTTAGCAAATGCTTGATCTGGTGTTAACGGATTTCCGTGACAGCTAAAGGCACTTATCGTTAAGCCGCGATCCTTCACTGCTTCGGAGTAAGCTGCTCGTTTCTTTTCATCTGCTAAAAGCTCATCTATTTTGCAATGAGCATCTCCTGGATATCCACCTGTTCCAATTTCCACAGCGTCCAACCCATTTGCCTTCACATGATCTAGCATTTCTTCAAAGCTTTTTTCTGCAAAAAGCACGGTAAACACACCTAATTTCATCAGAATGCTCCTTTCTTATAATGAGATATTCTTCTTCGATTCATTTGCCTCTAATGCTGCTAAAATGATTTTCAATGATTTGTAGCCTTCTTCTCCATCGATAAGTGGTTTTGTATCATTTAATACACTATGAACAAAATGATCTACCACACCTGATGATGTTTGCCCACCACTATCATTTGTTTGGATTTGACCTAGATCATAATTTACCTTTGTACCATCTGTAAAACGTGCGATAAGGCTATATGTTGGATCATCTTCCAATCGAAGATTTCCTTTTTCCCCATAAATCACTGTGGAATTATCCTCCCCACCTTTATAAGCCCAGCTTGCCGTCAATGTTCCGATAATGCCTTTTTCACTACGCAAAATCGTAACAGCCTGATCGTCTACATCGCTATTTTCCTTTGCCGATGATTCAATCATGGATGCTACTTCCACAAACTCTGTATCAAGGATGTAACGAATAACATCTGCTTTATGGACACCTAGATCCCCTAGCGCACCAATAAACGCTTCCTCTTTACGGAAGAACCAGCTATCTGCTCCGTCAATACTCCATCCTTCTGGTCCACCATGGCCGAATGTCGTGCGGAAGCTATAAATTTTACCTAGGTCGCCATTCGCGATGATTTCTCGTGCTTTTTGATGACTAGCTACGAAACGTTGGTTATGGGCGATCATTAGTTTTTTGCCAGCTTTCTCACTTGCAGCAATCATTTGCTTTGCCTCTTCATCAGATGTCGCCATTGGCTTTTCGCAAAGCACATGTTTACCATTTTCAGCAGCAAAAATGGAAACAGGGGCATGTAGGTAATTTGGTAAACAAACACTGACTAAATCGGCATCACTTTCTGTAATTGCCTGCTTATAATCCGTGTACGCCTTTGCTTGGTATTTTTCCGCTGCTTCCTGCGCTCTTTCTTCAATCACATCACAAACCGCAACAATCTCAACATTTGGATTCGCATTGTATTCTGGTAAATGACGATGAATGGCAATACTTCCACATCCAATAACAGCAACCTTTAATAAACTCATATTTATCCTCTCCTCAACTTATGATTTTGGTTCGATTTTTTCTAATGGTTTTGCATTACCGTATGTTGGATACTCTCTACCAACAGGCTTTGCCCATCTAACCGCATTTTGAATTACTTTTTGCACATCTTTATGGTAATAAGTAGGATAAGTTTCATGACCTGGTCGAAAATAAAATATACGGCCATTCCCTCTGCGATACGTACATCCGGAGCGGAATACCTCTCCACCTTCAAACCAACTCACCAATACTAGCTCATCTGGGGCAGGGATGTCGAAATGCTCGCCATACATTTCTTCCTTATCGATTTCAATAAATTCACCAATTCCGTCCACAATTGGGTGAGTCGGATCTACTACCCACATACGTTCCTTGTCATCTGCTTCGCGCCATTTTAGATCACAGCTTGTTCCCATAAGCTTTTTGAAGATTTTCGAAAAGTGACCAGAGTGTAATACGACAAGTCCCATTCCATTTAATATGTGTTCATGGATTTTGTTAACGATTTCATCTTTCACCTCATGATGAGCCATATGTCCCCACCATACTAAAACATCTGTTTCTGCCAGCTTTTCTTCTGTTATGCCATGATCTGGTTCATCTAAAGTTGCCGTATTTACCTCCACATCATCTGCTTCGAGAAACTGCTTAATCGCACCATGAATACCTTCAGGGTAGATTTTGGCAACCTCTTCGTTTTGTTTTTCGTGTCGATTTTCGTTCCATACTAATACTTTCACTATTCTTCCTCCTCACCTTTCTTATTTGATTATATACTAGTAGATTATTGTCGCCTTGAACATAAATGATATAATGAATACATGAACTATTTTGCTAAAATCAATGGTTGAAAAGGATGAAAAAAATGAAAATAGGTTTTTGTGGATATTCTTATCACAATTATGCGTACAATACTTCTCATCAATCTCGGTATGTATCCTATTTATTTCGATTACAGATTGATGGTACCGCACAAGTGAAGGTTGGAGGAAAAGAACACCCAATCGAAAAAGGGGATCTATTGATCGTAAAACCAAATGAAACATATGAGCTTTATGTTGGAGAACAACAAAAAAGTGGAGATTTTCACTTATATTGTGAGGGGGAATGGATCGATCAACGTTTCAGGCATGCACCAACCCTCTCAAAGATACACTTAGATGATACACTGCTGGATTTATGGCACCATCTAATTATTGAGGAAAGAAGACCTCTTAAAGAAAGAAACAGTGAACTTAACCAGTATTTGCTAAGTGCATTGTGTGTTTCCTTAGAAAGGTCTATTGATCGAAAAGTTAGTGATATTCATCGCCCATATATCATCACAAGAATGATGAGATATATCGAAGAGCATGCAACAAAACAAGGATTTAAGGTGCAAGATGTAGCTGACCATTGTCATCTAAGTGTATCGAGGTGTGTTCACTTATTTAAAGAACATCTGCAAACGACAATTATTGAATATGCTCAATCTATTCGAATATCTACTGCCATTAACCAAATGAAATACACGACGATGACACTAGAAAATATTGCGCTAAACTGTGGATTTGGTTCCTATTCCTACTTCCATCGAGTATTTAAGAAGCAATATAACATCTCACCTAGAGCCTATCGAGAAAAAATGTAGGCATCTATCCGGTCATTTCAGATAATATTTTTAAAAGCTCTACGCGACTTTTGATATTTAATTTTTTGTAAATAATCGATAAATAGTTCTTTACGGTACCTTCACTTATTCCTAAATGCTCCGCAATCATTCGGTTTGTCCAGCCTTTTTTCATTAATTGAATGATTTGCCATTCTCTCTTATTAAAGTCTTTTCGATGATTAAAATGCTCTTTTATATAGTGAAGTGAGCTTTCACGTTCCATCTTTAATAAGCTATCTAACCTTTTGGCAAAATGATGGACCATTTTTTGTGGAGCAACAAATTTTCCATCGATAATAAATCGTAACGTTTCTTTAAATTCGTCTAAACTAGAGCTCTTTAAAATATACCCATCCGCACAAACTGACAAAACCCGCTCAATCGATTCTTCATCTTCATAGGCAGATAATAGGACAATTTTAATGTTTGGATAAATTTCCTTTAACTTTTTTGCACATTCCATACCATCCATGATAGGCATATGTATATCCAACAAGCAAAGAAATGGGCGTACTTCCTTTTGCTTAATAAAGTCTATCACCTCTTGGCCATTAGTTAACTTTCCAATGACGCTAAATTCCTCCATATCCTCAACAAAGCTTGTTATCATATCTCTGAATAGCGTTTGTGCTTCTGCAACTACTACTGTATGTTTTACCATCTTGACTTCCTCCAGTTTTTCATTTACTCATTTCATACTATTATTATTCCTTTTTACATTAGTATGATTCACATTCCCTCATGTATGACTATTTTTCCTAATGTTTTTATATTATAAAGCATTTTCGTTCTTTTAAAAGAACATCAAGTCAAACTTTTTGTTTTTTTGTCTATTTTTGTATATGTTGTCGAAACATAGTGACTACTTGTAATAATTCATATGAGAGTACTTTTCCTTCTAAATAACGAACGCACGGATAAACTAAACCCAAGGATAATACTGGTTTATCGAGAAGAATGGCTTCTGACAACAGGGAATGTTGTCCCTCTTCCCATTCCATATAAAAATCTGCTTGCTTTAAATATTGATAAAGATTATGCTTTTCCCCTAACAAGACGATTTGATTCTGTAATTGGTATTTATGGATCTCCTCTATGATCTGATAGATGAACGGGGTGTTGCCATATAAATACCATCTAACAGATAACTTTTTCTTCTTGATTTCCCGACAAATGTGAATAAATTCATCCAGCTGTTGTGGAGTGGACCAGTTACCAGGTGAAAGAATTCTCATCCCACCTCTATCTGAAAAACCTTCGCCAATTTTTGCTGCCGCTAGCACCATTTCCAGCTGATGGTTATCTCTCTGATACAATACATTGACACCCGAAGTCTTTTGCCAATGATAGAAAGAAAATGAATTGGTGATATATCGCCAATTTGGCAACTCTTCTCTCAGGTCTATCAATGGAGATATCACATGAAGATAATAAGTAACTTTCGCTGTTTCTATTTTTTCTTTTACATAAAAAACGGATACTCCTTGTGAAAAAACCAGGACATGATCATACACTCTTCTATCCAGCTGAATCAACGGACTTAAATGATTCCAAAAAACAGCTGTAATACTCGGGTAATTAAAGCTTGCGATACGAATGTTCCTTGGAATTGTCAATGGGACAAAGCTAAACTGCCAATAATGCTGGTTATTAGATTCATCCTTTTTATTACTTTTTCTTAAGTTAAGAGGAGGTAAGACACTCGCATAATCTTTTAAATATTCGTAAAGACCACGATGGTATTCCATCATTTGAACATATACTTGATCTTTTTCCTTATAATGATAATGAAACATGGACTTTATCTGTTGGATAGAGAGAATAGGATCATACGGATCAATCACCATTAAAATTTTTTTCATTGTTTGACTCCATTCCTTGTATTTGATTGGCAATGCCATCATAATCGCCAACATCTTGACAGGATTGCTTATTTTTCCAACGAATAAACTCAAATAGGACTTTATATTCTTCCAATTTCGGTCGATCAATTCCAAGCTTTTTCAATTCATAAACAAAATCATTCCATTCCTTTTCCGCAACGAGAGATTCTTTTTCTTCCCCTAGTAATGTAGAAACATCGACATGTAATACTTCTGCTATTTTTTCAACAATATGTATCGACGGGTTACCATTTGAACTTCTTTCTAGATTACTTAAATAAGATTTTGATATATTCGCTCTTTCGGCTAATTCTGATAATGTCATGTTCTTTTTCTTGCGAATGTCACTTATATTCCTACCAATCTTCATTTTTAGTACCTCTGTTCTAATGATCTTTTCACCTTATATTCGTTCATCACGTAGCTCTAAATATCTTTGTTCAGTTTCATGTGCAAGATTTTTAAGCTCAAATCCACTTTCTAATAATGTTGCTTGGTTTACCTGGATTCGCTTTCTTTCGCTGTATATCCTTTCGATTTTCTCTAGCCATAATAATTTTTCCTCAATGGAAATATAATCAATTAATTGATAGCCCATATCTACTTCTTTTGTAACCGTATCAGACGCTAGAATCGGAACTCCAGTACCTTGTGCTTCTATCAGTGATGTTGAAAAACCATCGTAGAGGGAAGGATAAACAAACACATCAAATGCTTGAATCCATTGCCATTGATTTTCTTCGTTGTTTAAAATATGGACATATTCTTTTATTTTATATTGATCTATCTTTTCTTCGATCTCTCTTTGTAATGGACCATCTCCGACAAGCACTAATCTTGCTTGTGGAATTCTTCTTCTGAATGCAATGAATAAATCCAATAGATAAGAATGGTTTTTTTGCTTTGTCATCTCACCAACATGACCAATTACAAACTCTCGTTCTGTTAACAATAGGTGCTCGCGCATTTCCTCTCTCGTTGATTTCGAATAACAGAACCTTTCTAGATCGATCGCATTTCTCATCAGCACAGCCTTTTCAGCTTTCCATTTAAACAACCATTTAGCAGCATCTGTCGAACATGCAAAGTAATCGGTCGCCAGAAATAAAATAAATAAACCGACAATATTCTTCCGCATTTTTAGACTCCAAGAGCCATCATTTGCATTCTGATAGCTGTGTGCTACTCTAACCGGAATACCTACACGTCTTGCTTCTCTTAGAGCAAAGGTACTCCATTGATCTAAATGACTATGTACAACTATGTAGAACCGATGCTTCTTAAAGAACTGTCTCAATGATCGTTTATGGGCTAAATATCCTTCCGATAGACTTGGTATTCGGTAAATGTGTCCACCTAATTGTCTAATCTCGTTATCAAATTCCCCATCCCCAGTTGTCAAAAAGTCAAACTGAATTTTCTTTCTGTTTATTTTTCGATACACATTCATTAGGAAAGCTTCTTTTTCTCCATTTTTCATTTCCTCAACAACATGTAATATTCTTAATGCACTCTCCACTAAAATCCCCCTCTCCGCAAAAGACTTTCTCTTAGTCCATTGTGCTTCTCTGTTTTTTGTTAATTATTATAATGAACACTTTATTCTTTATAAAGAACGCATGTATATATTCTCATGATTTACCTTTTATGTCAACCTAAACTTGTACAAAATAGGAAATTCACCCTATTAAAACCTTTCATCAAGCAAATAAAAAAGCCACTTCGAAAGTGACTTTTATTCTTGCATCATTTTTCTTCTTTCATGTTCCTCTGTTAAGAAGTTCATAAATGTCTGGATACCAATCTTTGGTTGGTTTTTTATAAGCGAAATATAATCCTTCTTCTTATAATCATTCATTACTTCGCTTTTTTCAATTCTTGTAACAATATGTTCTACCTCTAGTGCAAGGATTTTTTTCTTGATATACTTAGTTTCTTTATATAGTGCCATTCCTACTGCTGCCATTAATGCATACACTAATATAATGGCCGTCATACCACTTTCGAATCCACCGAAAAATAGAAAGAAAATCAAATTAAACACAGAAATAAATAATAAAGGCATTGCAAACATCATGTATTTCGTATTTTTCTTCATTAGAGGACTTAATTTATGGAATAATTTTTCTAATTCGATTTTAATAAAAGATGGTATTTCACTTGTCATAAATGAGAACATTTCCATACCTCCCTCTCATCTATAAAATTATACCCTTTTTATCAGATTGTAAAACCTAAATTCATAGTTTTCCTATTCTCATTATAATTCTTTTTTCGAATTCTAGTCAAAATCGTTGCTTATACTTGGAACTACGTTTGCTTTGAATTATGATGGAGTTGAGGTGATACTTATGAAAATAGCATTTATCTCCGATATTCACGGGAATGCAGTTGCACTCGAAGCAGTTTTAGAGAATATTCACCAACAAAAGGTTGACGAAATTATTGTACTTGGTGACATTGCTTATCGTGGTCCTGAGCCAAAGCGCGCACTAGAAATGATCCGCTCTCTAGATACAAAAGTAATAAAAGGAAATGCCGATGAATGGATCCTTAGAGGTGTAGAAAAAGGAGAGGTACCAGACCAAGCGCTTTCTATCATGCAAGAGGAGCAAAAATGGACGGTAGGACAGTTAGATGAAGAGGATATAGATTATTTAAGACACCTACCTACAGATTTATTCCTTGAGGTGGAGCTTGTTACTATACACGCCTTTCATGCAACACCAACAAGTTTATTTGAAGTGGTATTACCTGAGGCCACTGATCAGCAGTTAGTTGAAAAACTAACTAAAATAAAACCAGCCGATCTTTACTTATACGGGCATATTCATAAAGCATATAAGCGAGTGGCTGATGGAAAAACCATCCTTAATTTAGGAAGTGTTGGCCTGCCTTTTGATGGAATATCACAGGCTTCATATGCCATCGTAGAGCTTCATCAAGGTGCATTCTCCACTAGTCATGTCCGGGTCCCATATGATACAGAGAGGGTATGCCAGCAATACGAAAAAGTACAGTATCCTAATAAAGAGATGATGAAAAACATTATTATAACAGGACGTAATGATTAGAAATGGTGCTACTAATGAAACTCTCATTAGTAGTTTTTCTTTTGTAAAAAGGAAAAATCCGAAGATTTTCGGATTCTCACCTTCCTATTTCGATATATTTCAGCCTTTAGGTTAATCCTGGAAATCCCTGCTGCTTCATAACATCATACACAATAATTGCTGCCGTATTGGATAAATTCAAGGAACGCACCTTATCTGTCATATGAATTCGTAGACAGTAGTCCTCTTTTCCGACTAGTAGCTCCTTCGGAATCCCATTTGTTTCTCTACCAAATACGAAAAATAAGTCCTTGGATGAATCACTAAAGTCAAAATCCGAATAATATTTGGAGCCAAAATTTTCGATATAATAAAATTCGCCGTCAGGATAAGCTTCATATAGTTCCTGTAATGCATCATAATAATGAATCGTAACATCATGCCAATAATCTAGGCCTGCACGTCTTAGCATTTTATCATCTGTTGAAAATCCTAATGGACGTATTAAATGTAATTGTACATTTGTCGCGAGACATGTTCTCGCAATATTACCGGTATTTGCCGGAATCTCTGGTTGAAATAATACTACATGGACTGCCAATTTATTTTCACCTCTAAACATGCTTCATGCTTAGTTATTATACCATAATTTCTTCATATTGCACTTTATTCTGAGCCAATCTTAAAAAACCGATACTGACAATTAGGTGTCCATGCAGCAGAATCCTCATATGTCCAATAACGATGTCTACTGTTATTCGTATGTGCATTAACAAGAGGCATATTTTGGCTGTCCTTTGCTACGACAATCGTATTATGATCCCACCTTCCATCACCTTGGAAATCATAACAGATCACATCACCTGGTAAGAGCTCGACAGGTTCAGCTAGCGTTTTTGTATTACTTGAACCACTCAAATACCATCTTAAAGCATTAGCAACCGACCAGCTATAGCTCCAATTTTCTCCTGTATACCACCAGCCTTTTGAGCGATTTGGCATTCCATGCATAGGCATGCCCCCAGCCCTCAAGCACTGAGAGATATAATTCGTACAATCATTACTTTCAAAGTAACGATATTGAGGATTGGCACTATTCCACCAACGTTCAGCATATTGAACTGCAGCTCTTCTGTCATATGAAAACCTTATGTCCTGATCATTGGCATAACGTGAAGATTGAACAACAGTTATGCTAGGACCATTTTCCATACGTTGATCCTCCAATAATTCATTATCTTTAAGCAATGCCACACGGCGATCACTTTCTTCCTCATGATATAAATTATCGTGATCCTCGATAAGATATTTGGTGTGGAGCTCATATACTACTTTCTCCTTTTGTTGATCAGCGTAATGGATCATTTGCTTTCCAGAAACGGTAATTTGTTTTATTTTTTTATTATATTTCTGATGAATCCTCATTTTTTGGCGTAGTGGATAGGCTCCATTTCGGTAATTATCCATCCAGTATTGTTTAATCACATTCATCTCATTCAACTTCTCCACCCCCTGTTTATGTATATTCAACAGATGATTGAAAAAGAAGAAAATGACAAAGTGAACACATTATATCTAAAACATTGCAAAACTTTTACTATTATTTAAAGAATGTTAAAGATATATAAAATGTTAGCATTTTAGGATTAATCTATTTTTTAGCTGGGTATGCATGAAGTGATTGATATTTTAAGGAGGTAGTTTGAAAATGAAAACAAAAAAATTATTATCGTTATTAGGAGTATCTGTACTATCTGTAGGAATGTTAGCAGCATGTGGTAGTGATGAGGAAGCACCAGCAGACGAAAACGATACCCCAACAGAAGAGGCACCAGCGACTGAAGACGAGGCTCCAACAACAGGTGAGGATGCACCAGCAACAGGAGATGATCCTGCCGTTGGGGAAGAAGATCCTGCAACAGGAGAAGATGCTCCAGCTGGGGAAGAGGATCCCGCAGCAGAAGATGGAATGATGGAAGAAAATGGAGCAGCAGAAGACGGTAGCGATGCGGAAGGGAATTTAGGTACTGGTGAAACAGAAGAAAGTCAATAATGCTAGTAACGGTTAACGTCGTGACAATATACATCTAAAGGATAAGCGGGTATCGCTTATCCTTTTCTTTGTACGTTAGGAAAGTATAAAATTTCTACACAGTAGCGTTTCGACGTAGCTGAAATTTTAAGGAACCAAGTATAAGTAAAACTAGGCATTCGCCAAAGAACGAG
>JACYYJ010116973.1_pt2 | contig 17364 bp, 16 predicted proteins | sample 8236861 | NCBI WGS metagenome assembly JACYYJ01 (sample SAMN14103086, study PRJNA606662) | landfill metagenome | isolation source: landfill solid waste | place: India:New Delhi, Okhla landfill site | collected 2017-11-05
CGGTCAGCGTCTCGATCAGGACCGCGGTCTGCGTGGTCATGTGCAGCGAGCCGATGATCCGGGCGCCCTTGAGCGGCTGCGCGTCGGCGTACTCGGCGCGGGTCTGCATCAGACCGGGCATCTCGTGCTCGGCGAGCTCGATCTGCTTGCGGCCGGCCGCCGCGAGGGACAGGTCGCGGACCTTGAAGTCGTGCTGCTGAAGGACGGTGCTCATCGAGTCTCCGGGAGGTTCGTGGTGGCGGTGGTGTCGGCGCGACGTGCGGCCTCTGCCACCAGTCGCTCGTGCTTGTCCTGCTCCCACTCCAGCCAGTCGTCGGCGGGCACGTGGGCGGGACGCGACGGCTCGGCGTCGAGCCACCCCTCGACCGTGCGGCGCAGCTCGTCGTCGTGCTGCATCCGCCGGGCGAAGCCGACCTCTCCGAGAGCCAGCCCGTGGTCGTCCAGCAACTCGCGCAGGGTGCGCAGCCGCTGGAGCTCGCCGGGGCCGTACAGGCGGTAGCCGCCCGTCGACCGGGGAGGCTCGACGAGCCCCATCCGTTCGATGTAGCGGAGCATCCGCGGGCTCCAGCCCGTGGTCTCCGCCGCCTCGTTGATCGTCAGTGCGTCCATGCGGGACGGACGGAACCTTACCACGCGCGTGTCAAGGTTGGGGAGGGTGAGGCGGCGCGGGGCGGGACGCGAGGCCGAGCGGGACCCCAGCGCGAACGCCCCGAAAACGCGAAGGAGCCCGCCGGCATCGCCGGCGGGCTCCGGTGCCCCTCCCAGGCAAGGAGGAGCGTGACCAGGAACTAGAGGATTACTGAACTACCTTGGGGAGTTAGAGGCCGAGGGCGGCCTTGACCGACGACGCGGCAGAGATCCGCAGGTCGCCGCCCATGTCGGCGGTGTTCGTACCGGCCGGCGAGTCCAAGCCGACGCTGGCGTTAACGGCCAGCGTGATCAGCGCGTTCGTGCCGAACGGATCGCACCACTTGGCCTCCGGCGCGGCGAACGAGTTGTCAACCAAACGGATACCGGAGTACTTCAGGATCTGGAAGTTACCTTCGGTACCGACCGTACCGATGGACCCCGTCTCGGGCGTGTTCGGCCCGGGGGGCACCGTCGTGCCCGTCGTGAACTTCAGCACCATCGGCGAGCTTGACGAACCAATCGTGCAGCTCGAGCTCAGCGCCGGATTCTTCAGCTGGACCCGGATCGGCAACTCGAGGGCGACCCCATTGCGCTGACCGAAGTTCGCAATCGACATCACCGGCGTCCCGCGCAGCTTGGCGATCGACTTGACGCCGAGCAGCGGCCCTTCCCAGCCGGGAACGCCAAGGATGCCGCCCGGCACGTTGAGTTCTGGCTCGGACAGCGCCGGGGCACCGTTGACCGGGTCAACCCATTCGGCGGTCGCGGTCAACCCCCCCTGCAGCACGATCGTCTGGTCGATCGGCACCGTCTTGTGGCCGAGCACGAACTGGCCGGTGTTGACCTCGCTGTGCACGCAGGTCGTCACGGACGGATTGTTGACCGGGCAATTAGCAAACCGGTCGAAGTCTCCAGCCGTCGCGCCCGAAGCGCCGAGCAGTGAAACGGCGAGGCCTGCGGCGCCAGCCGCGACCGCACTCCGAATTGCGTTCTTCGTCATCTCATCTCTCCTCAGTTGTGGCGGAGGCCCAATGCCCCAGCCGATCTCTCGACCACGTCGCTCCGCTTCTACGGATCAACGCCTTCGAGGGCCAAAGGCACAATCGACTTCACCTACACACGTTGTGCCCTCACAAGTAAACACAGACTCAGACTCCATGTCAAGACGCATTTTGACCCCACGGTTAATACTGGCATCCTGCAAGCGACAGACAAACGCCACAAAACGCGCCCAACGTCGGCGATCACCCCAACGAAAACGTCCCACCCACCCGCCACCGAAGGTGCCAGGCGAATGGGACGCTCGCGTCTCTTGTCTTGTTGGGGGAAGCTCATGCGGTGCGGTGCGGCGCGGTGACCGCGCGCCGCGCCGCACCGACGGTTAGCGCTCCAACGGAGCGATCCGCACGGTCTTACGGATGTTGATCGCCTTACCCTCCTTCGGGGTGTAGCGCACGGTCAGTCGGGTCCGGAACGACTTGCCGGACCGCAGGTGGTGGCGGGCGTTGCGGCTGAACTTGGCACGGACGAGAGCCGTGTCGGAGCGCACCACCTTCCGTTTCGCCTTCCCGATGCCCTTGCCCGTCAAGGTCAGGGTCCCGGGACCGATGCCGCCGACGCGTACCGGCAGCGTCGCGTTGCGACTGTTCTCGGCCTTGACGATCTGCGGCTTGCAGTCCGGGGCCGTGAAGGCCACGCGCCGCTCCGTCACTCCACCGTTATGGCCGGTGTACTCGATCGTCGTGGTCTTCGACGCGCCACAGACGTCATTGGTCGCCTTGAGGATACCGTCCTTGCCGCTGTTGATCGACAACTCGAAGTCCCTGACCGGCACGTCCGGGATCTCGCGGAACGTCGACACCAACCGCTGCTTCTTATCGACAGCCGAATCCGCCCAGATGTCAACCCGCACACCCTGACCGGTCAACGGCACGTAGAGCTTGGGCAACGTCTTGACTTCGCGACCGGACTCCGAGAGCCGGACACCCCGCACGAAGTACACCGGACCACTGACCCGATCATGCAACGCCGGCGTGGACGCCGACGCCCAGCCGATCCGCGAATCCGCCGGGCACTGATTCCGCGCCGCGGCCGCGGGCTCACAGAGCGCCTTGGCGTTGTCGGGATCCAGCGCCGCCGTTAGCGGCAGCGTCACCTTGACCTTCTTCAGGTTCGCCTGGCCGAGCATGTCACCCAACTGGGCCTTCACACCCGGATGACGGTCCTTGCGCATCTGCGTCTTGCCGGTCCACTGCAGCGACAACCTGGGATTGAGCTTCAGCCGGTCGCAGCCCTGCGCCTGGAACGGCGCGCTGCGAGCCGCTGCGGCTCCTGCGGTCGACCAGAACGCACCCGAGATGCTCTGGCGCCGGCACGACGTCGGGTTGAACATGAAGCCCGGGCGATCCATCGCCACGTTGACCTGCCGCAACCGCACCGGCACACCACCGACGATCGTCGGAAACGGCTCCGTCACCGCCGTGACCTTCGCATTATTGGCATCCACGTGCAGCGCCCCACGAACGACGACATCGCCGAGGTCGAACGGGCCGACCTTTGCCGGCACGACTACGCTCAACCCGAAGGGTGCGCCCTTGTACGGACCGGTCACCGAAATCGTGCCGGTCAACGGCAACGGCTCACCACCGGATCCAACGAGCACGCTCGTCGACCCAATCCGCGACGCCGCCGGGCAGGTCCCGGCGTTCGCTTGGGCCTCACCGCAGAGCGGCACCGACCCCAATGCCGCAAGGAGCCCCGACGGCATCTCCAGGTTCAGCCGCGAGAGCTCCTGATCCCGGTCGATCCGACTGACCGACATGTTGAACGGCGAGAAGCCCCCCGCGAACGGGTTCGCGGTCCCCGCGGTGAACGCCGGCCGGAAGTGGCCCGTAGGACACCCCTGGCCGATCCCGAACGACGACGACAGGTTCCGCGTATGCCCCGCGTAGGACGTCAACGTCGCTGTCGTCGTGTAGACCCCACAGTCCTTCGGATTGACCAGCGACGCACGGTTGCCGTGATCCAGCCGCAACTCCATCCGACTGAACGGCAACTGCGGATTGTTCTCGAACGTCGCATGCAGCTGACCGGTCTTCGGATCGGCCCGGATCGCACCCTTGAGCTTGACTAGCACACCGTTGGCCTTGGCCACCAGGAACAGTCGGTACATCTCACCCGACATCGGATCCTTCGACAGCTGCGTCCCCAGGTACGCGAACCCCTGCACCGGATCCTCCAGCACCGGCGTCTCGATCGTCAGCTCACCGATCTTCGACGCAGCCGGACAGGCCGGGTCACTATCGCCGTCGAGGTCCAGCTGCTCATCACTACACGCGTCCAGCCCGTTCGCCGACGGCGGCGAGATCGCCACGCCCTTCGGCAACGACACCGACACGCCCTTCACATGCGCGGTGCCGAGATCTGCAGCGTCGAGGCTCTGCGGCACGTCGATGCCCACCGTATAGCCACTCGGCTGCCCCGCCACCGTCGACTTGGGCGTGACATCGATCGACGGATCGAACGGCTGCGTCTGGCAGTCACTGATCGTCCCCGCGTTCATCGTCGTCGAGATCGGCGAGAAAATCGTGCCGTACGGGACGAGCCGCAGACCAGCGTCAAGCGACGCTCCGCAGACGCTGGGGTTGGTCAGGAACGGACGACGGTCCGCACCCGCGAGTGGGGCTCCCCAGCGCAGGGCCGGTTCTCCCAAGGGATTCCCCGGCAGCGTGAAATCCATACAGAAGAAGAGGGGAGAGGTGCCCAGGAAAAAGCCGTCACATTGTGGCCCTGGTCCTTGCATATCGGCGGGAACTCCCCAAAGCGTGACGTCGAACGACCGCACGAACGCCGACTGCGTCAACTTGTCGGCCGTCGCCCGCACGCGATAGCCGCCGCTGGGATTGACCGTCGCGGCGATCCGCACCGGGACCGAAATAATCGACGTCGCGAACGCCGCGACCTCGTTCGGTCCGGGCTTCACGCGGAAGAGGCGCCGTTGTTGTCGGTTGATCAGGCCCCCATTCGGGTATGTGGCGTCGATCGTTGCCACCCCGACCGCTGCCGCCGCCGGACACCGGCCCGCGGTCTCCGCGATCTCGTTCGCGACGACATCGTCCAGCGGACACGTCGCCGTGGCAGCCATAGGATCCCCGACCAGCCCCGGCGGCAGGTCAACCGTGGCGGTCTTGGTCGCCTGCGCTGATCTACCGGTCCCAACACTGGGATCGGTCTGCAATTTGAACCCAATCGACACGTCGGGATGGCCGCCAGCGACACCCGCACCTGGCCCGGACTGCGTGAACGTCGTGGAGTCCGGCACGAACTCGTACGGGACATCGGCTGCCGCCGGCGCGGCCGCAGCCATAGCCGTGAGAGGCACCGCCACTGTCGCTACCAGGCGACGCCAGATCATCTTCCTCATGGCTAGCGCCCCTTCCTGACCGACAGCATCGACGACACCCGCGTGGACTTCTTAGACCCCTTCGGGGTGAACCTCACACGCAACCGAACCTTCACCGTCTTCCCATCAGCGACACGACGGCGGTCCGACGTGCTCAACGGCACCCGCACCCTGTAGGTGGCGGCGCGCTTCGCCGTGCGACTCCTGGTTCGCACATGTTTGCCTGACACCCGGATCTCTCCTGCGCCCGGCGCCTCCACCGGCACGGTCAGGCGACCCGATGAACTCCGAACCGCACCAACTCGAAGCCGCTGCTTGACCGACACCGAGGGCGACAGCCGCTCGGACTTCTTCGACCCCTTCGGGGTGAACCGCACCTGCAACCGCACCTTCACGGTGTTCCCCCGCGCCACCCGCCGCCGAGCGGACGAACTCAGCGGCACGCGCAGCTTGTAGGTCGTCGCGCGTTTCGCGGTGCGGTTCGTCGTCCGGACCTGCTTACCCGACACGCGGATCTTTCCCTCACCTGGCGTGTCGACACGCACCGTCAGGCGCCGGGCTGAGGTTTGTACCGAGCGCACCCGGAACTTCGGCGTCCCTTGCTGCACACCGACCTTCGGCCCCACCGGCGCAGCGCCCAGCACGCTCGATCCGATCGGCCCGCGCGGCGGGTCCGGGATCACCGGCGGTCGGCACGCCTCGCCGACGCACGACTCGTTAGGAGGCCCGGGAAAGCCGCCGCCGATCCGCGCGGTGTAGACGTTGTAGTTGCCGTTCTGGTCTGCGGGGACGAGCCCCTCTCGGGTCGTGAAGAATGCATTGCGACCCGTCGGGTCAAGGTCGACCGCGTAGGACGGCATCGTGCCGAGGCCACTGGTTACGAGCTGCAGCTCGCCGTCCGGCGCGCCGTCGCGGTCCCACAAGTAGACATCCCGCACATCGTTGGTGTCTCCAGCCGTCAACCGGTCCGGGGAATCGAATAGCAGCCACCGTCCATCACTGCTCAGCGAATGACCGGGCTGCGCCAGCTTGCGCTTGTGATTGCCGAACTTTGCGTTGCCGGTGCTGCCAGCAACGGTGGGAACACCGAACTCCTCGGTAGCGATGGTTTCCTGCACCGTCAGGTTGACGCCAGACGTACGCGCGACGCCGTCGATCGGCTGACACGTCAGACACATCGGGCGACTGTCCCCCACCGTCCACCGGTAAAGCTGCTGCGTGTTGGGCGCGACGTTTGGTCGCACCGGGTCTGGACTGCCGATCGCGGTGAAGATCCATGTGCTCCCGTCGGCGGAAGACCGATACACCCTAGCCATACCGAACGGCGGGTTCGAGCTGGTATTCACAACCGTCCCGACCGTGATGCTTGAGTCCGGGCTCGCTGCATCCCAGTACTTCAGGGTCCAGTCTCCCTGAGCTGTCCCGTTACCCACTGGTACTGTCGGCGGTGCGAGAAAGAGCATCCGTCGCCCGTCCGGGCTCAGCTGAAGAGGCGGTCCGGTGATCGCCGGACGTGCCGTCACAGAGCCGGTCTCGAGATTCACTTCGTGAACCAGCGCGGCCTCGTTCAGACTCTTCTCTTCTTTGAAGTAGGCGCGAGCGCCGTCGCGCGCTGCAAACACCTGGCCACCCTCCGGAACGGTGATCAAGTCAGCGAAGATCGTCTGGCCGGCCCCACCCCAAGCGCTGTCTAGCGGCATGGCGAGCTTCTGCGTACCGGGCGCTCCCCCGGCCAGTTGGTGTGTGACCTGCCTCTCCAGATCTCGGACGTAGAGGGCACTGATGCCGCCGAGCCCTAGAGGGCCCCGGAACAGCACGAATCGGCCCTGACCGGCCACCTGATTACGATGCGCGACCGCGGGAGGATCCTTGGCTCCTGCGGTCGGCTTAGAAGCGTTCGCCATGTAGGTCGCCTGCGTCGCGACAGATCCATCGGGCAGTCTGCTCACCAGCTCTAGCTCACCATTCCACATGGCGTACACCGCGCTGGTTCCCAGGGGGGGAGCGTCGGGCGTCAGCGGCGCGGTCGAGCTGAACGCCACTGCGTTTCCACCGCGGTTCGACGATGTCGATATCGCCATCGGACCGAGAGCCTGTGGAGACGCGTACGGCGGAATACCCCCAATGGGTCGCGAAAGCCAATCCGGCGCCGCGTCCGCATCAGACGATCTATAGACACCGGGCAAGACCTCACCGGGCGCGGTCGGAGCCGCACCCATATTTCCGCCGACACCGAATACGAAGCTCGCGCCGTCTGGGGTCAGCCGTCCCGACTGGGCCTCACCCGCAGCGAGCTCGATCGCCGTGTTACCGCTGTCTAGCGAACGGATCGCCGACCGGGCCTCCCAGCCGGTAGCGGTACGGCGGCCGAAAATCATCGGATTCGCTGGCCCACTCCAGGTGGGTCCGAGAACACTTCCCGCGCCATACACGACCCGGTCACCATCGTCGGATGAAACACCGGGCATCGGGAATAGATCTGTGCTGAGACCGCCAATTGCTCCCGATGGATCATCGACCGGCGAGACCAGCTCGTACGCCCGGCCAACCGGTGGATCTGCCGACGCCGGCACCGCAGCGAACGCACCCATCACGACAACACCGAACAGGAGCACTGCCCCCCGGGTAAGCCATGGCTCGTCGGCTGACCGCAAACCTTGGTCCGTCGATACCCCGTCGCGGCGTCTTGGGCCACTCCGCATGACCTTCCTGGACATCCTGGACATTTTTTCCCTCATTTCCTGGGACCAATCACACACGAGGGGGCCCACCACGACCCACCACCCGCAACACTGAGTAGACAAAACTTCAGGCGGGCCACGCCTTTCGACGGGCCCGCCCATACCCCACTAGCTCTTACTTCAAGCTAGCTGACCGTAATACCCGGAATCGTCACGTTACCGTTCGTGCTGTACGTGCCGTCCGTGCCGCTCGCGAACGGGCAGCCGGAAGCCGTGTACGTGACTCCGGTGACTCCGCCCGAAAGCTCAACGCCAGTACCGCTCGCGAAGTTGCGGGCGATCAAGCCCGACGTGAAGTCCTGGTAACCCGACACCACAACGCTGCAACCCGCAACCGGGACATTGATAGTCGTGGACGTCCCCGCCGGGATTTCCATAGTACCGCCGTACGCTCCCGTGCCATCCGGCCCACTGGTCGCCGTCAAGGACCAGGGGCCGTCCTGCACGACGTCTGCCGGGAAGCCAAAGAACGTGCAATCGTCGTAGGTCGGCGTGAAGGCCGTAGTAGCGGCGCCCGTGGCATCGCCAGTAAACGTCGCGATGTCACACGAGATCGTGTAGTTCCCGTTGCCGACCGTGAACGTGTGCGGCGCAGTAGCCGTACCCGTGTACTCGCCGCCACTGATCGCGTAGGCCGAGGCGCTCGCGGCGCCCAGACCGAGACCCATCGCCGCGACGGCTCCCGCCGTCGCGAGCTTCTGCGTGAGCTTCATGTTGATTCTCCCTATGTAGGATGCGGCAGGTCGCCTGCCGTATACGGCGGCGGCCGAGAACCTCGGTAACCGGGACCTCGACTCACCGCGTGTCCATCTGAGCACAGCTGCGTGACCAATGTCAAGCAGAGTTCACGCAGAGCGTGTCTATGCATAGGACTGCGGCGCGACTATTGCGTGCGATTTCCGCGCTATGAGAGGGGATGGCGCGCATATTGCCTGGCGTCCGGACCACGTTTGCGGAGCGGACTTTCACAGACGACTTTGATCCGACGCCCTTCTGGGGGCCGACAACAGGGCCGCGTACCGTGTCGTTACGCCGCATGCACCGAGCGCCGCGCCGCTTGCGGTCCGTACTCTGTGCCCCGTCCGACGCGAGCACCGAAGAACACGATCGGCAGCTCGGCGGCTTAACCTGGTTCCACCGTTCTGTCGGGTCGGTGGAAGAGGATGACCTCCCAAGCAGGGCTTGAAAGCGGCTGGTTCCAGCAGCCGCGGCCGTGCATTGGGAGGTCACCCACATGGTGCACGACCACGCGGTCGTTTCGTTTGACGATGAACGGGCAGTCGCCAACGCCGGCGTGCTGCTCCCCGCGCTCGTCGCGGACCGGCTGGGAATCGAGGAACTGGTCGATCAACGCGTGGCCCTGGGCGACCGCGTCGGGGCGGCGAACCCGGGCCGGAAAGTGCTGTCGCTCGTCCATGCGATGACGCTTGGCGCGGATTCGATCGACGACTGTCAGATGCTGCGCGCAGGCCAGACCGAAGCTGTTCTCGGTCACCGAGCGGCGGCTCCGTCAACGCTCGGAACGTTCCTGCGGTCATTTACGTTCGGGCACGTTCGGCAGCTCGACGCGGTCTTCGCCGAAACGCTCCGCAGGGCGTGGATCGCGGGCGGCGGGCCCGGCGAGCAACGGCTGATCGTTGATGTCGATTCGTTCGTCGGCCCGACGCACGGATACGGAAAGCAGGGCGCGTCGTTTGGGTACTCCGGGATCCGCGGATACCACCCGCTGTTGGCGACCAGAGCGGACACCGGAGAGGTTCTGCACGTGCGGTGCAGGAAAGGTGCGGCGAACACCGCGCGTGGTGTCGTGCGGTTCGTCGACGAGCTTCTTCCTCGTCTGACGCGGGCCGGCGCGACCGGCGAGAAGTTGTTGCGCGCGGACTCCGGATTCTGGAACAACTCGCTGATGGACCGCCTCGAGAACGCGGGCTGGTTCTACTCGATCGGCGTGCGGATGCAGAAGCCGATCCGGTCGGCGATCGAAGCGATCCCTGACCGCGATTGGCAGCTGCTGGAGGACTACCCGAAGACCGGGGTGGCGCAGATCGCGCAGACGATGATCGGGCACCGCAGACTCGTCGTTCGTCGTGTTCGACTGGTTGGCCAGCAGGCCGAGCTGTTCCCGCAGTGGCGGCATTTCGCGTTCTTCACCAACCGCACCGATCCGCTTGAGCTGGTCGAGGCTGAGCACCGCCAACACGCGGTGGTGGAACTCTCGATCCGCGACCTCAAGGACCAGGCGCTGGCGCACTTCCCGTCGGGCAAGTTCAACGCCAACGGCGCGTGGACGGTGATCGCCGCGTTGGCGCACAACGTGCTGCGCTGGACCCAGACCCTTGGACTTCCCGGCAGCCGGATGCGTACCTCACGGACCCTGCGCCGACGGCTTCTCGCGTTGCCGGGGCGCCTGACCCGACACGGCCGCCAGATCCGGCTCTCGTTGCCGGCGCGGTGGCCGTGGACCGACCAGTTCCTGGCCGCGCTCGGACGTCTTCGCGCGCTCGCGCCGCCTGGCTGAGCCCGGCGCGAAACCTCACCATCGACCGGCAGGACCCACCGCGGCCGCCCCTGCCCGCATACGTTCTCGCCGACTGGTTCTCGTGCCCAGATCAGCCGAGAGCGACTCCGACTGACCCCGATCGAGGACCGCTTCGCGGCCACCGATCGCCGAACGACTCAGCTCTCGACCTTCGACACCTCGTCCTTCAACCCATCGGTGGATCCAGGCTTAAGAACCTGTTCTCACAATGATTTGAGGCGTCGCCAGCAGATCAGAGCGCAGGCCAGCGAGAGGAACGCTTGGTGGATCTCGCTGGTGCGGTCCCAGCGGGTTCGGAGTCGTCTGAACCAGTGCAGATGAGCGAAGGCCCGCTCGACGCCCCAGCGCTCCCGGCCCGGGTGCGAACCGTGGTCGGTCTGAACCGTCCCGGGTTTTCGGGAGGCTGTATCTGATCAGTTGAGAGGATCAGCAGAGACGGCGAAGCAGAAGCGGTATCCGGTCGAGGTAAAGCAGCGGGCAGTCGGGCTGGAAGGCGATCGAGTCGATCGCGGGGAAGCTCGACATCAACGCCCAGACGCTGTCGAACTGGGTCAAGCAGGCGAGGATCGACGAGAAGGAGACCCCTGGGGTCACGAGCGACGAGCAGCGCCGGATCCGGGAGCTCGAGCGGGATGAACCTGGAGCTGCGCAGGTCGAACGAGATTCTGAAGGCGGCTTCGACTTTCTTCGCGCGGGAGCTCGACCCGCAACTGAAGAAGTAGTGCGTCTGGTCGACCAGCACCGGGAGGTGTCCGAGATCGAGCCGATCTGCGGAGCTACGGGTCGCCCCGTCGGTCTACTACGCCGCCAAGCAGCGCGCGAGGGCGCCGTCCAAGCGTGCGGTTCGGGACCGCGAGCTGCTGGTCGAGATCCGCCGGATGCCGAGAGCGACAAGCTGCACGGTGCCCGGAAGGTCTGGTGGCAGCTGCGGCGTGACGGGTTCGACGCGGCGCGTTGCACCGTCGAGCGACTGACGCCCCAGGCCGGTCTCCGTGTGCGGGGCGACGTGGGCGGGCATGGCCTACGTCGCGTTCATCATCGACGTGTTCTCCCGACGGATCGTCGGCTGGAAAGCTGACACGTCGATGAAGACCGCGCTCGTGCTCGACACCCTGGAGATGGCGTTCTGGACCCGCCACCGCGACGGCTCGCCGGTCGAGCCGGGGCTGATTCATCATCACGACAACGGCTTGCAGTACCTCAGCTTTGCCTTCACGCAACGGCTGATCGACGAGGGCATCGACGCGTCTGCGGGATCGGTCGGCGACGGGTACGACACTCAGTCAGGACCGTGGTGTTGCTTCCGGTCCGGCTCTGACTCCTGCTTACGACTGAGCCAGCGAAGTTCGCACCGGCCTGTTGGGCAGCTGATCCGGACCGCGACCGACCGGATCCCGACCTGAGTTGGTTCGAGGGTCAGATCAACCTCCCCAAGAGACCCGGGGCGGTTGACCGCGATCCGGAGCGATACCTGGCTCATGAGTGAGCCCATCTGGCCTGACCCTTCCCGACGGCGGCCGTTGATAGCGCAGACCGGTGTGGGCGCCGGGTGAAGACTGATCCCCTTCCGCCGGACGAAAATTGACCCCCTCGGGTCGGGCTGGCGGAGCCGGCCCGAGGGTGTGAGCGTTCCCGTGAACAGGCGTCGCGGGGAGGCAGAGGGGTGGTTGACGTGGAGCAGTGGGCCGCACTGCGCGGGGCGCACTTCGTCGGGAAGGAGTCGATCAAGCAGCTGGTGCGCGAGACCGGGTTGTCGCGCAACACGATCAGGCAGGCGCTGCGCAGCGATGCGCCGCCGAAGTGCAAGCGAGCACCCACGGAGAGCGTGTTGGAGAACGAGTTGAACTTCCAGGACCAGCTCGATCGCTGGTTTGGCAAGGTCAACGCGCGCACCCACAAGACGCTGCGCGTGCGGCCAATCGACGGCTCGCCGAGGAGCACGTCGTGATGGCTGCGTTGCCAGCGCAGATGCCGGATACGACGCGGCGGTGGGTGGTGCGGGTGCCGCCGGATCCGTTCTTGCGGATCGACACCAACGACTACTCGTTGGACCCTGCGCTCGTGGGCCGCCGAGTCGAGGTGCAGGTCGACCAGCGCACCGTGCGCGCCGCCACCCTGGACACCGGTGAGATTGCCTGCGAGCACCAGCGCATGTTCGCCAAGCACCGCACGACGATCGCGCTGAAGCACGCCCGGACGCAGCGCGAGAGCCGCCGGGCGGTCGACACGCCGGTGCAAGTCCGGCCGCTCCAGCTGATCGCATGAGCAGGCCGACGACGGAGGTGGCGCACCTCTTCCGGCAGCTCAAAGCCGCGGCCGCTGCGGCCCGCGTTGCCGAAGCTCGCCGACCGCGCCCGCAGCGAAGAGTGGACCTACGAGCAGTTCGCTGCGGCGCTGTTGAAGACCGAGACCGACAGCCGCGACAGCCACGGCGGCCGGGCCCGGATCAAGGCCGCCAAGTTTCCGGCCCGCAAGACGTTGGAGGAGTTCGACTTCGCGTTTCAGAGCTCGTTGCGCCGCGATACGGTGCTGCACCTCGGGCAGCTGGACTTCCTGCACGGCAAGGAGAACATCGTGCTGCTCGGCCCGCCGGGCACCGGCAAGACGCATCCTCTCGATCGCCTTGGGGATCCGCGCGTGCCTGGCCGGGCACCGCGTGATCTTCAAGACCGCCACCGAATGGGTCGCTCTGTTGGCTGATGCGCAGCGCCAGGGCCGCCTGGATCGAGAGCTCGATCGGCTGCAGCGGATCCCGCTGCTGATCGTCGACGAGGTCGGCTACATCCCGTTTGACCCGGAGGCCGCCAACCTCATGTTCATGCTCGTATCGCGCCGCTACGAACAAGCGTCGCTGATCGTGACGAGCAACAAGCCGTTCTCCGGGTGGGGCGAGATCTTCGGCGACGACGTGACCGTCTGCGGCGATGATCGATCGGCTTGGTGCACCACGCCGAGATCCTCGCGCTGAAGGGCGACAGCTACCGCCTCAAGGACCGCGACCTCGCCCGCCCCCCCCCGGCCGCCCCGCACACCTGACCACGCCGGGTGGTGGGCGCCGCTGCGGCTCGCCCTCCGGGCTTCGCCTCCGCGCCGTCCACCACCCGCGCGACCCAAGGGGGGTCAATTTTCAAACGGCGCTACGGGGTCAATTTTCAAACGGCCTTGACAACGGGTGCACGCCGCCCGCCAGTCGGACTCATCGCGTGCACCCCGGCCTGCGCTATCAACGGGACGAAGGTCAAGCAGGGACACCCCGTCTGACATCAAACTGGCTCACCGCTCCGGTGAAGCTTCGGCAACGGTCCGCAGCAGGGTCTGGGGGCAGCGTCGGCGTGGTGAACGTTGTCGTGAGCTGTAGGTCGAGGTCCGCGAGCATCGAGGCCCCTCCCGCGGCCTGCCGCACCAAAGCGCCGCGGACTCCGACCCGCCGCAGAACCAGCAAGTCAACTCGCGGTAACCCCTGGTACTTCGATCGGTCCGTTACTTGCGTACGATAGGTCGGTGCCGCTCGAGAACGGGCAACCGGACGCCGTGTAACCGATACCACTGAGAGATACACTGACCGCTAGACCACTTGAACCGTTGACCACTTGAACGAGGCTGTCGCTAATCGACTGGGGTCCCTCGACCGTCACGGTGCACCCCGTAATGGGCAGGCTGGTGGTGGATGATGCGCCCGCCGGGATATCGATCCGTCCGGCGTAGGTTCCGAACCCGTCATCGCCTATCACGGTGAACTCCCACTCACCGGACTGGGTTACCAAGGCCGGAAATCCGAAGTACGTGCAATCGCTGTGCGCGGCGACGAACTCGGTCGTAGCGCTCCCCGTCGCCGACCCGGAGAACTCCACGGCGCCGCACGACAACGTGTACGCGCCACCAACGGTAGCGGTGTTGGCAGCTGCAGCGGACCCGAGATAGGGTCCGCCGAGGAGCGAATAGCCTGACGCGCTTCCGGCACCCACCCCAAGGCCGAACGCTGCTATTGCCGCCGCGCTCGCAAGCTTTCTAAGCATGCTCTTGCTCCTTAACTGTTCGTTGTCGCCCAGCCCCACCGGACGCATGGGCAGCCTGGCATAGGGCACCTACCGCAGGCCAAAGCAATCCAAACGCCCGACGCGGCCCGTGTCCAGAGCTGTTGTGTCGGGCCCGCTGATCTGGAATCAGTGCCCCGGGGTCGTTGGCCAGCCAGCTTCTCGTCGTCATCTTCGTCGCCGCGGCGACGGGCTTGAGACAACGAAGTGTCGGAAGTCACAACGTGTCCGCTCGGTCGGTAATGATCCAGACATGGACGATGCGCTAATCGATCCCGACCTCACTGCGCCCGAGGTGACGCGCTTCGTGGCGTCGGTCGGCGACGTCAGGATCGGTGGCGGGACCCTCACGCTCTACAACGACGGAGAGCACGAACTCGTCCAGAAGGCCTCCGGGGCCGTCTACGGACGGATCACGGCTGCTGCCGAGACACGCTTCCGGCGGCACGGCGGCGTACTGCTCGCCGCCGAGCACGCCATCACGGTCCTCAACGGGGGACGCCCCTTGACCCACGACTCGTCGTTCCGTGATGTCCACGTGCGGGCACCGGTGGGCATTGAGTCCGTGGGCTTTCCGCGCACGCTCGTGCCGGCTCCCGCACTGGCTCTGGCCTTGCGGACGCTGCCGCTCGCCGAGAACGCGAGGTTCGTCCCGCAGCTCTGGCTGGCGGCGATCGTCCACTGGCCGGTCGACATCTGGGTCGAGGAACGCGAAGAGATCACCGTGCCGGCCGGAACGTTCGATGCTTGGCGCGTCCAGCTCCGATGCAACTTCGACGACGTCGCGCGGGCTATCGGCGAACTCATTGCGAGCCTCGTTCCGCCGGTGACCGCCCACGTGGCGACCGATCCAACGGGCCGGCTACTGCGGGCGTCCTTCCCGACCGGCCCCGTGCCGACCGATCCTCGTGTGGTGATCGAGGCGAGCGAGATCGCCTAACCCCAAATCTGCCCGTACGCGGCCTGATCCGCGCTCAGGCGGTCGATCTCGATCCCGAGGCTCGCGAGCTTGAGGCGGGCCATCTCGGCGTCCATCTCCTGCGGGACGCGGTGGACGCCCGGGGCGAAGCGGTCGCGTTGGGTGACCAGGGCTTCGACCGCTAGCGCCTGATTGGTGAACGAGAGGTCCATCACCGACGCCGGGTAGCCCTCGGCCGCCGCCAGGTTGACCACGCGTCCGCCGGCCAGCAGGTGCAGGCGGTTGCCGTTCACGACATAACGCTCGACCAGAGGTCGAACCTCGACGGGCGGGCCGTCGGAGAGCTTCGCCAGGTCGGCGAGCGAGACCTCGACGTCGAAGTGGCCGGCGTTGGCGAGGATCACGCCGTCGCGCATCCGGGCGAAGTGCTCGCCGGTCAGCACGTCGCGGTTGCCGGTCACGGTGACGAAGATGTCGCCCTTGGCCGCCGCCTCGATCGCCGGAGCGACGTCGAAGCCCTCGAGCTTGGCCTCGAGCGCCTTGACGGGATCGACCTCGCAGACCGTCACTGCCGCCCCCATGCCGCGGGCTCGGGCGGCGACGCCGCGGCCGCACGATCCGTAGCCGATCACGACCAAGGTCCGTCCGGCGAGCAGGACGTTGGTCGCGCGGAGGATCCCGTCGAGCGCCGACTGCCCGGTGCCATGACGGTTCTCGACGACGCGATGCGTGTCGGCCTCGTGGACGGCCAGCACCGGCACCGCCAGCTCGCCGCGGTCGGCCATCGCGCGCAGCCGCAGCGCGCCGGCGGACGTCTCCTCGGTCGCACCGATCAGGTCGGGGGCGGCGACCAGGCGGCGCGTCGTGGGCGCGCGGCCCCCTTCATCCAGCCCGTCCGCGTGCAGCAGCCCGAGCAGGTCTCCCCCGTCGTCCATCGTCAGGTGCGGGCCCGGGCCGCCGCAAGCGGCGACCGTGGCCTGGTGGGCGGTGTAGGTGGCGCGGTCGGTGCGACGGCGGGCGTGGACGGCGACGCCGTCGGTCACCACCAGCGCGGCGGCGACCTCGTCCTGGGTCGAGAACGGGTTGGCGGACGCCAGCCAGACCTCGGCGCCTCCGGCCCGCAGGGTCCGGACCAGGTTGCCGGTCTCGGCGGTGACGTGCAGGCAGGCCGCGACCCGCAGTCCCTCGATCGGCCGCTCCCGCGCGAACCGGGCGCGGACCTGGGCGAGCACCGGCATCTGCGCGTCGGCCCAATCGATCCGCGCCTCCCCCGCCGACGCCAGGCTCAGGTCGGCGACGTCGTGCGGCGGTCGCCGGCGGCTCGGGCGCTTCGCGGCAGAAGGCATCGTTGTCGATGCTATTCGGTCGCGAGCGCCTGCTACCGTCGAAGCAGGCCCTCGGGGCCGCTCCTATGCGCAGCTGACGCTCGACCGCCGCCACGACTGACCGACCGGTGCTGCACCGGTCGCTCGCTGCGGTCCTGTTCGCGTCCTTCGCACGGCCACGTGTCGTGCCGCTTGCCAGGAGTCCCGTATGCCGTCGTCCCTCGACGCCCGTCGGATCACCGTCCACCACGGTCCCCGCACCGTGCTGCGCGACGTCGATCTGGCCGTCCATCCCCACAGCCGGATCGGCCTGATCGGCCCGAACGGGTCGGGCAAGTCCACGCTGCTGCGCGTGCTCGCCGGGCTCGTCCGCCCCGACTCCGGAACCGTCACGCACGCCGGAACCGTCGGCTACCTGCCGCAGGTGGCGGGCGACCCCACCCCCACCGCCCGCGACCTGATCCGCCAGCGCACCGGGGTCGCCGACGCCAACCGTAGGCTGGAGATCGAAGCCGCCCGGCTCGCCGCCGGGGACCTCGACGCGATCGACGCGCACGCCGCGGCGCTCGAACGCTGGATGGCGCTCGGCGGGGCCGACCTGGAGCCGCGGATCGACGCCGCGGCCGACGCGGTCGGGCTCGACGCCCCGCTGCTCGACCGGCCGCTGGCGCAGCTGTCCGGCGGGCAAGCGGCGCGGGTCGGGCTGGCGGCGATCCGCGTCAGCCACCACGACGTGCTGCTGCTCGACGAGCCGACCAACCATCTGGACGCCGA
>JACYYJ010112721.1_pt2 | contig 17319 bp, 20 predicted proteins | sample 8236861 | NCBI WGS metagenome assembly JACYYJ01 (sample SAMN14103086, study PRJNA606662) | landfill metagenome | isolation source: landfill solid waste | place: India:New Delhi, Okhla landfill site | collected 2017-11-05
CACAGGAAGCGTTGCGGAACGGACGCCGTGCGGATCGCGGTGCGGAGTCGAGACAACAGGCCCGGTCGCGGGCGCTGCGGGGCGGTTGATCGGGCGGGTTCGGTTGCGGCTGGTGACGTCTGCTCTCGGGGCATCAGTGTGGAAGACGACACGAACCGTGACTCCTGTACATGCGTGAGAGATCGGGCGCGCTGATCTGCTGGCGGCTCGATTCCACAGTGTACACGCGAAATGCGGCTCCATGCCCTGTACCGCTGCACTGTGGGCGCGGCGGTGGAGACCTATACCTGGGAGTTCCAGTACGGGATCACGTATCCGGTATAGATGAGGACATTCATGACGACCAGCGCCAGGAAAAGCGCGGCGCCGACGTACGGCAGCCACCTTCGCGGGAACCACGACCGGAAACCGAGCATGAGCAGGATCGCGCCAGGCACGATCATCGGGAAGTAGTAGCGCGCCTGGGTCAGCGAGAAACTCGTGCCGAATTGCAGGATGCTGTAGTACCCGAGCACGCAGGCCACGCCCATCGTGAGGATCGCGGTGACCTGCCACGGCATGATCGCCAGCGTCTCGTCGGCGTGGTACCGGATTTCGCCGGCCGCCCTCCCCTGCTCTTCCTCGCGCGTCATCCAGCGCTGGGTGCGAATGAAGCGCACCGCATAGACCGCGAGTCCAACCGTCCCGAAGAGGGTGGCCCAGAAGATGACGCGAAGGAACGTCGTTCCCAGCGGGATGAGCCGCCAGCCGAATTCACCCCATGTCTCGCGCCAGCGCCACCAGAAGAACCACTTGTCGGAGAGCATCGACCAGATCGACCGGCCGCCCTCGTTCCAGTACTGCAGCTCCGACACGCGGTTGAGCGCGGTCGGATCGCCGTAGGTCACCATCATGTACAGCACCCACGGAAACACGATCAGCGCGGCGACTCCGGCAACGAGCGCGCCCTTCGGCAGCCACTGGCGCCAATCCTTGACGTGCAGACCGAAGATCATCGCGACCGCGATCAGCGCAGCGGTCGTGACCGATGTGCTCTTGGAAAGGATCGCGAGGCCGAGAAAGAGTCCGGTGAGGAGGCATATCCGGATCGGGAAGCGTTTCCTGAGTCCGAGGGCAAGCATCCAGATCACCGCCGAGGTGAACATGATGGCGAGGATGTCGTTGTTGAGCATCGACGCCTCGTAGCTGATCTGNNAAGGCCGGCACCGTCATCGCCAGGAAGCGGTCGCGCGGGAAGATCGTGCGGACCGTCAGGTAGGCGAAGACGACCGTAAGCATCCCGAACGGGATCGTCGCCATGCGGAGGAGATGGATCTGCTGGTCGACATCGAGGTCATCGACCAGCCAGTAGACCGGCGTCATCAGCATGTAGAAGAGCGGTGGATGGTTACCGGTGTAGATCCAGCCCGATGGGAAATAGTCCCCGAGGTAGGTTACGGACCAGACCGTGTACGAGAAGCCGCCCAGCCAGTCGCCGGTAGCGTAGTGAGCGTAGTCGTAGAGCTCTTCGGGCGCGTGATCGAATGTCGGCTGCTGGACCCCGGCCCTGGTGCGCTCCGCGCGCCACTCCTCGAGGTCCGGGATGACCGGTACCCTCCCCTCGTCCGCCAGCACTTGCAGGTAGGCGTAATGCATCACCTCGTCATGCCCGGAGTACGGCGGGAAGACGAGCGCGATCAGGATGCCCTTGAAGAGGAAGATGACGAGCAGGAGCCAGAGAAAACGTCGGGGGATGTCCGGTGACCGGACGAAGCGCGAGATCCGCCCGTTGGGCTGAGGATCCGCACTGGCATGGCTTTCCGATTCGACGGAGACGACGCTGGACACGGCATATTCCCCAATTTGATGACGTGGCACCCGCCCCGGACCGCGTCCGTTGGCTCCGTCAACGAAGTGTACACGTGCAAGGCGGTGTTCCGGAGTCATCTCGCGGCGTACACTGTGGCAGTGAATGTCATCCCAACCCAAGGAGCATGTTCGTGGGCGTGAACTATTACGACACCCTGATCGCGATTGCCGACGACAGTCCCGTGCAGGAACCGGTCGTGCCGCCGCGCAACGACGCGAAGCCGACGATCGCCGCCGAGCAGTATCGCCTGCTGGCGGACCGCCCGTACGAGCTGACGTCGGAGGACGTGATCTTCACCGTGCACGCGGACAAGAACGGGATTCCAACGGACGAGCGCGATACCGCCCGGGAGGAGTTTTTCCAGACGTCACGCGCCTGCCTGCGAACATCCCCGCTCGCGAAGAAGTTCGGATGGGGTCTCCACTCAGACGCTGAGGGACGCCTCGCGCTCGTCGGCGCCGGGTCGGACCGGTACCGGGAACTCGTCGAGGATCCGGCGACCAAGGTCGTCAAGGCGATGCGATCCAGCCGGAAGTAATGAAGGGATGAGGATCGACGGCACCGGTCCCTGACACGGGCCCGGATCTATGCGTTTTCATCGTTCTTGATCAGGCGGGCGTATTCGGCGAAGTCATCGTCCTGGTCGGAGCTGCCGTTCCGCGGCATGGGAATATACTCCGCCGACTCCAGGGCCTGGCGGGCGTAAGCGCTGATCGCCGCCACATCGCCGCGCATATCGGGGTCGCGCAACGCCTCCTCGACGGCCTTGATCCAGGTCGCGGACTCGAAGGCCCACTGGTCGGACGCCTCGTAGATGCAGTGGCCGCCGCGCGGATACCAGACCAGGGTGGCTCGCTCCCCTACCCTGCTTGCCAGCTGCTGCGCCTCGGTCGGCGGAACGAGCACATCTCGGGCGGCACCGAAGACCAGCAATGGCTGGCGTAGCTCGCCTGCTACCTCGACCAGGGAGAAACGATCTACCTTCTCCCACAGTTCCGGCACCATCTCCCCATCGCGCACGAGCCCCATCTCCTTCAGGAGCAAGGGGCTGGCGCGTCGGATCCACCGCTCCGGATCATACGGCGGCGTAATCGCTATGGCCGCCATCACCTGCCGGTTATGCGCGGCAATCCGCACGGCCTGGTGTCCGCCAAGGCTGGCGCCCAGGACGACAACCCGGTCGAGATCCAGCATCGCCTCGTTGCGGAACAGCTCGAAGACTCCGTCGATCACATCGTCCTGGTCACCGTCGACATCCGCGACGCTGGTCGCTTCGCCGGTGCCCGGGCTGTCGAGGGCGAGGATGGCATAGCCCTGTTCGAGGAAACGCGGTGCCCAGGCGATGGTCTCTTCCTTCGACATGCTGACGCCGTTGAGGAACACGACGAGACCGACCGGATCGACGACCCGCTCCGGCGCCATGAAATAGGCCGGCAGCGACGTCGTGCGCCACGGTACCCAGATATGCCGGGCGTTCGGATAGATCTGGGGCAGGGAGAGCGTGAAGAGCGAAGCCGCCGCCGCGCGACACTGGCGAACGGTGCGCTCGTCTTCCAGCTCGAAGATCTGCGCCGCGTGGTAGCAGAGCGCGGCGATGTGCCGTGCCCGGGCCGCCTCCAACGGCTTCGAGGCGGACGTTTGCCGGCGAAACTCGCCAAGGAACCGCTGCGCCGTCTCGACCCACCGGGGACTCCATTCACGAGCGCGCCGGATTGATTTCAGGGTTTCCTGGACGACGTCGGCCGGGATACCCATCTCGAGGAAACGCCCGCGCGACTCGAGGGGCAGCACCGCCGCCGATCGCGCCCGGAAGAGCGCGTCCACGTGACGCATATCGACACGCCGGGCCATCCGCCAGGCATCCGGCGCGTACCGCCAGCGCTGCAGCGACATGCCGGGCGGCATCGCCCGATCAGCCTGCGCGATCTCGCTGGCGTTTGATTGGCCGGTGCTTCCGGCGGGATCGGATGGGGTCATCACAGACATCGACTCGATCTCAGACTCTCAGCCCCCACCACATCCGCCGCGCCTCGGCGAGGGCATGATCAAGGGCGCGTACTTCTCGCTCGTCATGGCAGATAAGCACGACGCGGTCCAGACGCGAGGTAAATCGTCGAAGATAGGCAACCAGCTCCTCGATCATCACGAGGAACGCCGCATCGTCATCCAGCGACGACGATACCTTGCCCGACGCGAGTGCTGGCATGGCGAGGGATCGGACGCGTGCCTTGTCGGCGGCTTCAAGGACCGCCGTGGTGGCGTCCCTGATCGTTTGCTCGCGTGTGGGAGAACCGAGCGCGTCCGCGACGACGGCGTGGATGATCGCCCTGGTTCCGCGGGCGGCCAGTTTACCGGAGGTTGTGACAACGGCGGTACCGAGGATCAGCGGGGCATGCGCCATCGCCTCGCGCTCGATGTCCTGGCCACCTTCAAGCCGGACCAGCCCCGCAGTCCCCACTCCCATCACGCCGCGACGATTGGCGGGAGCGACGATGGCATCGACCTGGTGGGAGAACAGGGAATCGGCGGACGGGATGACAACGGTGCGTCCAAAACGGACGCCCGGCTCGCTCACCATTTGACCGTGTTCTAGCGATTTCACAGGTTGCAACCGACCTCATCGTGCCCATCGGGAACGTACGTCTCTGTCGTCGAGTGTATCATCCATGGCCGTCCAGAACCTGCGCCCGCCCACATTCCGATATGAAGGGGACATTCCGATTGGATCGGAATGTCCCCTTCTTCGCGTCCGTTTACGGTGATGAGGGCAAGAGGGTCCACCCGGGTGGACCCTCCCCTAGTTTCCTGTTTCCGGGATCTGGTACAGCGCACCAGAGGAGGTATCGAGATAGACGATGCCGCCATTGAGCCAGAGCACCGTGCCCGGCGAGCGATCGTCGGCGGCGTAGCTGGTGACCAGCGCTCCGCTGCGATCGTAGATATTGATCGCGGTACCGTCGCTGACGGCGACACGATCACCCGACGGTGACATGTCGAAGTCGACTCCGCCGAACGGGATCTGCGTGACGGGCGAGCCCGGCTCGTTTGCCGGCGCGATGACCAGCTGACCGTTGGCGACATACCCGATCAGGGGCGGCTCGGCCGATGGGGCGAAGCGCACCAGTTGCGGGGCTCCGCCGAGGCCCGCGGCGACGGTTCCCTCCCCTTCCGCCAGAATGACCCAGCTTCCGTTCGAGGTCGGGATCCAGAAACGGTTCCCTAGTTCGTAGACGGCGCCCTGGGGCGCGATGGAGGCATCACCATCGAGCAGGACCACATCGTCGACGACGCTCTCCCCCTCGACCGTCACCTGCCGGTACTGAACCACGCCATCGGCCGTCCGCACGTAAAGCACGCTGCCACCCGCGACGCCGATCGGGGCGTCCGTCGCGGCTCCATCCTTCGTTCCGCTGGAGATGTCCATACAGGATCCAGAGGAATCGCAGAGCGAGATCGCATCGCCGTTGTCGGTGGTGAGGGGCTCGAGCGTTCGACCTGCCTCGGTCACGAGCACCGGGGCATGAGGAACGTAGCCGAACTCCATACGGCCCTGCTCCGTCAGCAGCAGGCGATCGCCCTCTCCGGCGATGTCCTGGTACAGCTCGGAGACCTCGGCGAGATCCCGCGTGTCATCGGAGCTCGTCGGTTCCGTTGCCTCAGGCGTTTCGCCTTCCTCAATCTGCTGGATCTCACCTTCATCCGGCGTCGAAGTCGCCTCGCTCTCGATCGGCGCATCGTCCGGGCCGTCACCGATGGGCTCGATCTGGGGCGATTCCGTCTCCACGGTCGCTTCGGCGGTCGGCGCCGACGTCGGCTCCTGGCTCTCCTCTGCGGTTGGCTCAGCCGTCGCCTCGGTGGTGGGGGTCGGTTCTTCCTCGGCGGTGTCGTCCGGCGATTCTCCAATCGGAACAATGGGTGGCGCCTCGTCCTTCTCCGGTTCTGTCGTCGGCGTGGCGGTTGGCTCCTGCGTCGGCGCAGGAGTCGATTCAGACGTCGGCTCGACCGTCGCCGTCGGGGTCGCGGGCACAGTGGGCTCCGGCGTCCCGGTCGCAACCGGCGTGGACTCGATCGTTTCCTTGGCCACGGGAGTTGAGGGCTCACCCGGCGCCTGTTGCGTCAGGTCGACAGGCTCTTCCGTCGGCGGAACATCTTCCGGCGTGGACGGGGCCAGCATGGTCGTGTTCGCCGCGCCTTCACCACCCACCGCGTCCTCGGTTGTCGCGGTCTGCTCGGGATCCGGGGTCTCGGTTGGCACCGGCTCGCTCGTCGCCGTGGGCTCTGGCTCGGTCGTGGCCGTTGGCTCAGGCTCGTCGGTCGGTTCCGGAGCGGTTGTCTCCGTGGGCGCCGGCTCATCTGTTGGCTGGGGCGCGGCCTCGGTTTCATCCGCCAGCGTCGTCTGAGCAGCGTCAGCTTGTGTCGGCTCGGAAGTTTCCGTTGCTGCCGGCTCTTCCGTCGCAGCATCTGTCGCCGTTGGCTCCGGTGTTTCCTTCTCTTCGAAGCCCATGACCGACTCTGTCGCCTCGGCCGTCTGCGTCTCCATGGCCTGCTGCGTGGGCTGTGAGGCGAGCTGCTGCCGGTTATCCTCCGGACCTTCGCCGTCCTGGAGTACGAAGCGATTGAACGCAAAGAAGCCGACGATCAGCACGAGGGCGATGATCGCGAGGGTCGAAAGCGCCGGACCGGGTGCCGTGTTGAACGACCCGCTGAAGGCGTTGGATAGCCGTGCCCACGGTGAACGCCCCTGCTCGACACGTCCCATGACCGCGTCACGCACGGTGGGGCTGGCGGGCAGGTACGGCAACGAGCGCAGCCCCTGGGTCAGGGCGTCGGTCGACTGCGCGAAGGCGCGGCATGTGTCGCAAATTGCGAGATGCGCGCTGAGCTCCCGCTCGACGATGGGGTCAAGCGGCTGGTCCTGCCGGGCGGAGATGAGCGTCTGGGCCTCGTTGTGGGAGATCATGCCAGGACCTCCTCATCCTCGGTGCCGTCCGGGTTGACCCCGTAGATTTGTGCGAAGGCCTTGCGGGCCCGAAAGAGCCGGAGCTTGGCCGCGTTTTCCGTGATATCCAATGCCTGAGCTGTCTCCGCCAGCGAAAGTCCCTGATAGTGCCTGAGTAGCAGAACGGATGCGTAGTGCTTCGGGAGCTTGTCGAGCGCCTCGGCGATATCCGCTTGACGCGTCACCGATTTTTCCAGTCGCTCGCCGCGTTGCTCCGGATCGGAGACGAACGGGAGCCACTTGACGATCTTGCCCCGTCGCAAATGCGAGATCGCGGTATTGGTCGCGATCCGGTAGAGCCACGCCTTGAACGCAAGGTCGGGCTTGGTCTTGGGAAGGGCCTTGTACGCCTTGATAAAGGTGTCCTGCGTCAGGTCCTCGGCAACCGCACGGTCGTTGACCATGCGGTGGAGGTAGTTCAGGATCGGCGCGTGGAACTCCTCGAACAGCGCGGCAAACGCCTGGTCGTCACCTGCCCGAGCGCGTTCGACGAGTCTGGTTCCGTCGACCGACACGCATTCTCTCCATCGTGCTCGTGTAGGCCATTGCAGTGACCAGTCAAAAGCGAGTTCCATCCAACCGACCATCCTTACCCTTCTCCATACCTCTGCAACGATTGGAGAGAGCCGGATGTTTCGCGCACCGGCGCAAGGTCAGGAACGGGGTGCGGAACCCGCATCATGCTCAGAGCAGTATGCCAGTTCTGGCCCGAGCTTGAAGAGGGCCGATCCCGGATAGTGGCCCCCTCCCCGTGCCCGTACGGCACGAAAGTGCCCGATACCGTGTGTGGCATCGGGCACTGGGAGGCAGCGAGATCAATTGCTGACTGGCGCGTACATACGCACCCTTATGTTTCACGTGAAACGTTATCCGCAGAAAATGAAACCTATTCCTTGGTGCCCTCCATTGCCAGCAAGTCCTCGTTGTCGTTCTTCGGCTCGTTTTCTTCCTGGACGCTCTGGCGTGCCGGCGGGACCTCCTTCTGCACCGCCATGTTCACAACACCGCCGAGCAGGATGATCAGCCCCACGATGTAGAGCCAGAAGATGAAGGCGAGGACGGACCCGAACGCCCCGTACGTCTCGTTGAACCCTCCGCTGAAGGAGAAGTAGATACCGACGGCCACGGTTGCGATCGCGACGCCGACGACCGTAAACGCGGCACCCGGGAAGAACCACTTCAGGTCCGCATCGATGTTCGGCCCGTAGCTGTGGATCAGCGCCACGGCGACGACCAGGACCACGACGATCAGCGGCCAGCGCAGCCATTCCGACGCGCTTGCCCAGACACTGCCAAGGCCGATGCCGTTGGCGATGTCCTCACCGAGACCCGTCCCGAGGACGAAGATGATGCCTCCCAGCCCGACCAGGAGGGCAAGGCCGACCGTAAGCCCGATAGCGACGAGATTTTGCTTGACGAAGCCGCGGGAGTCCTCCTCGACGTCATAGGCGATGTTCAGTCCCTTGATGATGGCGCTCATCGCGTTCTTCGCGCCCCAGAGAGCCAACAGGCCACCGAACGACATGATGAAGCCGGCGTCCGTCTGCAGGGCGTTGGTGACCGGTTCTTGCAGGAAGTTCGCGGCGTCGGCAGGGAGATTGTCCTGCATCCACCGCAGGACCGGCTCGGCGGGGTTCTGCATGTCGCTATTCACCGCCCGGGTAACCGCGCCGGCGGCGGCCGTGATGAAGATCAGCAACGGGGCGAGGGCAAAGAGGATGTTGTAGGCAATCTGTTGCGCGAGACCGGAGAGGTCTTTTTCTTTCAGGGCACGCAGGATCTGCTTGCCAACCGATTGCGCTTCTCCGTTCGACACGAGGGCTCCTTCCATAGGGGGTCTATCGTCGTTCTGGCATACGGGTACGCACGATGGATACCGCCACCGGCCTCCGTGCTAGGCTCGTACGCAGTGAGGAAAGGAGCCGCCCATGTCGCAGGAACAAAACCGAACCAGGTGGAAGATCGAAGGGCGCACCCTGACCGAGGTTATGGACGCCGCGCTGCGCCGCATGGCAATTGACGGGAATGGAGCGGGGGAGGACGAAGCGTCGTTCACCCTGGTCTTCGCCGGCGAGGGGCAGTTTCCCGAGGACGCGCTGCAGGCAGCCATGGAAGACATCCGGGAGCAGTGCCTTGCGCAGGGAGGCGTCCCGACCGGGATCGAGACGAGTGGCGTGATGACAACGGACACCGGAACCCGTATCTGGGGGACGGTGATGGCGGTACCCGGAGCACCATCTCCGCAAAAGGTGCCCGGCACATCCAGCATCGTAATCCGGGAAGAAGAGGAGGGGAGATGGACGCTCACGACCATGACGGAGTGACCCTGACGGCGGACGCCGTCGTCATCGACCTCCAGGCGAACGCCATCCGCCTCCGAGTGCCCGGCCTGCCTCCCTCCGGATCCGGGTCACGCCCAGCCACGCTGGACGTCGGCGCGAACGGGCGACTGGTTGGCATCGAAGTAGGGGAGTCGTACATCAACGTGATGCCGATGCCCGGCGCCATGGAGCCGCACCTGCGAAGCGCCGACATCGACGTTTCTGTCTCCGCCGACTCCCCGCCCTACGTCTCGATCCCACGCCGGGGCGCCACCTACGAGATCACGTATCCCAGCGGCAACGAGTGCTGGCAGATGAAAAGCGTGAACGGCGAGCTCATCCAGGTTTGTGCAACGATCGACGGCGCACCCGAGGCGCTGCGCGACGCGCACGAACGCCGACCGATCGTCCCGATTCGTCGGACTGGAAGCGATCGAGGATCTCGCGGGCCGGGATGACGTCGTCTTCCCGGACATAGAGGGCGTGCTCGAAAGTTGCCGACGATGCCCAGGCACCCGCGCCGGGGCCGCCCGGACGAAGCATGACGGAGATACCCTCAGCGCGGATCGCATCCGCCCACATCAATCCCTCGATCTCCGAGGGCGCGGTCGCCAGATGCACGATGTTGGTTTCCTGTTCGCGGCTCATGTTGGACTCCAGCTGTGTTGCGCGATGGTCCACCCGGGTGGACTCCAGTCCCGGTGTTGACAGAGTCGTGACACCGGCCAATGAAAAATACGGTACCATGCAGAATTGTGGCGCCGGGGCGTCGTCATGCATGAACAGCGGCTGGAACCTTCTGCCAGGCGCTTTCCAAGTGGCGCGTGTCTTGCTGGAAGCTTTGCCGGCGACATTTCGGACGACGGGCGAAGAAGCCCAAGGAGCAAATTGATGGCTGCACACAACCACCTTTCCCGCAGAACATTTGGAGCTCTCTCCATCGGGGCCGCCGTGGCCGCGACTTCGTTCCGCGTGGCTTCGGCCCAGGATGCCTCCCCAATGGCGTCCCCCTCCGCCGATGAAGCCGGCCTCCTCGAAGGTCTCGAGCTGACCGCACTGAACCTGACGGTCACCGAGTTCACCTTCAACATGAGCAACCCCGGCGCGCTCGCCGAGGGCTGGTACGTGCTCAACGTGACGAACGAGTCCGAGGCTCTCGGCTCCGCGAACCTCGCGCTCCTGCCGGAGGGTACCTCGGCGGGCGAGCTGAGCGCGCTCAAGAGCCAGGCCTTCGCGGGTGAGGGTGGCGAGCTCCCGGCGTGGTGGAGTGAGGCCACGTTCGCTGGCGGTGCCACCGTTGCCGCTGGCGAGACCGTTTCGGTCGTCGTCTACCTGACGCCTGGCCAGTGGTCCATCTTCTCGAGCAATCCGCTCTCGGCCCAGTCGCCGGCCAACTTCCGCATCCTGACGCCGGAAGAGCTGGAGGCCAACTACGGCGTTGCTCCTGAAGAATCCGCCACGCCGGAGGCCATGCCGGCCGGTGTCACGGCGCCTGAGGGCATCGAGCCGTCGATGACGCTGAGCGTGACCGATTCCGGCTTCAACCCGTCCGGCGCCCCGGCTACCGGCCCGCAGGTGATCGAGGTCGTGAACGAGGGCGAGCAGGTCCACGACGTCGTCATCCTCCACTCGGACGAGACGGTCGACGAGGCCACCGCTGGCTCGATCGCGCAGTCGTTCGTCCGCGGCGAGGAGATCGACGCGACGGTCGAGGGCGGCGTCGGCACGCTGAGCCCGGGCTCGACGGCCTATCTCGAGCTCTCCGGCGATGCCGGCACGCACCTGGTCTTCAGCACGATGCCGGACGAGAACGGTGGCATCCAGCTGGAGACGGTCGGGGTTCTCGTCTTCGAGAACTAGTCCGCCAGACCGCATTCAGCGAACAGAAAACGGGAGCAGGGGCATAGCTCTTGCTCCCGTTTCGCATGTATCGCGCACAGCTACCGGACATCTCTCGACGGCCGTCGTCAAATCCGGTACTGTTGTCGCATAGTGGCCGGTGGAGACACCGCTTGCCGCCTCTATCGCATTGCATTCAACGAACCGCCTTCGGCCATTTCGGGCCGGGCACGGACGTGGGGGAAAGACCGCGCCAAACGGTCTGGATGAGGACGAGGGATTACGACATGCTGGAAGTGAGCCGGATTCTTACCGCCGCCGGATGGGCTATGTTCGGAGTTGGCGTCACCGTCTATGGCATCGGCATCTCGGTGAACGGTGCGGGTAACTTCGAGGAGACGGTTGGTCTCGTCCTCGCGGTGCTCGGCCTGGTCGCCATGGTCGTCGGCTGGTTCATGTTCAGGCAGCAGGTCGAGGATTAGGTCCTCCACATCCACGAGCATCGAGAAACGGGGCAGGCACGATCGTGTGCCTGCCCCGTTTTACGTGTCAGCCTTGCGGCCAGGGTGTGCGATGGTCAACGATCTGTCGTTCCGGATACCATCGCTCGCGGATGTTCCCGACGAGGTAGAGGGACCCGGTGACCAGGATCTGGTCGTCAGGGCGGTCCGCCAGCGCGAAGGCGCGCCCGATCGCCGCGGAGGGTTCCGGCTCGACGACGACCTCGCCGGAGAATCCCGCCTCCGCCGCCAGCATCCGCACCTCGCCGGCATCCTTGGAGTCCTTGCCAAGGACCCGTGGCGAGGTCACGACGAGTGCATCGATGACCGGGACCAGCTCCCGCAACATCTCGTCGCCTTTCTTCGCATCCAGCAGCCCGACAACGGCAATACGACGTCCGTCGCCGGTCCGGGGAAGCAGGGAAGGGATGTCCGTCGCGAGCGCGGCGAGTTTCTCCGGGTTGTGGGCGCCGTCCAGCAAGACGGTCACCCGATCCGGCACGAACTCGGCGCGACCGGGGATGCGCGCCCGAAGCAGCCCACGCTCGATCGCCTCTTCAGGAATGGTCAGGCCCGTTCGCCCCAGGATGCGTGCCGCGTCGATGGCGAGCTGACCGTTATGCGCCTGGAACGAGCCGCTCATCGCCATGCGGTGCCGCTGTCCGGTCCGCCGGTCGGTCCAGCTCGTGCCCGATGGGCTGGTCTGGACATCAACGATGTCCTCGCCGATATCCAGGCGGGAGAGGGGAGCGCCGACCTCGCGCGCCTCAGCCTCGATGATCGCCTGCGCGACCGGATTGGGGACCGAGCTGAGCGCGGGGATGCCTGACTTAATGATGCCGGCCTTGTGCCAGGCGATCTGCTCGATCGTGTTGCCAAGGGTGTTCGTGTGATCGATCCCGACCGATGTCACCACCGAGAGGGCGGGGTGGAGGATGTTGGTGAGGTCGTACCGGCCTCCTGCCCCGACCTCCACGACCGCGACATCGACCTGCTCCCGGCGGAAGAAGAGCCACGTCAGCGCGTTCCAGCCTTCGCCGTAGGTCAGTGGCTCCTCGCCGTCAGCGATCCAGCGGTCGTGCTCGGCGAAGAAGTCGTCGACGATGGCGACGAACGCCTCCGCCGACGCGAGGGCGCCGTTGATCTGGAGTTTCTCGAGCGGCGTCTGCAAATACGGAGAGGTGTGGAGCCCCGTCCGGTACCCGGCCTTGGCGAGGATGGCACTGAGCGTCGTGCTGGTCGAACCCTTGCCGGAGGTCCCGCCGATGTGGACGATCGGGTATCCACGCTCGGGATTCCCCAGGCGGTCGAGGAACCGGCGGAGACGCCCCATCCGATACACGGCGCGCTCGCGCACCGCCTCGCGGGAGGAATCGGCCGGGGAGGGCGTCATCTCGATCAATTCGTCCATGCGGGATGACGCTGCGTGGTATCGTTCGAATATCGCGGTCATTGGGATCCTTGTGTCAACATATGCACAGGTGTGTGCCCGGCCGCCCCGGCATCTCCGTGCTGGCGACATGGTCACCCCTTATAGGCTTTTCTGGCAACCGGGTGCATGACACCAATTCGGCTCGTGGAAGTATCACAGGAATCGCAATGCTTAGCCTGATTGTGAACGTCGTCATCCCGACGATCATCATGACCCGCTTCGCCGGCGACGATCAGCTCGGCGCCGTGCCGGCGCTGCTGCTGGCGCTGGCGTTCCCGCTCGTCTATGGCATCTACGAGATGGCGAAGGCGAAGAAAGTAGGCTGGATGCCGGTGCTCGGCATCGTCAGCATCTTGATCTCTGGCGGGATCGGCCTGCTGAAGCTTCCGGCGGAGTGGATCGCCGTGAAGGAAGCGATGATCCCGTTCATCCTGGCGATGGCGATCCTCATTTCGTCGTGGATCGGCAAGCCGCTGGCGCGGATCTTCATCGACGCCATCCTGAACAAGGACCGCGTTCACGCCGCGCTACACGAGCAGGGGAATTTCAACGAATACGAGCGGCGCACGGCCATCGCGACCTGGCTCCTGGCCGGGGCGTTCTTCCTCTCGGCGGCGCTGAACTTCATTCTCGCAACGGTTGTGGTGACCGCCGACGGCGGCACGCAGGAATACACCGAGCAGATCGGCCGCATGACGGCGCTGAGCTTCCCGGTGATCACCATCCCGGTGTTCATCGTCCTGACCGGCACCATTCTCTACATCATGAACACGGTCAGCAAGCTCACCGGCCTCGAAGCCGAGGACGTCCTCCGCGACCCGAAGGCGGAGAAAAAAGCCAGCGAATCACAGCCCGGGCAATCCGCCTCGTAGGCTCCTTTCAACGCAATGGTCAATGCGCCAAGCAGAAGACCTGCCTGGAGAGCATGAAAAAGACCGGTTGGCCGTCTGGCCAACCGGTCTTTTCTTCAGTGTCTTTCCTCAGATCAGGACGTCGCCTTCCAGATACCGTCGATGGTGGCGCGGCACTGGTCAACGATCGAGGCGTCAACGTCCGGATACTCGCCATTCGCCTTGATGTCCTCGACCACGACCAGCGGCATGACGTGATTGATCTTCTGGACGAGGCCGGCGTAGGTGCGCAGGCCCTCTTCCGCGAACGACATCGTCTGGTTGTCGTGAAGCGCCATCGCGGTGGTGTGCAGCATCGTGTACGCGATCGCGACATGGTTGAAGGCCGTGTAGTCGTCGCGGATCGCCTTCGCGGCGGTATCGTGGCGCAGCTTGTCGATGATGCCGGCCGCCTTGCCGAGCAGCTCGGCGCCCGTCTTGATCACCGGGTTGCCGGGTGTGGATCCATACTGCTCCTGATACGCTACCGCGCGCTTCTTGCTGTCACGGACCGTGTCATGGAAATGCTGGATCGCGCTCCTGATCTCCTCGTTGGACGGCTTCAGGTCGAGCTGATGGTCGAGTGCTTCCTCGACATGCCCTTCCAGGGCGACGATATCGCCAACCCAGTCGGAAATGATCTTGTGCGTGCTCTTGTTCTCGTCGGACATGTGCCTTGACTCCTATACGCAGTTGGTGACCCTGCCGGCGGCATGCCGGACACGGCCCAAACTGCCTGTGTGGCTGCTTCCTCGCACAACGGGTGCCTGATCTGGCAGAATAGACCCAGAAACCTGATCTACAGGTTCAACTTCTATCGCCGCCACCAAGCACCGTACGATCGTCGTGTCACCATAGGGAAGGCAAGATGCATGCCCACCACCTATGGGCCGTCATAAAGAGGAGAACGAGCCCATGAGTGCGTCCAGCAACGAGCGCCTGTACACCATCGGGGAAACCGTTCAGCTGCTTCAGAAAACCTATCCCGATGTCACGCACTCGTCGCTGCGATTCCTGGAGCGCGGTGGGTTCATTCGCCCGCACCGGACGCCGGGAGGCCACCGGCTGTTCAGCGAGGCCGACCTGGATCGCATCCGGACGATCAAACAGTGGCAGGAGCAGAACCTCTCACTCGAGCAGATCGGCGAGCGACTGGAACGGCTGGACAACATGCCCGACCTGCAGGATCTCCGCAGCCGCTTCGTTGACGCCGCCGTCCAGGGCAACTTCATCGATGCGACCCAGATGATCCGCCACGCGGACGATGTCGGCATGGCGAGCCGGGATATCTTCGAGGGCGTCCTCACGCCGGCCATGATCGAGATCGGCGACCGCTGGTTCGCGGGCGAGCTCGATGTCGGGCGTGAGCACGAGGTCTCCGAGCTGAGCCGGGACCTGATCTCCGAGCTGACCCTCCGCCATATCCGCGAGCCTGAAGACCCGTTCACCGTGCTCGCCGCCTGCGTCGAGGGCGAGTTCCATGAGCTGGGCCTGCGGATGGTGACCGGATTGCTGCGGATGCATGGCATCCCCGTTCACTTCTTGGGGGCGAACGTCCCGACGGATGACCTGGCGATCACCGTGTCGATCCGGAAGCCGGACGTCGTGTTGCTCTCAGCCACGATCGACGCGCACCGGCCCGCAGTGGGTCGGGCAATCGAGGCGCTGACGAAAAGCGACAGGGTCAACCCCAAGCCAGCGATCGTGGTGGGCGGGCAGGCGTGGCACGAAAACGGGCTCGAGGCGGGACCGAACGTCCGGCTCCTGAAGGAACGATCCTTGTCGGCCGCCGTCGACGAGATCCTCAGCCTTCGGTCAGCCCCGTGACCGCCTAGAGGAATTCCGCGGCAACGTCGTTCGCCAGCATCATCCCGCGCGGGGTGAGCCGGACGCCGCGATCTGTGCGCTCCAGCAGCCCCATCTCGCGCATCCGCTGTATCTGCGATCCGAAGTGGTCGTCGAGCCCGACGCCGTGCCGGGTGGCGAACGCGTTGGCGTCGATGCCATCGTTCAGCAGGCGAAGCCCGAGCATCATCGTCTCGCCGAGGGCCGTTTCTCCCTCGATCGATTCGGTGTTGGAGTGGGGGAGGGCGCCGCTTTCCAGATCGCTGACATACCGCTCCGGCAAGAGCTGGTTCATCGTCCGGCGTCCGCCAACCGTACCGAACGCCCCGGCCCCGATCCCGAGGTAGTCGCCATGCTGCCAGTAGATCGCGTTGTGGCGGGAATAGCGGTCCGGCGTGCGCGCCCAGTTGGCGATCTCGTAATGGTCCCACCCCGCGTCAGCAAGGATGGCGATCGCATCTTCATAGAGATCCGCCGCCTCGTCATCGTCCGGGATGCGGAGTATGCCCCGCGCGGCGGCATCCGCATAGGGCGTCCCCGGCTCGATAATCAGGCTGTACAGCGACAGGTGATCCGGTCCGTCATCGCCCAGCTCCAGGACCCGGCGCAGGTCATCCTGCCAGATCGCGCGATCCTGCCCCGGCCAGCCGAAGATGAAATCGAGGTTTAGCCGGTCGAATCCGGCAGCGCGCGCGGCGCGAACAGCGTCCAGCACGTCCGTCGCCTCATGCTGTCGCCCGAGGCGGCGAAGGCCCCGCCGATCCAGCGTCTGCGCGCCGATGCTCATGCGGTCCACCCCGGTGGACCTGTATCCCGCCAGCCGTGCATCATCCAGCCCGTTCGGGTTCGCCTCCATCGTGATCTCGGCGTCGGGCAACACGGTGTAGTTGGCCCGGACCGCATCCAGGAGCGTCCCGATCTGATCCGGCGAGAGCAGTGAGGGCGTGCCGCCGCCGAAGTAGACAGTCGCTGCCGGCCGGCTCCCGACCTCGCCGGCGCGCATCTCCAGCTCACGAACGACCGCGTCGACGTAGCGGGGAATCAGGTCATCCTTGCCGGCGTACGTGTTGAAGTCGCAATACGGGCAGATGTGGGCACAAAACGGAACGTGGATATAGATGCCGACCGGCGCGTCGGAAGGGGAGGGTGCGGTGATCATGGGAGCGGGTATGCCTGACGGATGAGATGCGGTGGACGGGGCAGAACTCGCGTGGCGGTTCGTTCGCCAATTGTACATCGCGTCATTCTCTGCGGCGGTCAGGATCGATCGCCGTCATGTCCCTAATCCGTTTCGTCGACCGTTGCCTTCACCGGCTGCTGCTGGACGTTCCGCACCGCGCCGAACGGCCCGCGCATGATCCACATCCCGATGGCGCAACTGAAGGCGATCGCCGCGAAGATCATCCACGGCAACATGGGATGCCCTGCCCGTCCCACATCGTAGACGGTGCCGCCGAGGTAGTTCCCCAGCCCGCCACCGATCGCAAGCGACCACGACGCGACGCCGAAGTACGCGCCCGGCGCCCGCGGGTCGGCCAGGTTCGCCGTGGTGGTCTCCTGCCCAGGCCGGGCGAGGACCGATCCCAAAGAGAAAATCGCCGCCGCGACGAGCAGGAACCCGATATTCGGCGATGCCCCGACCAG
>JACYYJ010015221.1_pt1 | contig 17284 bp, 15 predicted proteins | sample 8236861 | NCBI WGS metagenome assembly JACYYJ01 (sample SAMN14103086, study PRJNA606662) | landfill metagenome | isolation source: landfill solid waste | place: India:New Delhi, Okhla landfill site | collected 2017-11-05
ATACTTATTATGGTAATCCTTTAATTATCCTTCATACATAAGCTGAAAGTGAGCCATGTCTTGAAAATCAGATGGGGCAATTAGCGATGTAGGCTTTTGGAATTTTAGGTTTGTACATTTGTTTATTACGGTTGCAACAAACTCCGAACAAAAGAGTGCGTTTTTACGTTTAATCGGTTTATTTACGAGAAATCCAAATAAGCCTAAGAAATTGTAACGATAGCACTCTTCTTTGTCTGCTAATTCCTCCATATACTCTCTTACTTTATGCATTTCTTCTTTTGATACAGTTAAAGAATAAATCGCACAATCCGCTTGTGTAAACAAGCCCTTCGTTATATCCTCTTTCACAAATCCACCATGGAATGGATTATTCACATTTTTCCGCCCAAAGCTATATACCTCTGACAAATGAGAGTCTAAGGCAATGGACGCATGATTATATGGCTTTTTCGTATATAACTTGATTAGCTTTGTTAAGACGGATCCTGTATTGGTTAAAAGTATATAGATTGTATGTGTTTTCATCCCCACTCTCCTCTTCTTGTTATCAACGTAATGAATGTATTCTTACTATAAGATGAAAGCCTTAAGAGGAGATTAAGGGATTTCTTAAGAAAATCTTAAGTTTTACTTATCTAAACGGATAAGCAAAGAAGTCTCCTGTTCAACTACGAACAAGAGACTCACTTTTTCAAATTACACACTTTTAACGTTCAATCCATTTTCTCCGTTTACATGAATATTGTAGAACACAAGCCTTTTACAATATGTTCATATTGCAAAACTGTATTTTTTACAATATACTCATATTGTAAAGGGAGTGTTTTTTATGCCTAAAAAGGTCGATCTTACGAAAAGAAAAAATCAAATCGCTGCAGCTACTTGGCGAGTTATATTGAATCAAGGAATTGATAAAGCATCCATTCAAAGCATTGCAAAAGAAACGAATATGTCCGTTGGTTTGATACAACATTATTTTTCATCTAAGGAAAAGATCATTCATTATGCAATGAACCTAGTACTAACTCGAATGGAAGAGCGTGCAAAAGCAAGGCTAGAAGCATTTTCCGGAACAAAAGAAGCGTCATTGAGAAGATTGATCAAATTTCTCATTCCAACTGATTATGAAGAAATCATGGAAGCAAGGGTATGGATTTCATTTATGGGTATTTCTTTTAATAATTCGGAGCTATTAACATTGCAAAAAAAGATGGATGGTTATTCAAGAGAAATACTACAGATGATAATTGAAGTCATGGTTGATTTAGGCTATCTGGAAGAGAATGAAGAAAATCAATTTGAACTCGAAATTTTATACGCCTTTATAGATGGTATGATTATCCATACACTTCAAAATCCAGAGTTTTATACGGAGAAAAAAGTAGATCAATTAATTGAGCATTACTTAATGAATAAGAAGGGTAACAAGTAAATGGATAAATTTTCATTAGTAATACTAGTTGTCATTGGCATCTTAATATTTCGACAGTTTTTGCCGAAGGAAGTCAATCGATTTGATTTTATCGGACTTCCAATCTTAGCTTTATATAAGACATATTCAAGTTTGCCAAACACATTGAGTACTACATTGTTGATTGAATTCATTATGCTACTATTATTAGGTGCCATAATTGGTTACTATCAGGCAGTGAATACAAAGGTTGTATGTCAGAACAGTAAATTAAGTACAGTGGGTGGAATTAAGTATATTTTAGGATTGTTCGTTCTCCTAATTGGTAGGATTATCATTTTACTAATATTTAACTTTACTACTATTAGTAATGCCTTTACGAATGGTGGCGAATCTCCAAAAGATGAGCTAGTTCAATTCCTTTCAGGGACTGGAGATTGGATTCTCTGGTCAACAATTGCAGCGTCTTCCGTACTATACAGTGTTACCTTATACAAAAAACATCCAGAAATAGCACGTTTTATTAAAGAGCAATTGAAAAGCTAATTGGATGATTAAAAAACTCAGGTTATTATTGATGATAACCTGAGTTTTTTGATTACTCCTTTTTTGTTGGTATGAAATGCCGAACAAAACTATATTTATTTTGGTCATTCTGTGCATATAGATAGCCCAACACACTGAAAACAATGGCACCAAGTAGATTGACAAATAAGTCCTTCATTGTATCCATAATACCAATATCAAGATATCCCGGTTCTATAATTGTTTGAATTATATTTCCCGAATCGTCTTTGCTGTCAATTACTGTCCGTTGTATATTGTCAATTTGATAGACATCGTTTTCTTCACCAATACGTACACTGTTAATTTGCTGAACAATTCGATCCTTCTGCATGTCGAGATTCATCCAACGGTCTGCCGAGTATTCAAAGAACTCCCATATAACACCAACTGTCATTGAAAAGCAGAAGGTAACGATTGCAAGAAACAACGGGCTCAAATTCATACCCTCAGCATTCTTATGTAATAGAAAGACCAGCGAAAAACCGACACCTGCAGCTAAAAAACCATTAAGCGTGTGTAATGCTGTATCCCACATCTTGAAATATCCGTAAAAGTCGCTCAGCTCACCTAGAATAGTCGAACTAAAAATAAATAAAATTATAATCAGTTCTAACAAGTTGGGCACCTCCATTTTAAGCACTCGTTCCACAAGAGATGGTATCGTAAACAAAGCGAGTGTTAGAACAAGAATAAAAGCATTGCCCCACCTTTGCATAAACAACTGATTAATAAGCATAAAGATAGCAATTGCACGAAATATGACATACACCGTAACAAGATTCTTATTAGCTGTTTGGGTACTGCTGGTAAAGAACCTTTTTAAGATATTCATAGGCAACTTCCTTTAATGGATTATGAATGAACTCCAATCACCTAATATCATCCTCCATATTACAGATGAATATTACAGACAAACTTTTTCAATTAATAAAAAGTCATACTGCACGTGAGTAATAATCGAGTAGGAGATATGCACCTCCTACTATCTTAATCGTTATTCAATCTAACTGAAAGTTTCTGTAATTTACAAAGGAATAAGACATGAAACTTGTGCTTCTAAAGGCAAACCCGAGAATTAATTGGATATTGAACATAAAAGGCAATAATTTATTTTGACTTTAAATTTGTATATTTGATTTACACATCTAACACAACATTAGCAACAGCCTCAATATGAGAAGTCTGAGGAAACATATCTACTGGCTGTACTTCTAGAGTCTTAAAGCCGCCATCCTCCAAAATTCGTAGGTCTCTCGCCAAAGTAGATGGGTTACAGGAGACATAAACAATTTTCTTTGGTTTCATGTCAATCATTGCCTGCAATAACGCTTCATCACAGCCTTTTCGTGGTGGATCCACTACAATAACATCTGGCTTTAGTCCTTGGGCTTTCCACCATGTCATTACTTTTTCTGCAGCGCCAACGAAGAATTCTGCATTATCGATTCCGTTCAACTTTGCATTGTTTTTCGCATCCTCAATTGCTTCTGGAACAATCTCTACACCATATACTTTCTTCGCATTTTTAGCTAAAAATAATGAAATCGTTCCAATGCCACAGTAAGCATCAATTACCGTTTCACTTCCGGTTAAATTGGCATATTTTAACGCTTGATCATACAATTTCTTCGTCTGAGTTGGATTAATTTGATAGAAGGATTTTGCAGAAATCGCAAATTTCACATCCCCAATCGTATCGTAAATATATTCTTCACCCCATAATACTTTTGTTTGGTGTCCTAAAATGACGTTTGTCCGTTTTGAATTCACATTTTGGATGATGGATTTTACATTTGGATATGCTTTATGAATTTCATTTACGATTTTTTCTTCATAATCAAGCTTTTCCGTTCTAGTAACGAGAACAATCATAATTTCATTTGTCGCTTTACCGTTTCGAACCATTATATGTCTTAGTGTCCCTTTGTGATGCTCCTCATCGTATGGGGCAATGCCTGCATCCTCCGCAATACGTCGAATTGCTTCTACCATGCGATCATTTTGCTCATCTGTTATCGGGCACGTATCCATGTCAATAATGTCATGGCTTCGCTTCTTAAAAAAGCCTGTCTCTAAACGACCTTCAACACCACGCACAGGAATTTGAACCTTGTTTCGATAACGCCATGGGTCTTCCATACCTATAGTAGGATGAATTGGAATTCCCTCAATATGACCAAGCTTTCGAAGCGCGTCTTTCACTTGCTTTTGCTTTACCTCAAGCTGCATTTCATAGCTCATGTGCTGCAATTGGCAGCCACCACATTGATAAAACACATCACAAGGAGGTTCAATTCGAGCTGGACTTTGTTCTAAGACCTTCATTAATTTCCCATAGCCAAAGTTTTTCTTAACCTTCAATACTTTAACGATTGCCTTTTCTCCTGGTAAACCATAAGGCACAAATAAAGGATAACCATTGACCTTCCCAACAGCATCCCCTTCATGCGTTACATCTTCAAAGGTAAGTTCGACCATTTCATTTTTTTCTACAGGTGGTTTCAATTTTGCCATATGTACCTCTTCCTTTATACATCCGTTATTCCTTGTTCTAGCTTTTCCAAATCTATCACGTAATGATACATTATTCTACAACCAAGTCATCCTTTCATTATAAATAATTTGTAGAGAAAAGAAAAAAGATAGCTTGTGGCTATCTTTAATCAAAGTCTTTCGGTACAAAGAATTCAATATGTTGATACAGATTGACAAATTTCCCAGGTAATAATCCCCCGAATTCGCCATCAATATTCAATTGCATATGTTCTTCCGTCTCTATTTCAACACATTTTGTTCGTGTATAAATGATTTTGTCACTTTTTAAATGATTTCCTCTAAGTGCACTCGTTACTAACATAACAAAATCGGCAATATTCGTTTTCTTTAAAACTAGAAAATCAAAATAGCCATCATCTAATTTTGCATCAGGGGCCAATTTTTCAAATCCACCAACAGAATTCGAGTTCGATACTAAAAACATCATGACATCTTCTTCAAATTCTTGATCGTCGTATTTAATTTTCACTTTCGTCGGACGTAATTTTGGCAACATTTCTATCCCTTTTACATAATAGGCAAGTTGTCCAATCATGGTTTTCAATTTACTTGGCACTTCATACGTTAGCTCGGTGATTTTTCCACCCGCAGCAATATTTATAAAATATTTATCGTCATTAGCCTTACCGATATCTAATCTTTTTGTGTGATCTTCTAAGATGACATCTACTGCTTTTCGAATATTTCTAGGTACCTTGATAGCACGTGCAAAGTCATTTGTTGTACCAACCGGAATAATACCTAGTTTAGGACGATAATCCTGTTCTGCTATACCGCTAACAACCTCATTAATGGTTCCGTCACCACCAGCAGCGATAACAATGTCATATTGACGTTCTACAGCTGCTTTCGCTGCAAGGGTAGCATCCCCTTCACAAGTTGTTGCATGCGCAGACGCCTCGTACCCTGCTTGTTCTAGCTTTTCCAAAACATATGGTAGTTCCTTTTTAAAAGCCTCTCTCCCAGAGGTTGGATTATAAATTATTCTAGCGCGTTTCATAAATTCACCTTCACAACTAAAATATGGTAATTGTCATCCTTTTCATAATAACGCGAATATACAAAGTTGAAAAGACTTAAAAAGTATTATTATGAATTAATATGATCGTTACAATTGCATTATGATTAATTGGTTTTCAATGTTTAAAAGTATAACTCAAAAAATATGTAATTGTAAGTGTTAAATGAACATAAAAAAGAGAGATTAGTACACTTCGCACTAATCTCTATCCTAACTTATCTTTTGTTCATTTCCGCAATCAGTATTTTGTTTACCATTGGTGGATTTGCTTGTCCTTTTGTTGCTTTCATAACTTGGCCTACTAAGAAACCGAGCGCACGATCTTTACCGTTTTTAAAGTCAATAATCGATTGTTCGTTTTCATCTAAAATTTTAGTAATGATCTCCGTAAGCTGACCTTCATCTGAAATTTGTACTAACCCTTTTTCTTTTACAATCTTTTCAGGGTCTCCACCTTTTTCTACAAGCTCACTAAATACCTTTTTCGCCATTTTAGAGGAGATGGTACCATCTTCAATAAGCTTAATCATTTTTGCAAGTGCACTAGGAGTTAATGGAATATCTGCTAGCTCTTTGTAATGCTTGTTTAAATAAGCAGATACTTCTCCCATTAACCAGTTAGATGCCTGCTTTGTATCCGCACCAGCAGCAATGGTTTCTTCGAAGAAATCAGACATTTCCTTTGTAAGTGTCAACACGTGCGCATCATAAGCAGGTAACCCCAATTCATCCACATAACGTTTTTGACGTGCATCTGGAAGCTCTGGAATTTCATTGCGAACTCTTTCCTTCCAAGCATCATCAATATAAAGGGGCACGAGGTCTGGCTCTGGGAAGTAACGATAATCATCAGAGCCTTCCTTCACACGCATTAAAATGGTTTCACCTGTTTTTTCATCATAGCGTCGGGTTTCTTGTCCAATTACACCACCAGATAGTAACACTTGCGCTTGACGCTTTTCTTCAAATTCTAATCCCTTTTGTACATAGTTAAAGGAATTTAAGTTCTTTAACTCTGTTTTCGTACCGAATTGCTCTTGACCAATTGGACGAAGTGAAATATTCGCATCACATCTTAAGGAGCCTTCTTCCATTTTACAATCGGAAACTCCTGTATACTGAATGATGCTCTTTAGTTTTTCTAAGTAAGCATAAGCCTCTTGGGGCGTACGAATATCTGGCTCTGAAACAATCTCAATTAGTGGTGTACCTTGGCGGTTGAAATCCACTAAGGAATAGCCATCATCATTATGCGTTAATTTACCAGCATCTTCTTCTAAATGAAGACGTGTTATTCCAATCTTTTTCTTTCTGCCGTCTACTTCAATTTCAATCCAACCGTGCTCTCCAATCGGTTGATCGAATTGAGAGATTTGATATGCTTTTGGATTATCCGGATAAAAGTAGTTTTTACGATCAAACTTTGTATGTGTCGCAATCTCACAATTTAACGCCATTGCTGCACGCATTGCGAAGTTTACTGCTTCTTCATTTAAAACTGGTAGCACACCTGGATAACCTAAGTCGATTGGGTTAACATTTGTATTCGTGTCCGCACCAAAAGCATTAGGACTCGGACTAAAAATTTTCGATTGGGTTTTTAACTCAACGTGCACTTCTAAACCTATTATTGTTTCAAAGTTCATGCGTTTGCACCTCCAAGCTCTGGCTTTCTTTTATGATAATCTGTCGCTTGCTCAAAGGCATGTGCTGCACGATATACGGTAGACTCATCAAAATGCTTGCCAATAATTTGTAAGCCAATTGGTAAGCCATCATTAGAGAAGCCACAAGGAATGGAAATACCTGGTACACCTGCTAGGTTAACCGGAATTGTTAATATATCACTTGCGTACATCGTTAATGGATCATCCACTTTTTCACCAACTTTAAAGGCTGGGGTTGGTGAAGTTGGTCCAACGATAACATCATACTTCTCTAATACTTTATCAAAGTCTTGTTTAATTAAAGTACGAACCTTTTGTGCTTTTTTATAGTAAGCATCGTAATATCCAGAGCTTAATGCAAATGTACCTAGCATAATACGACGTTTCACTTCTTCACCGAAGCCTTGACTCCGGGAGAGCTTAAACATATCGATCATGTTGGTTGCATCCTTGGAGCGTACCCCATAACGAACCCCATCAAAACGGGCAAGGTTTGCAGATGCCTCTGATGATGCTAATAAATAATACGTACCAACAGCATATTTGGAATGTGGTAAGGATACTTCTTCCCATTCTGCTCCAAGCTCTTCATATTTCTTCAATGCTGCTAAAATAGACTCTCTTACCTCTTCCGAAACGCCTTCTCCTAAATATTCCTTAGGTACAGCGATTTTCATTCCTTTTACATCACCTGTTAGAGCTTCTGTATATTTAGGAACTTCTACATTTGCACTAGTAGAGTCCATTGGATCATGCCCAGCAATTACCTCTAGAACTCGTGCATTATCTTCAACTGTACGAGTAAGTGGACCGATTTGGTCTAGTGATGACGCAAACGCCACCAATCCAAAACGTGATACCCTTCCATAGGTAGGCTTTAAGCCAACAACACCACAGAAGGAAGCAGGTTGACGTATGGAACCACCTGTATCGGATCCTAACGCGAATAATACTTGTCCAGAAGCTACCGCTGCAGCTGAGCCACCACTTGAGCCGCCTGGGACATGATTAATATTCCAAGGATTACGTGTTGCATAGTAGCTTGAGTTCTCATTGGATGATCCCATTGCAAACTCATCCATATTTAATTTACCAATCGTAAGGACTTTCGCTTTTTGCAGCTTTTGCATAACCGTTGCATCGTATAAAGGGTCATGGAAGTTATCCAAAAATTGACTTCCACAAGTAGTGCGCAGCCCCTTTGTAACGATATTATCCTTAATACCTGCTGGAAGACCAAAAAGGACTTCTTCTGTTGATGCTTCTCTTTCATCTAATTCCTTTGCTTGTCTACGAGCCTCTTCTTCATTTAAGGTTAAAAAGGCCTTCACTTGGTCGTCTACTTCCGCAATACGGTTATACGATTCATCTACTAAATCTTGAACTTTGATTTCTTTGTTATGTAACTTTTCTTCGATTTCTTTTATGGAATAATCAAATAGTGACATGTTGAACCTCCTTACTCTAAAATAGATGGAACACGGAATTGACCATCTTGTTTGTCTGGTGCATTCTTCAATGCTTCTTCTTGCGTTAAGCCCTTCTTAGGCTCATCTTTTCGCATAACATTTTTTAAATCCAATACGTGTGTTGTTGGTTCTACATTCTCTGTATCCAATTCATTTAATTGTTCCGCAAACTTAATAATAGAACCTAGTTGCTCTGTAAATTTCTCTACTTCCTCTTCCGAAAAAGACAAGCGAGCAAGGTTGGCAACATGTTTTACTTGATCCTTTGAAATTTCAGCCATATGCTTTCGTTCACCTCCAAATATGTTCGAACCCTCACAATATTAATTAATAATAGCAAATAGTTATTTATATTATCAACTTGTACCCTTACTATTTTAACATTTTATTGATAGAATGAAACCTGTTAAGAAGCGTAATTTAGTCGACTGTGTGGGCCTTCTCCTCTACAACAAATACAGCTTGCTTTATTTTCACTAATTTCACATAGCACAGTATGCCAAGAATTGCGATACATCCAAATATAAGTGTCATAATAGGAGCAGCTACGACGGTTCCGAGCATTATGAAAATCCCAGCCATGATTTCTGTAACAGCCATAGAGGAATGGTGGACCGCCATATAGCTGCTACGAGATTCATCTGGAGCAAGGCTTCCTAAAATCGATTGTTTAATAGGCACATAGATAAGCTCTCCGATTGTTGCTAACAGCATAACAACCAACAGAAGCCATGGTGTTGTTAAGTAGGAAATGGCCACAAAGCTACACGCATAAAGACATGCCCCACCAATAAATTTTGTTTCATTTTTTAGCCGTTTAATGAAATAGGTAACAAGGAAGGTTCCAACAACGACTAATATGGTATTCTCGCTTCGCAATATCCCTAATAGCTCGGTTCCATTAATCGTCCATTCCAAACTGCCTACATCTAGAATTTTCGTATTGTTTACTTCGTTGGCAAGCCTAATTCCAATATAATTCGTTAACTGGGTTTCCATACTTAAGACAAGCACGGAGCCTACTAAAAATAGTAAAAACACCTTATCTCGAAAAACCACCCTATAGCTTTTCACCACGGATAGGAGTGGAAACTCTCTTTTTTCTGTTTCCTCTATTTTCTTTTCGATCACCTTAGGTTTATAGACATCCTTTAAAAAGATCGCGGTAATTACAACAGAGATAATACCCGTAATGGTTACAATTACAAACAATAAAAAGTGATAATCCATAAATAAAAATCCACCAATTAAACTACCAATCGCAACAGCTAGGTTACTAATCCAATAATTTATCCGGAAAATTCCTTCTCTTGTATTTGGTGTACTACTATCTAAAATAAGGGCCATGGTGACGGGTTGAAAACAGCCTGTACAGAAGGTGTAAAAGATGAAGGCAACAGCTGATAAGTATGGCTCATCATACCAAGGAGAATTAAGTAGCGCAATGACAAAAAAGATAATTGCTGCGAATAGTTCGGTTGTAAAAAGTACTTTTACTCTACCAAACCGATCAGATAAATACCCACCACAGAAGCTTCCGATAATAGCAGATAAAACGATAAACAAATATAATACTCCCGTAATCCCAGCTCCAACTTTATTGGTAAAGAAGATTACGAGAAATGGTCCAACCATCATATACGATAAATTCGTTAAAAATCCGACAACAAATCTCCACTTAATATTTGGATGGAGCTCTTTAAATTTCATTATTCACTCTCCTTTATCCCTAAAATCCGATTGGCAATTGCATAAAAGTGCTTCCAGACTGAATTTGTTTCATCATCGGTTAATGTGAGTCGCATACCAATTAAAAAGCTAATATAACCCCTCGCTACAGCCTCCGGATCAAATTGTTCCAGTAACCTATGTCCTTGACTTTCTTGAATAAACCGAATTAAAATTTGTAACCATTCCTCATAAAAGTCCGTTAACTCAGTAAATAACTTAGGAAACTTCTCAGGTTGCCCTAGTACTTGTTGAATGAGCTGTAGGTAAGGTCTTTGATTCACAAAAAAGTCGATATGTTTTCTTGTCATTTCCTTTATTCCTGTTTTGTCGATTGAACCTGTGGGCATTCGAAAAAAGAGCTTCTTAAATTCTTCAATTGGCTCTATAATGACTGTTTCGAATAAAGCTTCTTTTGTTTCGAAATAAGTAAACACACTGCCAAAGCTAATGCCAGAACGTTTCGCAATTTTGGAAATGGTTGTGTCAGCATATCCATTATACGAAAATAACTCTNNAAAAAAAGAATGATTGATTAATCAATCACTTTTATTTTATGCAAAAATGAATACAAATTCAACTAAATATTTGTACTTTTTCAAACATTAGTAAAAAATGATTGCAACACAACGTTTGGATTGTTATGTTTAGGTTAGCCAGAGAGAAATGGAACACTTAAAAAGGCTTACTCATGTGGGGTGAGTAAGCCTTTTAGGAAACAGTAGTGTCACGATATAAATAATTTAGGACTTTACAGTAAATTGCTCTTCTTCAGTCGAACCTTTCAGAGCGGTTGTGGAAGAAGTACCTCCTGTAACAATCATAGAAACTTGATCAAAGTACCATGTTCCAACTTCTCTCTGGTGTCTTGTTGCTGTATAACCATATTGTTCACTAGCAAATTCCGCTTGCTGTAACTTAGAATAGGCAGCCATACCACTCTCCTTATACCCTCTCGCTAATTCAAACATACTATGGTTCAAAGCATGAAAGCCTGCTAACGTTACAAATTGGAATTTATATCCCATTTTACCTAGTTCTTTTTGGAAGTTTGCGATTGTTTCCTTATCCAATTTTTTCTCCCAGTTGAAGGAAGGTGAGCAATTATAGGCTAGCAGTTTGTTAGGAAACTTCTCATGAATTGCATCCGCAAAGCGCTTTGCTTCCTCCAGGTTCGGCTCTGATGTCTCACACCAAATCAAATCTGCATATGGCGCATAAGCCAAACCTCTTGAAATAGCTTGATCCAGACCAGCTTTGGTTCGATAAAACCCTTCTGCCGTTCTTTCTCCGGTAATAAACGTATGATCATATGGATCAATATCACTTGTTACCATATCCGCTGCATTCGCATCAGTTCTTGCTATTAGTACGGTTGGTGTACCCATCACATCTGCAGCAAGTCGAGCAGAAATTAAATTTCGCACTGCTGTTTGCGTAGGCAACAATACTTTACCACCTAAGTGCCCACATTTCTTTTCACTTGATAATTGATCTTCAAAGTGAACCCCAGATGCTCCTGATTCAATCATCCCTTTCATTAACTCAAATACATTCAATTGACCTCCGAAGCCTGCTTCTGCATCGGCAATTATAGGTTGGAACCAATCAATCGATTCATCCCCCTCAATGTGGTGGATTTGATCCGCTCTTTGCAGGGCCTGATTAATTCTCTTAACCACATGTGGCACACTATTAGCCGGATATAAGCTTTGGTCCGGGTACATATGGCCAGATAAATTTGCATCCGCCGCTACTTGCCAGCCACTTAAATAAATGGCTTTTAAACCTGCTTTGACCTGCTGAACTGCTTGATTACCTGTTAATGCACCTAGCGCGTTAATATAATCCTCTGTATTTAAATAGTTCCACAGTTTTTCTGCGCCTCTTTTTGCTAATGTGTACTCAATATCAATCGAGCCCCTAAGGCGAATCACTTCCTCTGCTGAATAAGGTCGTTCCACACCCTTCCAGCGACTATCTATCTCCCAGCTTTCTTCTAATGCTTTCATTCTGTTTTCCATTTTCATTTCCCCTCTCAATTTCATTAGTTACTCTAGGTAATGCATTAGTAAGCACTACACTCGTTTTCACAAAATTTCATAGCCTGGTAATGTCAGAAAGTCTAACAATTCATCCTGCAAAATTAAATCATCAAACAACTCGACCGCTTCATGAAAGCGTCCTTGCTCATACACTTCTTCACCAATCTCATTGATGATTTTCGTTAGCTCTTCTTCCTTCATTTCGTTGTAAAGCTCGACCGTTACTTTTCTACCATCACTTAGCATTCCTTTTGGATGCCGAATCCATTGCCATATTTGTGCTCTAGATATTTCAGCAGTTGCCGCGTCCTCCATCAAATGATTAATTGGAACGGCACCTCTACCCTGCAGCCAATTGGCAATATACAAAATGCCAACTCGAATGTTTTGGCGAAGTCCCGCTTCGGTAATATCTCCTGTTGGAACCTCTAATAACATATCTTCCGTTACTCGGATGTTCTCAAGCTTTTTTTGTTCCACTTGATTCGGTGTAGGCATTTCTTTATTAAAAACATCCATAACTAAAGGAACTAAGCCTGGATGCGCAACCCAAGTACCATCATGACCATCTTTTGCTTCCCGTTCTTTATCCGTCCGAACCTTCCGAAAGGCTTCATTATTTGCTTCTTCATCCCCTTTTACCGGAATTTGCGCAGCCATTCCCCCAATAGCTTGTGCTTTACGTCTGTGACATGTTTGAATGGTCAACAGTGAGTACGATCTCATAAACGGAACCGTCATCGTTACAATGGAGCGATCTGGTAAGATGACATCCCCATGTCCTTTTAACTTTTTCAAATAACTAAAAATATAATCCCATCTTCCACAGTTCAGACCTGCCGAATGATCTTTTAATTCATATAAAATTTCATCCATTTCAAATGCAGCTAAAATGGTTTCAATTAAAACGGTTGCTTTAATCGTCCCTTGAGAAATGCCGAAATATTCCTGAGCAAAGACAAACACGTCATTCCATAATCTTGCTTCTTGGTGACTTTCAAGCTTCGGAAGATAAAAATAGGGTCGCTTCCCCTGCTCCAGCAACGTTTCCGCATTATGATAAAAGTACAGCCCGAAATCAAACAAGCTTGCACTCATCGGTTTACCATCCACAACTAAATGCTTCTCCTCTAAATGCCATCCGCGTGGCCGTACAAATAGTACAGCAGTTTCCTCATTCAACTCGTATTTTTTTCCTGAATCATTTGTAAACGAAATTGTACCTCTAACAGCATCCCTTAAATTTATTTGACCATCGATAATGTTATCCCAAGTTGGTGAGGTCGCATCCTCAAAACAGGCCATAAACACCTTTGCACCCGAATTTAATGCATTAATGATCATTTTGCGATCTACAGGACCTGTAATTTCAACTCTTCTATCCTGAATTTCTTCCGGAATGGGTGCTATTGTCCAGTCCCCTTCTCTAATCTGCTTCGTTTCCTCAAGGAAGGTTGGTCTTTCACCTGCATCAAATAATTGTTGTCGCTCTTGTCTGTACTGTAACAGTTCCTTCCTTCGTTTCCCGAAGCGACGTTCCAACTGTTGTAAGAAGACAAGTGCACCTGCAGTTAATAGTTGCTGTTCCTTGTTTTCTACCGGCTCTCGAGCTTCAACACCAGTAATTTCTGTTGCCAATGTTTCATCACCCTTTCAATTGTTATAATACAGTTATATGTTTATGTTTTGTATTATATAACAGTGAATTTAAAAAAGAAACCGTTTTTGTGGAAAAACCGTTAAAAACCTTTCGACAAAAATCGATATGTTGATTCTCCGTCTTAGTGTGGTCCATTTCGCCACGATTTGATTCTGTATGTTTCTTTAAAGATACGTCTGGGAGTTAAGTGCTAAAGGAATTTACTAGTAGGTGGCCTTACCTATTTTATTTAAATTACCTTTTATGGGATAGGTTTATTGTTATTAGATGCAACTTTTTCTCAAATACTCGTCGTTTACAAAGCTTTATTCGTTAAAGTAAAGATTTTACTATTCTATTTTAAGGTTTTATTCGCCCAAATTAGGTATACACGCCTAGATACATCATTTATTCGCCATTCCATTTCATTTACTCGTCTACCCACAATTAATTCTCGCCGCGACCCTGCTTTCTCGCCTAAATACATCGTTTACTCGTCACTCCATTTCATTTACTCGTCTACCTTGCCATAATTCTCGCGTCCCTATGTTATGCAAGACTTTCCAAGAAAAAAACCGCCTCACGCGGAGACGGTTTTCATGATTCTATTACATTTAGCTTTTTGCTAGTTCACGAGCCTTTTCAAATTCTTCTTCCATTTCTGGTTTCGTCTTCGTCATAAGACTCACAATAACGGCAAGCACTAGGTTTAATAAGAATCCAGGAACGATTTCATATAGATCAAAGATTCCGCCTTCCATGTTGCCCCAAACTACTACTGTTACAGCACCTGCAAGCATACCTACAATGGCACCTGCAGCAGTAATTCGTTTCCAGAATAGCGCTAATAGAACAAGCGGTCCAAAGGCAGCACCAAATCCTGCCCAAGCATAGCTTACTAGATCAAGTACGGAGCTATCTGGATCAGTACCAATAATTAATGCAATGACAGCAATAATTAAAATAGAGATACGAGCGACAAGTACTAATTCCTTATCAGATGCGTTTTTGCGGAATACACCTTTATAAAAATCCTCCGCTAGTGCAGATGAGGATACGAGTAATTGAGAGTCAATTGTACTCATAATCGCAGAAAGAATAGCAGCTAGAAGAATTCCAGCAACTAATGGATGCGTTAATGTTTGAGATAACAGAATAAAGATTTCTTCTCCATCTCCTACAGTAAGACCCCCACTGGACACTAGCGCGAATCCTGCAAAACCTGCAAAAATAGCACCAAATAAACCAAACACCATCCAAGCGGTACCAATAAATCTTGCTTTAGGTACATCCTTATGGGAACGTAAGCCCATAAATCTTACAAGAATATGTGGTTGACCGAAATAGCCAAGTCCCCAAGCTAGGTTCGAGATAATTACCATTGCACTAACACCTGCAACCATGTTTAAATGGCCTTCATTTGCTTGGCCAATTGCATTTAATGTCTCTTGCCATCCACCAACTTCACTAATCGCAACAATAGGTAAAATAATAAGTGCTAAGAACATTAAAATACCTTGAATAAAGTCCGTCATACTAACGGCCAAAAATCCGCCTAAAAATGTATAAGCAATAATTACAATTGCACCAATCCATAAACCTTGCGTGTATGTGAGATCAAATGATGAGCTAAATAATTTTGCACCTGCAGTCATTCCTGAAGCTGTATAGATCGTGAAGAAAAACAAAATAACAATTGCAGAAATTAATCGGAGTAAATGACTGTTGTCTTTAAAGCGGTTTTCAAAGAAATCAGGGATTGTAATCGAATCGTTTGATACTTCTGTATACGTACGTAAACGTCTTGCAACAAATTGCCAGTTCAAGTAGGCACCAATGGATAAACCAACCGCAATCCATGCTTCTGATAATCCAGAGGCATAAATGGCACCTGGAAGACCTAATAATAGCCAACCACTCATATCAGATGCACCAGCACTTAGTGCAGCAACACCAGGTCCTAGCTTTCTTCCACCTAAAAAGTAGTCTGATATGTTACTAGTTTTCTTATATCCCCAAATACCGATTGCTAACATACCGGCTAAATACACAATAAATGTTATTAATGTTTCCATAAAAGCTTAATCACTCCTTTTTAAATAATGATAGTGCAGATAATACTACGATTAATAGCATAGGGACAAAAAGCCAAAACACTGTTGCTCCTGTTAGTGCAAAGTCTTCCATTACTTGTCCCCCCTTTGTTCCGATACTATCAATTTTAAACAAATATTAAGAATTTTTCAAAAAGATATTTGTCTATTTTACGGGATAATAGGGTATATTTGCTGAAAAACCTAACATTTATAGGACTTTAGCCCTTATATACTCCGTAATGCTCCAATATCAATTAAAAAATCCCCATACTTAAATAGTATGGGGACATTTTTGTTTTATGTTACAACATTTCAGAAGTCGTCTTACCTTGCATAAAGTTTAATAAGTAATCAGGGCCACCAGCTTTTGAGTCTGTACCTGACATATTAAAGCCACCAAACGGATGATAGCCTACGATAGCTGCTGTACATCCACGGTTGAAGTAAAGGTTACCTACATGGAAATCTTCACGTGCTTTTTCAATATGCTCACGATTATTTGAAATGACTGCACCTGTTAAGCCATAGTCTGTATTATTGGCAATTTCAATTGCTTCATCAAAGTTTTTCGCCTTCGTAAATCCAACAACTGGACCAAAGATTTCTTCTTGGAAGATACGCATGTTGTTTGTGCCTTTGAATACAGTTGGAGCTACGTAGTATCCTTCAGCTAATTCGCCTTCTAATTTGTTTTGGTAACCGCCGATTAAAAGTTCAGCACCTTCTTCTTTACCGATTTCGATATAAGAAAGAATTTTATCTAATTGTTGTTTAGAAGCTTGAGCACCCATCATTGTGTCTGTATCTAATGGATTACCAATTTTAATCGCTTTAATGCGTTCCATTACTTTTTCCATGAATTTATCATAGATTGATTCATGAACTAATGCGCGTGAAGGGCATGTACAAATTTCACCTGAGTTAAGAGCGAATAATACGAAGCCTTCAATTGCTTTATCTAAATACTCATCATCTGCATCCATTACGTCTGGGAAGAAAATGTTTGGTGATTTACCACCAAGCTCTAATGTTACAGGAATAATATTTTCAGTTGCATATTGCATAATTGAGCGACCTACTGC
>JACYYJ010013657.1_pt2 | contig 17264 bp, 16 predicted proteins | sample 8236861 | NCBI WGS metagenome assembly JACYYJ01 (sample SAMN14103086, study PRJNA606662) | landfill metagenome | isolation source: landfill solid waste | place: India:New Delhi, Okhla landfill site | collected 2017-11-05
AGACCCGGTGACCGAAGCCCATCAGCTTCTCGTCGCCGGCCTTGACGCCCTCGATGAAGCCGGGGACGTTGTCGACCGTCTTGATCCGCTGGAGCATCTCCAGCACGCTCTGGTTGGCGCCGCCGTGGAGCGGGCCGAACAGCGCGCCGATGCCGGCGGCGGTCGCCGAGTACGGATCGACCTGCGACGACCCGACGCTGCGGACGGCCGACGTCGAGCAGTTCTGCTCGTGGTCGGCGTGCAGGATCAGCAGGACGTCGAGCGCCTTGGCGATCCGCGGGTCGGCCTGGTACTTCAGCTCGGCGATCTTGAACAGCATGCCGAGGAAGTTCTCGGCGTAGCTCAGGTCGTTGTCCGGGTAGACGTACGGCATGCCCTTGGCGTGCCGGTACGCGAACGCCGCGAGGGTCGGCATCTTGGCGATCAGCCGGACGATCTGCTCGTAGCGGGTCTGCGGGTCCTGGATCTCCTTGGCCTCCGGGTAGAAGGTGGAGAGCGCGGCGACCGAGGCCTGCAGCATGCCCATCGGGTGGGCGTCGTAGCGGAAGCCCTCGACGAACGACTTGACGTTCTCGTGGACGAAGGTGTGGGTGGTGATGGCGTGCGTCCACTGCTCCAGCTCGGAGGTCGTGGGCAGCTCGCCGAAGATCAGCAGGTAGGCGACCTCGAGGAACGTGGCCTGCTCGGCCAGCTGCTCGATCGGGTACCCGCGGTACTCGAGGATGCCCTTGTCGCCGTCGATGAAGGTGATTGACGAGCGGCAGGACGCGGTGTTCGTGTACGCCGGGTCGTAGGTCATCAGACCGAAGTCGTCGTCGCCGACCTTGATCTGACGCAGGTCCATCGCGCGGACCGTGCCGTCGGTGATCGGCACCTCGTACGACTTCCCGGTGCGGTTGTCGACGACCGTCAGCGTCTCCGCCGCCGTGGCTACCTGGGTGTCGGCTCCGGATTCCTGGGTCTCGCTCATTGGGCTCCTCTGTCCATCCCGTCGCGTGGCTGCTCCAGCGTACGACCTGCGCAAAGGGTGGCCTCGGGCGGGGTCGAGCCGGAGCTCGACCACTAGTATGGCGGGTCCTGGCCTGAAGAACGTCCTGTCGGGGGATAATCGCGGGGGTCGCGGCCCCCGCCTTCCGTCGGGGAGCCGGAACCCGCTCCCCGAAGCCCCGACGTTCGGGGGGTGCCGCTAGCCGCGAGCGGGACCGTCCTCGGGCACGCGGGCGGGGCCGTTGCCGGGGAGGCGGGCGGGACCCCCCTCATATCGGCTCTCGGTCGCCTCGACCTGGCCGTGGTAGTGGCTGCCCAGCTCGGGGTGCCCGTACGGCAGCGCGGCGGGCCGGTCGAGCCGCATGAACGACAGCTGGGCGATCGGCAGGCCGGGGCGGAGCAGGATCGGCACCCGCGTCAGGTTGGCGAGCTCGAGCGTCAGCGTGCCCTTCCAGCCCGGGTCGCAGAACCCGGCCGTCGCGTGGACGATCAGGCCCAGCCGGCCGAGCGAGCTCTTGCCCTCGATCCGCGCGACGATGTCGTCGGGCAGCTCGACCCACTCCTCGGTGCGGCCGAGCGCGAACTCGCCCGGGTGGATCACGAACGGCTCGTCGTCCGCGCAGACCACCTGCTCGGTCAGGTTGTCCGGCGGGCTCGCCAGGTCGATCGACGTCACCCGGTGATTGTGGAAGACCCGGAACGAGCGGCCGAGCTTGAGGTCGACCGACGCCGGCTGGACCATGCCGTCGTCCCACGGCGAGATGCGAATCCGCTCTTCCGCCACCAGCTGGCGGATCGTGACGTCCGAGAGCACGGTCATAGCGCGGAAGCCTAGACGTTCGGATGGCGGCCGAGCCACGCGGCGTACACGCGAGCGGCGCCGGAGTCGCGCCCGAGCGGGAAACGGCCGGCGTCCCCTCGACGCTCCCCGGGAAGACGTCGTCGTCGATCGCTGCGCACGGCCCCCGCGAACCAGCGAATCGTCCGGGCCGACGTCGTAGGCTGCAACGATCCCCCCGACGAGGCATCCCGTATCCGCATGTCGCTGACCCTCCGTCCTCCGACGCTCGCTCGCGGTACCACCGCCGTGGCCCTGCTGGTCCTGGTGCTCGGTGGCGGGTTCGCGGCCGAGACCGCGGACGCGTCCGGCGATCCGGCGCGGGCCCGCGTCGCCGACGGACCGTCGGCGGACGCAGCCGACGCGCCGACGGACGCCCTCGACGCCGATGATCCGGGCGAGGATCCGCTGTGGCCGATCGAGGAGCCGGCCAAGGAGCGGGGCGCGACGGTCGCCCGGGTGGTCGTGTCGAGCTTCGGTCGTCGACGGTTGTCGTCGACGCGGGGAATGGTGCGGGTCAAGACGGAGACCGCTTGGTCGCGGCAGACCCAGACGCTGCTGGTGCTGGACGGCGCCGAGCGCCACGGGGTGAAGTGGGTCAAGGTGCTGCTCGGCAGCCGTCCCAACGGGCGCAAGGCGTGGATCAAGCGCGACCACGTCGTGCTCGGCACGACCCGCTGGTGGGTCGATGTCTCGACGCGCCGCCGGCGGGTCACGGTCTACCGCGACGGCCGCCGCATGCGGTCGTTCCGGGCGGTGGTCGGGGCGCGTCGCACCCCGACGCCGCACACGCTGTCGGCGGTCTACGAGATCAACCGGCAGCCGAACCCGCGGGGGTTCCTCGGGACCTGGGTGCTCGCGCTGACGTCGCACTCCGACGTGCTGGAGAACTACGGCGGCGGGCCCGGGCGCCTCGCGATCCACGGGCGCGCCGGCGACAGCCTGCGCGATCCGCTGGGCAGCGCCCGCTCGCACGGCTGCGTGCGGATCAGCAACGCCAACGTCGGCTACCTCGCCAAGCGCCTGCCGCCGGGCACCCCGGTCGACCTGCGTCGCTAGCCGCGGCGCCTCGGGGCGCGACGACCCCTGCGCAGGTGGCCGAGAGCACCCCGGGGCAGCGACCTGTCGCGGTTCTGCCAGCAGGACGAGCAGAACCGCGACAGGTCGTTCCGGGCCACCGGTCAGCGGCCGCCGAGGGCGGCCACTGACGCCGAAAGGACGTCCTAGGCGCGCAGCACGACCGGGGCCTCGGGCACCCGGGTCAGCTCGACCAGGCGGTCGACGCGCGCCTGTACGGCGCTGCCGGGCAGGTCGTAGAGCTTCTCGGCGCCGAACGCCTCGACGTTGTGCGACGCCGTCGCGGTGCCGTGCAGCAGCGCGGTGGCGAGCACGTCGCGGTCGACGACCAGGTTGGGGTCCTCGGCCAGCCGCGCGGCGACGTAGCCGACCACGCCGCCGGCGAAGCTGTCGCCGGCACCGGTCGGGTCGACCACCGACTCGAGCGGGAAGACCGGGACGGTGAAGCCGCCGTCCTTGGTGTAGACGGTCGCGCCGTAGCTGCCGAGCTTGGCGATGATCGCCGACGGCGCCTTCGGCCAGTCGAGGATCTCCCGCGTCGCGGCGTAGGTCGTCGCGGCGCCGGTCAGCTGGCGCAGCTCCTCGTCGTTGAGGATCAGGCAGTCGACCGCGCCGATCACCTCGACGAGGTCGTCGCGGGCGATGTCGATCCAGAGGTTCATCGAGTCCATCGCGACCCACTTGGCCGCCCGGCACTGGTCGCGGACCGCGCTCTGCAGGGCGGGGACGATGTTGGCCAGGAACAGGACGTCCGACGCCTGGCTGGCCTCGGACAGCTTCGGCTCGAAGGTCTCGAAGACGTTCAGCTCCGTGACGATCGTGTCGCGGGTGTTGAGATCGTCGTGGTACTTGCCCTGCCAGAAGAACGTCTTGCCGCCGGCGACGCGCTCGACGTCGTCGGTGTTCGTCCCGCGGGTGGCGAGCAGCGCGATGTCCTCGTCGGTGTAGTCGTCGCCGACCGGGCCGACGACGCGGACGTCGGTGTAGAACGACGCGGCCTGCGCGAAGTGGAACGCCGCACCGCCGTGGATGCGGTCGCGCTTTCCGGACGGGGTTTCGACGCCATCAAAGGCGATGGATCCGACGACGGTGACGGTCATGGTCCGCACCCTACGGATTCGCCCCCGGGGTTCGCGGCGACGTCTCCGCGCTCGCGCAGCCGCCCGTCGGCCCCGAGCCGCACGGTGCGGTCGGCGAGCGCGGCTTCGTCCGGACGGTGGGCGATCAGCAGCGCTCCGACGTCGGGAGCCGCGTCGAGCAGCGCGGCGAGCACGGCGTGGCCCTCGGCCGGTGGCAGGTGGCTGACGGGCTCGTCGAGGACGAGGAAGCGCGGCGTACCCGGGGGGCCGTCGCCGGCGCGGTCGTCGACGCCGGCCACGCCGTCGTCGATGCCTGCTACGCGGTCGTCGACGTCCGTCACGCCGTCGGGGCGGCCCGCGACATCGCCGGCCGGTCGGTCATCGACGCAGCGCAGCCGGATGCGGGCGAGCCCGAGGCGCTGCCGCTCGCCGCCGGACAGCGCGCGTCCGCGCTCGCCGACCCGGGTCGCCAGGCCCGCCGACAGGCCGTCGAACCAGGGACCCGCGCCGACGGCGCGCAGCGCGGCGCCCAGCTGCTCGTCGCTCGCGTCCGGGCGGGCCAGCCGCAGGTTGGCCGCGAGGTCGGCGTCGAAGACGTAGGGATCCTGGGGGACGTGGAGCACGCGGTCGCGCAGGGCGGGACCGTCGAGCGCGGAAAGCGGCGTGCCGCCGAGCGCGGCCGAGCCGGTCACGTCGGCCGCCGGCAGGAAGCCGACCAGCAGCTCGCCGACGGTGCTCTTGCCGGACCCGCTCGGCCCGACCAGCGCCACCCGCTCGCCCGGTGCGATCGCCAGGCCGACGTCGTGCAGGACCGGACGACCGCCGCGGGCGACCGAGACGGCGTCGAGACGGAGGCCGGAGCCGTCGTCGGCCCGGCCTGCGTCGATCGCGGGCGGCACGGGTTCCGGGAGCATCGCCGCGCCGTCGCGGTCGTCGAGCTCGGCGGCGTCGACGCGTCGCCGGACGATCGAGATCGCCTCGTTGTGGGCGATCCGGAACAGCCAGGGCCGCAGCGTGATTTCACGCGTCTCGCTCTGGAGCGCGGCGAACGCCTTGGCCATCGTGCTCTGCAGCGCGTCCTCGACGTCCTGGTCGTGGCGCAGGATCGACCGGCAGTAGCGGCCGAGCTCGTCGCGGTGGTGCGCGTAGAGCGCGGCGAAGCGCTCGCGATCGGCGTCGGGATCGGTGCCCGGGAGGAGCGGATCGGACGTCCGCGGGCGGGGGATCGTCGGGGAATGCATCGGATACGGCCTCCGGTCCGGCGGGGACGCGGCACGGGGGACCACCCGAGGCTACTCCGCCCGGCCGCCGGACGGTGCGGTTCGCGGTCGTCCGGTGCGGCGCACGCGGGGAGGGGCGGGGCGGAGATCGCGGGGTCGTTCCTGACCTTTGGCGGCCGGCCGCGTTACACCGGTCGTAGATCCACCAGACCGGCACCGAGCCGGAGAGGAGCACCATGCTGCAGCGCACCAGCCGTCCCGTCGCCACCGTCCTGATCGCCGCCTGCGCGTCGATCGGCCTGCTGGCCCCGTCGGCGATTGCCGATCAGCCCGCGACGAGCCCCAAGAGCCCGAACGCCGCCACCCCGGCCACGCCCGCGACGCCGGCTACGCCCGCGACGCCGGCGAAGAAGGAGTCGCCGGAGGCGAAGGACGAGTCGAAGGCGGAGCGGCGTCGCGGCTACGGGGTGCTCTGCAAGGGGCAGAGCAAGAAGCACGTGAAGGGCCAGAAGGGCACGCCGTTCAGCCAGTGCGTGCGGGCGCTCGCGAAGATCGACCGGGGCGACACGACGTCTCCGAGGAAGGCGTGCAAGAGCCTGAGCAAGAAGCGCGTGAAGGGCCAGAAGGGCACGCCCTACAGCCGCTGCATCGTGGCGGCCGCGAAGCAGCGCGACAAGACCGAGGACGAGGCGCCGGCTCCCGCGCAGAGCTGAGGGAGCCGGATCGCCGCGACGGCGCTCGCGCACGACATGACGCTCGTGACCCGCGACGACCGACTCGCCGCCGTCCCGCTGGTTCGCGTGCGCCACGTGCGCTGACGCGGGCACGCGGGTCGCGACCGGACGGCGCGCTGCGGCCCATCGCGACGTCCGCGGTCGCCGTGGCCGGCCTTAGTTCTCAGTCCTTCGCCGCCGGCCGTGGCACCACCAGTACGGGGCAGCGGGCGCGGTCGAGCACGCCGCGCGACACGCTGCCGAGCAGGATGTGCTGGACGGGGCCGTAGTCGCGCGATCCGATCACCAGCAGGTTGAGCTCCGCCGAGCGCTCGGCGAGCTGGTCGACGGGGTCACCCAGCAGCGCGACCGCCTCGGCCGACCCGCCCGACGGCAGCGCCGCGACGCGCTCGTCGAGCAGGGTCATGACCTCCTCCTCGATCGCCTGCGGGTCCGGCGGCAGGAGCGGGATCGACGTCGGGCCCTCGAAGTTCTGCAGCACCACCGGGGTGATCGGCTCGGCGACGCCGATCACCTGCAGCGGGCGGTCGAGCGCGACGGCGAGCCGCCCCGCGAGCTCCGCGGCGGCGTCGGCGACCGGGGACCCGTCGTAGGCGACGCCGAGCGGCCCGATCGCGCGGGTCGCGTCGGCCTCGTGGGCGTGGCCCTCGGTGCGGGCCGGAATCGCCACCGGGCAGGGCGCCCCGTGGAGGATCCCCGTCGACTCGCTGCCGAGCACCAGCCGGCCGACCGGGCCGTGCTGGGCGGGGCCGATCACGATCAGGTCGGCGCCGCGGCCCTCGGCCAGGTCGTGCAGCGCGAACGCCGGGGAGGAGACCGGCAGCGACAGCAGCTCGACCCGCTCGTGGAAGGCGTCGGGGAGCAGCCCCTGCAGCGACTCGAGCAGGCGCATGCCCTCGCCGTGCAGCGCGTCGTTCAGCTCCTCCTGCCGACCCCGACGGCCCCAGCGACCGGCCCGCGGCACGTAGGCGTGGACGAGCGTGAGCGTGGACGTGCTGCTGAGGCCGGCCAGCTCGCTCGCCAGGCGGAGGGCGTCGTGGGTCCCGGGGCCGTGGTCGCAGCCGACGAGGATCTGCTCGAACAAGGGTGCCTCTGAAGGTCGGTGACGGATCTGGGGCCTACGCTACCGGCTCGGTGGCCGGTGAACGGATAGCCTGCGACCTCGTGCGCGTCTACTCCGGCATCCAACCCACCGGCCGCAAGCACCTCGGCAACTACCTGGGAGCGATCCGGCACTACGTGACGGGCCAGGAGCAGGCGGCCGCGGCGGGCGACGAGTCGATCTTCTGCGTCGTCGATCTGCACGCCACGACGGTCGCCTACGACCCGAAGGAGCTGCGCGACCGGACCTACGACACGATCGCTATCCTGCTCGCGGCGGGCATCGATCCCGCGCAGTCGGTGCTCTACCGCCAGAGCGACGTCCCGGAGGCGCCCGAGCTGACCTGGCTGCTGTCGTCGGTGACCGCCCACGGCGATCTCAACCGGATGCACCAGTTCAAGGAGAAGTCCGCGCAGCAGCGCGAGCTGGTCTCCGCCGGGCTGTTCCTGTACCCGGTGCTGATGGCCGCCGACATGCTGGCGTTCCGGGCCGACCGCGTCCCGGTCGGCGACGACCAGCGCCAGCACATCGAACTCGCGCGCGACATCGCCGAGCGGTTCAACGCCCGGTTCGGCGACGGCCAGGCGATCCTCAAGGCTCCGGAGGGCGTCTACCCGACGGTCGCGGCGCGGATCATGGACCTGCAGCAGCCCGAGCGGAAGATGTCGACGTCGAGCGGCTCGACCGAGGGCACGGTCTACGTGCTCGACGAGCCGAAGGCGATCGAGAAGAAGCTCAAGCGGGCGGTCACCGATTCCGAGGATCCGCCGCGGATCGCCCGCGGGGCGGACAAGCCCGGCGTGACCAACCTGATCGACATCCTCGCGGCGGCCACCGACCGCACCCCGGACGAGGTCGTCGCGAGCCTGGCCGAGGCCCGCGGCTACGGCGACCTGAAGGTGCAGGCGGCCCAAGCCGTCGTCGAGACCTTCGCGCCGCTCCAGGCCCGCTACCGCGAGCTGCGCGAGGACGAGGCGGCGATCGAGGCGGCGCTGGCGATCGGGGCCGAGAAGGCCCGGGCGATCGCCGCGCCGGTCCTGGCCGACGTCCGCGAGGCGATGGGCGTGGGGCCGCGGCGGTGAGCTGATGGCGGCCGAGCGACCCGACGACGCCGCGGACCGCCGCGAGCGGGAGCAGCGGCTGCGCGCCGAGGACGCCGACGCGGTCGTCGAGTCCGAGCAGGACGCGCAGGACGACCGCGACGGCCCGTCGCGCAACCCGCGCACCGGCGAGACCCCGTCGGAGCGCCACACCCGGCAGATCAACGAGCTGCTCCAGGAGACGCGCGTCGCGGCGGTCGGCGTCCAGGTGATCATCGGATTCCTGCTGGCGATCCCGTTCACGACCGAGCTGAACGAGCTGCAGCGCGACGCGTACGTGGTCGCGCTGCTCGCCGCGGTCGCGGCCACCGGGTTCCTGCTCGCGCCGAGCGTGATCCACCGCGCGCTCCTGCACCAGGGCCAGGCCGTCTGGATCGTGACGATGGGGACGCGCCTGGTGCTGCTCGGGATGCTGGCGACCGCGGTGGCGCTCGTCGCGGCGTCGGTGTTGGTCGGGGACCGGCTGTTCGACGGCCTGCTGCGGTTCATGCCGGCGGCCTGGACGCTGGTGGTGCTGGTCGCGCTCTGGGCCGTGGTACCGGGGCGGCGGCGCTGGCGGCTGGCCCGCCACGACGACCGCGACGGCCGCTAGCGTTTCCCGCGTGGATTCCGAGGCATCGACCACCTGACATGCGTGCGACGGCCTACGTCGCGGGTCTCGAGCTCGACCTGGAGGTCTTCAGCGGGCCGTTCGACCTGCTGCTGACCCTGATCCTCAAGGACGAGATCGACCTGCTCGAAGTCGATCTCGCCGACGTCGTGCTGACGTACCTCGACCACCTCGAGGCCCGCGGCGAGCTCGATCTGGAGGTCGCCACCGAGTTCCTGATCCTGATCACGTCGTTGCTGGAGCTGAAGTCGCGGCTGCTGCTGCCCCGCGCCGAGGCCGACGACGAGGACGAGCTGGCGCCCGAGGAGGCGGCGGAGGAGCTGCTCGAGCGGATGCTCCAGGCGCGGCGCTACCGCCACGGGGCGGAGTTCCTGGTCGACCGGCTGGCGCTCCAGGACGGCCACCGGTTCCGTCAGGCGCCGCCGCCCCCGCACCTGCGGCGGTTCACCGAGGCGGAGGCGGTGGCGGTGCACAACCCCAAGCGGCTCGGCCGCGCGCTCGGCGGGATGCTGCGGATGCCGGCCCAGGTCAGCCTGCACCACGTGACGATCGCCCGGGTCGCGCTGCCCGAGCGGCTGGCCCACCTGCGCGCGCTGCTGCGGCGCGGCCGGTTCACGTTCAGCGAGGCGGTCGGCGACGCCGACCGCACGACGGTGGCGGTCACGCTCTGGGCGCTGCTGGAGCTCTACAAGCAGGGCGAGGCGGACTGGACGCAGGCCGAGCCGTTCGCCGAGATCCACGTCGACACGGTGCCCGACGGGCGCGCCCGCTGGTCGGCTCCGGTCCCCGAGGGCGTCGAGGTGGCGGCGTGAACGGCGACGACGAGGAGCCCGGCGTCGCGTTCCCGGCCGCGATCGATCCCGAGGGTCCGATCGACGCGCGGACGCCGCGCCCGGAGCAGAGCGGGCTGGCGTCCGAGGTCGAGGCGCTGCTCTTCCTGTGCTCCGAGCCGGTCGCGGTCGACGATCTGGCGACCGCCTGCGACACCGGGCCCGACGAGGTCGCCGCCGCGGTCGTCGAGCTGCAGAACGCCTACGCGCCCGGCCGCCGCGGTCTGGTGCTGCGGTCGGTCGGCGGCGGCTGGCTGCTGTCGACCGCGCCCGAGACCGAGCCGTCCGCGCGCCGGCTGATGGCGGCGCCGCGGACCCCGCCGCTGACGCCCGCGCAGGCCGAGACGCTGGCGATCGTCGCCTACCTGCAGCCGGTCAGCCGCCCCGACATCTCGCGGATCCGTGGCGTCGCCGCCGAGGCCGCCTGCGCGTCGCTGGTCGAGCGGGGGATGATCGAGGAAGCCGGTCGATCCCAGTTCGGCGCCGTGCTCTACCGCACGACCGGGTTGTTCCTCAAGCTGTTCGGGCTCGAGGGCCTGGCCGATCTGCCCGACCCGGCGGCCTGGGACCCGACCCCGGAGGAGGAGGCGTCGCTGCGTGAGCGGCTGCTGCGGGCCGGCGACGCGCGGGCCGGGGCCGACCCGACCGCCGGAACGACGCCCGCGGAGCGGGACGACGCCGCGCTGGGCGGCGGGCCCGCGGACGACGCGGACGGTCCGAACGGCGGCCCTCCGACGCCGGACGATCTGCCGGAGTAGAGCTGATCCTCCGGAGCGCCTGCGACGTGTGTCGAGGAGCTCCGCCGAGGTCGCGGGCGGCGGGCGCTCTCGCACCTGTCCGCCGCCCGCCCGGGCGGACCTCGGCGGGACCTCAGCGGGCCGCCACCGGACGCCAGCCGACCGCGTTCGCGTCGTCCGCCTCGTCGAACGGTCGCGGCTCGGTCTTGATCGCGAGCGTGCCGTCGTTCGGCGGCCTGCGGCCCGACCGGTACTGGGGGATCCACGGGTCGCCGCGGTAGCCCTGCTGCGCCTGGGCGTGCAGGGTCCAGTGCGGGTCGTAGAGGTGCGGGCGGCCGAGCGCGCAGAGGTCGGCGCGGCCGGCGAGGATCGTGGTGTTGACGTCCTCGGCGCTCGAGATCGCTCCGACGGCGATCGTCGGGATCCCGACCTCGTGACGGATCCGGTCGGCGAACGGCGTCTGGTAGCTCCGGCCGTACTCCGGACGCTGCTCGGCCCAGACCTGACCGGTCGACACGTGGACCAGGTCGACGTCGTGCTCCTGCAGCATCGCGGCGAGCGCGACGGCGTCGTCGCCGTCGAAGCCGCCGGGAGCCCAGTCGGTGGCCGAGACCCGCACCGACAGCGGCCGCTCGGCCGGCCACGCGGCCCGGCAGGCGTCGACGACCTCCAGCGGGAAGCGCGCCCGCGACGCCAGGTCCCCGCCGTACTCGTCGGTCCGCCGGTTGGTCAGCGGCGAGAGGAACGACGACAGCAGGTAGCCGTGGGCCAGGTGGACCTCGAGCAGGTCGAACCCGGCGTCCGCCGCCCGCCGCGTGGCGGCCACGAACTCGTCGCGAACCCGGTCCATCCCGGCGCGGTCGATCTCCGCCGGGACCTGGTTGCGCTCGGCCCAGGCGATCGCCGACGGCGCGACGATCGACCAGTTGCCGTCGTCGAGCGGCTCGTCGGAGCCCTCCCAGAGCAGCTTGGTCGAGCCCTTGCGGCCGCTGTGGCCGAGCTGGCAGCCGATCTTCGCCCGGCCGTGACCGTGCACGAAGTCGACGACCCGCCGCCAGCCCTCGATCTGGTCGTCGCGGTACAGACCGGCGCAGCCGGGGGTGATCCGGCCCTGCTCCGACACGCAGATCATCTCGCTCATCACCAGACCGGCCCCGCCGATCCCGCGACTGCCCAGGTGGACCAGGTGGAAGTCGCCGATCACGCCGTCGACCGCCGAGTACATGTCCATCGGGGCGACCACGACGCGGTTGGCCAGCTCGAGGTTCCCGATCCGGAACGGCAGGAACATCGGCGGGCGGTGGTCCGCGCCGGACGCGGCCACGGCACCCTCCGCGGCCACCTCGCCCTGCACGAACTCGACGTCGACCTCGTCGACGAAGCCCTCGTCGCGCAGTCGCAGGTTGTCGTAGGTGATCCGCCGGCTGCGGGTCAGCAGGTTGAACGCGAACTGCCGCGGCGGCTGCCCGACGTAGCGGCCGATCTCCTCGAACCACTCCAGGCTGGCCTGGGCGGCCCGCTGGGTGCTTGCGACGACCGGCCGGCGGTCGGCCTCGTAGGCGTCGAGCGCGGCTTCGACGCCGTCGTCTCCGTGGTCGTGGATCGACCACGCCAGCGCGATCGCGTCCTCCATCGCCAGCTTCGTGCCGGAGCCGATCGAGAAGTGCGCGGTGTGGGCCGCGTCGCCGAGCAGGACGACGTTGCCGTCGTGCCAGCGCTCGTTGCGGACCGTGTTGAACTGCAGCCACTTCGAGTTGTTGGCGAACAGCTGGTGGTCGCCGAGTATCGGGGCGAACAGCGCGCGGAAGCGCTCGATGCTGGCCTCGTCACTGACGCCGGGCGGCAGCACGACGCCCTCGTTGGCGTCCCAGCCGAGCGCCCGCCAGGTGTCCTCGTGGGTCTCGACGATGAAGGTGCTGTGCTGGTCGTCGTACGGATAGCCGTGGATCTGGACGACCCCGTGCTCGGTCTCGACGATATGGAACGTGAAGGCGTCGAAGACCAGGTCGGTGCTGAGCCACATGAACCGGCAGTGGCGCGGGTCGAGCGACGCCCCGAACGCCTCGGGGCGGGCGTTGCGGACCCCGCTGTTGACGCCGTCGGCGGCGATCACCAGGTCGTACTCGGCCTGCAGCGCCTCGATCGGCGGGTGCTCGGCGCCGAACGCGACCGTCGCGCCCAACTCGATCGCCCGCTCCTGCAGGATGCTCAGCAGGACCTTGCGGCTCAGCGCGGAGAATCCGTGGCCGCCCGAGCGCAGCGTCGACCCGCGGTAGTGGACGTCGATGTCGGTCCAGCTGGCGAACCGCTCGACGATCCGCTGGAAGCTCGGCGGATCCGAGACCTCGAACGCCGACATCGTCTCGTCGCTGAAGACGACGCCGAAGCCGAACGTGTCGTCGGGCGCGTTGCGCTCCCAGACAGTGACCTCGTGGCCGAGCTTGCGCAGCAGGATGGCGGAGTAGAGGCCTCCGGGGCCCCCTCCGCAGACGGCGACCCTCATCGTGCCTCCTCCGTGTCCGGGGCGAACAGCCCGCGGGCGATGATCTCGCGTTGGATCTCCGACGCGCCCTCGTAGATCCGTGGGGCGCGGACCTCGCGGTACAGGTGCTCGAGCCGGCAGCCGCGCTGCAGGCCGCGGGCCCCCAGCGTCTGGATCGCGGCGTCGACCGCTTCCTGGGCGACCTCGGTCGCGACCAGCTTGGCCATCGCCGCCACCTGCGCGACCGGGCGCACGCCGTCGTCGTAGGCGCGCGCGGCGTGGTGGACCAGCAGCCGCGCGCCCTGGACGCGGGCGGCGATGTCGGCGTGGCGGTGCGAGACCGCCTGGAAGTCGCGCAGCGACCGGCCGAACGCCCGGCGCTCGTTGGCGTGCGCGACCGCGTCGTCGAGCGCCGCGCGGGCCATGCCGACGGCGAACGCGCCGACGCTCGGGCGGAACAGGTCGAGCGTCCGCATCGCCACCGCGAAGCCGCGGTCGACCTCGCNNGGCAGGCACTGCTGCAGCAGCATGAACGGCGCCCGGACGTCGACGGCAAAGGTCTTGTCGTAGCGCTTCATCGGGAACTCGGCGATCTTGCCGGCGCTGCCGACCCCCGCGTTGAGGATCAGCGCGTCGAGCCGGTCGAACCGCGCGGCGTGCGCGGCGGCGATGGCGGCGGGCGCGTCCTCGTCGGCGAGGTCGGCGGCCACTGTGACGACGTCGTCGGCACCGAGGTCGCGCAGTTCGGCGGCCACGGCGTCCAGCCGCTCCTGCCCGCGCGCGGTGATCGTCAGGCCGTAGCCCTGGCCGGCGAGCATGCGCGCGATGCCCAGGCCGATACCGCGGGAGGCCCCGGTGATCAGCGCGGCACTCATGTCGCGGCTGCCACGGCCCGCTTTGCGATCGCCCAGCGGTGCACCTCGGAGGGGCCGTCGTAGATCCGGAACGGCCGCACCTCGGCTGCCAACCGGGCCAGCGGCAGATCGCTGGAAACCCCCAGGCCGCCGCAGATCTGGATGGACCGGTCGACGATCCGACCCACGGCCTCGGCGCCGAACGTCTTGGCGATCGACGTGGAGTTCGATGCGCGGCCGCCCTCGTCGAGTTCGCGGCAGGCCTCCATGAGCAGCGCGCGGGTGGCGGCGATGTCGATGACGTTGTCGGCAATCATCTTCTGGGTCAGGCCCAGATCGCCGATGCGCGAACCGAAGCCCTCGCGCCGGGCGGCGTGCGACACCGCGACGTCGTGGGCGCGCCGGGCCGCACCGAGCCAGCGCATGACGTGGGTCATCCGCGCCGGTCCCAGCCGGATCTGCGCGCCGGCGAAGCCGCGGTCGACCTCGCCGAGCACCTGGTCCGCGGCGACCGGCACGCCGTCGAGGACGAGCCGGCCGATCGGGTGCGGCGAGACCATGTCCAGCCGCTCGCCGCTCAGGCCGGGACTGTCGGCGGGGACCACGAAGGCGGTCAGCCCGCGCGCTCCGGCGCCGTCGGTGGTGCGGGCGAAGACCGTGTAGACCCCGGCGTCGGGCGCGTTCGAGATCCAGGTCTTCTCGCCGGTCAGGCGGTAGCCGCTGCCGTCGCGCTCGGCGCGCAGCGCGAGCTGGGCGACGTCGCTGCCGGCCTGCGGCTCGCTGAGCGCGAACCCCGCGGCGTACTCGCCCGCGGCCAGGCCCGGGATCCAGCGGGTCCGCGCGGACGGCGTCCCCGACTGCAGCAGCGGGAACGAGCCGAGCCCCTGGACGGCGAAGGCGGTCTCCGCCTCGGTGCAGCCGCGGGCCAGGCCCTCGCGGATCAGGCAGAGGTCGATCGCCGAGACGTCGGGACGCCAGTCGTCGCCGTCGCGCGCGTAGAGCCGGTCGAGCAGCCCGTGCTCGGCCAGGGCGCGCAGCAGCACGCCGTCGACGCGCCCCGGCTCGGCCGCCGCGGCGATCGGCGCGAGCACGTCGTCGGCGAGCCGCCGGCAGTCGCCCAGCAGATCGCGCTCGGCGAGCGAGAGGTGCGCGTCGAGTGCCGGCAGGTCGACGCTCACGACTCCGCCCCCTCGGGGATCACGGCGGTCGCCATCAGCTCGATCCGCGCGGTGTCGTCGAACAGCCGGGTGACGCCGAACGCGCCCATCGCCGGGAAGTGACGGCCGAACCGGCGCTTCCAGGCCGCGCCGATCTCCTTCAGGTGCAGGCGGTAGTCGCCGATGTCGGTGAGGAAGATCTGCAGCGACACGATGTGCTCCGGCTGGCCGCCGGCGGCGACGAGCGCCGCGACGAGGTTGCTCGCCGCCTGCTCGAACTGGGCGACCAGGGTGTCGCCGACGATCAGGCCGTGCTCGTCGAGCGCCGTCTGTCCGCCGAGGTGGACGGTGCGGCCGGGGCCGGCGACGACCGCGTGGGCGAAGCCGACGGGCGGGGCCAGCCCGGGCGCGGTGATGATCTCGTTGGTCACGGTCAGCGTCCCTTCCATTCGGGCCGGCGCTTCTCGCGCCAGGCGTCGTAGAACTCGTGGTGGTCGTCGGAGCGCATCAGCAGGGCCTGGGCCTGGGCCTCGAGCTCGATCGCGCTGGCCAGGTCGGTGTCCTGCTCGCGGACGAGCAGGCTCTTGGTCACGCCGTAGGCCTGGGCGGGACCGTCGGCCAGCCGGCGGGCGAGCGCGGTCGCCCGCTCGCCGAGCGCGTCGTCGTCGACGACCTCGGTGGCGAGGCCGATCGCGTACGCCCGCTGGGCGTCGATCTTGTCGCCGAGGGTCAGCAGCTCGGTGGCGCGGCCGAGGCCGACGATCCGCGGCAGCAGGTAGGCGGCGCCCATGTCGGCGCCGGCCAGGCCGACGCGGGTGAAGAGGAAGGCGAAGCTCGCCGACGCCCCGAGGATCCGGAAGTCGCTGGCCAGCGCGAGCACGGTGCCCGCCCCGGCGGCGACCCCGTTGACCGCGGCGATCACCGGCAGCGACAGCTCACGCAGGCCGCGCACCGCGGCCCCGGTCATCCGCGTGAAGTCGAGCAGCTCGGTGGCCGAGAACGTGCGCAGCTCGCCGATGATCTCCTCGACGTCGCCGCCGGAGCAGAACGCGCGGCCCTCGCCGCGCAGCACCAGGGCGCGGACGTCGCCGCGGTGGGGCAGCTCGGCCGCGAGGTCGCGGAGGTCGGCGTAGGCGTCGAAGGTCAGCGCGTTGAGCTTGTCCGGGCGGTTGAACGTCACCGTGGCCACGCCGTCGTCGATCGTGAAGTCGAAGTGCTGCCAGCGGTCGGTGAACGGCGCCGAAGCGCGGAACGGGGTCATGATTGGAGGCCTCCTCCGTCGAGAACCATGGTTTGCCCGTTGAGCGAACGGGCGTCGGTCGAAGCGAGCCAGAGCACGGACGCGGCGACCTCGTCGGGGTCGAGCAGCCGGCCGAGCGGGGACTGGCGGCCGAGCGCCTCGCGGGCGGCATCGGCGTCGCGCCCGGTGCGGTCGGCGATCCGCGCGACCGAGGCGGCCGTCATCGGCGTGTCGATGAACGTCGGGCAGACCGCGTTGGCGGTCGCCCCGCTGCCGGCGAGCTCGGCCGACGCGACGCGCATCAGGCCGACGGCGGCGTGCTTGGACGCCGCGTAGGCGGCGGTGTAGGGGGCGCCGACCCGGGCGACCGTCGAGGCGACGGTGACGATCGCGCCGGAGCCGCGCTCGCGCATCCCATCGATCACCTCGCGCGTGCAGAGGAACGGCCCGGTCGCGTTGACCTGCAGGTGCTCGTTCCAGTCGGCGAGCGTCGTGCGGCCGAGCGGGGCGCTGCGGGCGATCCCGGCGTTGTTGACCAGCACGTCGGGCGTGCCGTCGAGCGCGGCGAAGGTCGCCCGCACGGCGTCCTCGTCGCTGACGTCGCAGGGACGGACGTCGAGCCCGTCGCCGAGCTCGGCGCGCAGGGCCTCGAGCGCCGCGACGTTGCGGCCGAGCGCGACGACGCGGTCGCCGGCGGCCACGAAGCGGGCGCAGCAGTGGCGCCCGACGCCGCCGGCGGCTCCGCTGATCACCACCGTACGCGGCGTTCGAGTTGTGTTGCGAGTCTGCGCGGTGATCTGTTGATCATTCGCCATGGCGACAATCTATACAGCACCGAGCAAGTATGTAGACTGACAGTGATGACCGACGCATGGATCGTCGACGCGGCCCGCACCCCGATCGGACGGCACCACGGCGTGCTCGCCGGCGTACGGCCCGATGACCTCGCCGCGACGGTGCTCGCGGAGCTCGTCGCCCGGACCGGCGTGCCGCCGGAGCGGATCGACGACGTGGTGCTCGGCAACGCCAACGGCGCGGGGGAGGAGAACCGCAACGTCGGGCGGATGGCGGCGCTGCTGGCCGGGCTGCCCCACGAGGTCCCGGGCGCGACGGTCAACCGGCTCTGTGCGTCCGGGATGGAGGCGGTGATCGGCGCGAGCCGCGCGCTGCGCTGCGGCGACGCCGACGTGATGCTGGCCGGCGGCGTCGAGTCGATG
>JACYYJ010097605.1_pt1 | contig 17249 bp, 12 predicted proteins | sample 8236861 | NCBI WGS metagenome assembly JACYYJ01 (sample SAMN14103086, study PRJNA606662) | landfill metagenome | isolation source: landfill solid waste | place: India:New Delhi, Okhla landfill site | collected 2017-11-05
CGGGAGGGTCGTGGCCGATACTCGACGCCGTGGAGATCCCCGTCGTCTGGTCCGTCGTCCTGCTCGTCGCCGCCCTGTGGAACCTGGCCGTGTGGCCGTCGTTCTGGCGCCGCGTGACCAAGGACCCGCGGGCCCGCGACGCCGCCGGCCGACCGACCCGGTTCTTCACCGTGCACGCCGTGCTCGTGGGCGTCTCGATGGTGCTCGCCCTGCTCGTCGGCGTCGTGGGCGTGCTCGGCCTGGTGGGCTGACTGGTGGGCTGACTGGTCGGCTGACGGCGGCTCAGTCGATCCCGGGACCGACCGGTATCGTGAGGAGGAGCGCCAGCAGGACCAGCGCCACCGCGGCCCAGCAGGCGAGGGCCCACGTCACGCCCGCGCGCAGCGGGCTGCCCGCCGTCGTCCGGCGCGCGATCACGACGCGCGAGACCGCCAGCGCCACGAGCCCCGCGACGAGCGACCACGAGCCGAGGACCGTCAGGCACGTGAACGGCACGAGCACGCCGAGGACGGCGCCGAGGAGCCGCGCCGCGTCCGCCCGGCCGTCCGTGGGACCGGGAAGGCCCGAGGTGACCCCGTCCGCCGTCATGCGCCCAGGATGCCGGTGGCCCCGCCCGCCCCGCAACGCCGGCGCTGGCGCGTATCCGCAGGTCGCGTGACGATGGTCACATGAGGGCGATCTGGAAGGGCGCCGTGACGTTCGGTCTCGTCAACGTGCCGGTCAAGCTGTACAGCGCGACCGAGGACCACGACGTGCCGCTGCACCAGGTGCACGACGCCGACGGCGGGCGCATCCGCTACCGGCGCGTGTGCGAGCTGGACGGCGAGGAGGTGCCGTACCAGCACATCGACCGCGCCTACGACGACGGCGAGCGGACCGTGGTGCTCACCAAGGACGACTTCGCGGCGCTGCCGGCCGAGGCGAACCGGGAGATCGAGGTCGTCGAGTTCGTGCCGAGCGACCAGATCGACCCGATCATGCTCGACCGCACCTACTACCTGGAGCCGGACTCCAAGAGCCCGAAGGCCTACGTGCTGCTGCGCCGCACGCTGGAGGAGACGGACCGCACGGCGATCGTGAAGTTCGCGCTGCGCCAGCGCACCCGGCTGGCGGCGATGCGCGTGCGCGACGAGGTCCTGGTCATGCAGACCCTGTTGTGGGCGGACGAGGTGCGCGAGGCGGCGTTCCCGTCCCTCGACGGCTCGGTGACCGTGTCCGACAAGGAGCTGGCGATGTCGGGCCAGCTCGTCGCGAGCTACGAGGCGGACTTCGCGCCCGAGGAGTACGAGGACGAGTACCAGGTGCAGCTGCGCCAGCTCATCGACGCCAAGATCGAGCAGGGCGACGCGCTCGACACGTCCGAGACGTTCGGCGAGCAGCCCGAGAAGGAGGACGCCGACGTCATCGACCTCATGGAGGCGCTGCGCCGGAGCGTCTCGGGGTCGAAGGGCGGCACGAAGTCCGGCTCGAGCTCCGGCGCGAAGTCGGGTTCGAAGGATGGGGCCGAGGAGAAGACCCCGGCCCGGAAGAAGGCCCCGGCGAAGAAGCCGGCGGCGAAGAAGGCGCCCGCCAAGAAGGCTCCGGCCAAGAACACCTCGGCGAAGAAGGCGCCGGAGCGCAAGACGGGCTGAGCGCAAGGCGGGGGAGCCCGGGTCAGGCCGGGGCGCCCCCGGCCGGGGTGCGGGCGGCCGCGATGTCGCGCACGAGGGTCAGCAGCTCGTCGATCTCCTGGTCGTCCGGGCCCGTCGCGCCGACGGAGGCGAGGGTGTACAGGCCCTCGCCCATGAGGGAGACGGCGCGCGCGAGGACGGGGTCACCCAGCTCGTCCTGGACGGCGGCGGTCCAGGCGGTCTGCGCGTCGTCGAGGACGGCGCGGGCGCGCGGGGAGGCGGCCTGCGCGACGCGCGACGCGGCGAGGTAGACGACCTCGAACTCGCCGCCGATGACGGTCGAGGTGCGCAGCAGGTAGTCGGTCGCGCCCTCGGGGGCGGTGCGCATGGCCTCGACGTCGGCGGCGGTGAGGACCGCCAGGTGGTCGAGCAGCCCCTCGACGAGGGCGTCCTTGGACGGGAAGTGGTAGAGCAGCCCGCCCTTGGACACGCCGGCCCGCTCGGCCACCGCGTCGAGGGTGGCGGAGCGCTCCCCGGACTCGACGAGGAGCTCGGCGAACGCGCGCAGGACCTTGGCTCGGGCGGCGGGGGCAGGAGGCATGTCGACAGCCTAGTGGCGAAGTGTTACTGTACCGGCTGGACGGTGCGGAAGTTCGACATCACCATGTCGCCCCGGCCGTCCGCAGCGTGTGAAAGGCACCACAGGTTCAGACATGGCTCAGACCCAGGTGACGACGCACCCCGCTCCCTCAGTCACGGACACGGCCACGCGCCGCGACACCCCCGCGCGCCCCGCGCGCCCCGTGCGCCCCGCCGGCGCCGGGCACCGCTGGGCGGCCCTCGCCGTGCTGATGCTGCCGGTGCTGCTCGTCTCGATCGACAACACGGTCCTCAGCTTCGCCCTGCCGCAGATCTCCGAGGCGCTCGCCCCGGGCGGCACGCAGCTGCTCTGGATCGTCGACGTGTACCCGCTCGTGCTCGCGGGTCTCCTCGTGCCGATGGGCTCCGTCGCGGACCGCGTCGGACGACGCCGCCTGCTCCTGATCGGGGCCGTCGGCTTCGCCGTCGTGTCCGCCGTCGCGGCCTTCGCGCCGACCGCCGGGGCGCTGATCGCCGCGCGCGCCGGCCTCGGCTTCTTCGGCGCGATGCTCATGCCGTCGACGCTGTCGCTGCTGCGCAACGTGTTCACCGACCGCGACGAGCGCCGCCTCGCCATCGCGATCTGGGCCGCGGGCTTCGCCGCGGGCTCGGCCGTGGGGCCGATCGTCGGCGGCCTCCTGCTCGAGCACTTCTGGTGGGGCTCCGTGTTCCTCCTCGCGGTGCCCGTGCTGGCCCTGCTGCTCGTGCTCGCGCCGGTCTTCGTGCCCGAATCGCGCGACCCGGCACCCGGCCCGATCGACCCGGTGTCGATCGTCCTGGTCATGGCCGCGATGACGCCGATCGTGTTCGGCATCAAGACGCTCGCCAAGGGCACGCTGCCCTCGCTCGGCGTCGCCGCGATCGCCGTCGGGCTGCTCATGGGCGTGCTCTTCGTCCGCCGGCAGCTGCGCCGCCGGAACCCGATGCTGGACGTGCGCCTGTTCGCCGTGCCCGCGTTCACCGGCAGCGTGCTGGTGAACCTGCTCTCGGTGTTCTCGCTGGTCGGCTTCCTGTTCTTCGTGTCGCAGGACCTCCAGCTCGTCATCGGGCTGTCGCCGGTCCAGGCGGGCCTCGTGCTGCTGCCGGGCACCGTGGCGATGGTCGTCGCGGGGCTGGCGGTGGTGAAGGTCGTGCGCCGCGTGCGGCCGTCGCACGTCGTCGCCGCCGGGCTGGCGCTGTCCGCCGTCGGCTACCTCGTCACGGCGCTCGTCGCCGGTCGGGGCGAGGCCGGCTGGCTCGGGCTCGCGTTCGTCGTCCTGGCGATCGGCGTCGGCTCGGCCGAGACCGTGTCGAACGACCTCATCGTCTCGACGGTGCCCGCGGCCAGGGCCGGCGCGGCCTCCGCGATCTCCGAGACCGCGTACGAGGTCGGCGCCGTGCTGGGCACCGCCGTCCTCGGCGGGATCCTCACCGGCTCGTACCACGCGAACGTCGTGGTGCCGTCGGGCGTGCCCGCCGCGGACGCCGCGTCGGTGGCCGAGACCCTCGGCGGCGCCACGAGGGTGGCGGCCGACCTGCCTGCCGGCCAGGCCCAGGCCCTGCTGGACTCGGCGCACGCGGCGTTCGGCAGCGGCGTCGTCGTGACGTCCGCGATCGGCTTCGTCGCGGTCCTCGTGGCTGCGGGGATCGCGCTGACGACGCTGCGCGAGCGCTCCTGACGCCCGACCGCCGTCCGTGAGGGCGGCGTCACACCTGCGACGGTGGCGCCACCGTCGTCGTTCGGCGAGGGTGGAGGCGATGAGCGACCAGCACGACGAGCCGACCTCGGCGGAGACCTCTGCGGACACCTCTGCGGACACCTCTGCGGACACCTCGGCGAGCCCCTCGGAGGGGACCGGCGAGACGCCGCCCGGCGAGCGGACGGGGCGCGCGCGCCGGACGCCGCCGCGCTGGTTGCGCTGGACCCTCGCGGGGGTGGCCGCGGCCGTGGCCTGCCTCGTCTTCGGGGTGAGCACCGCCACGGCGGAGCTCGGCTTCGGGCCCCATGAGGCCGTTTACTCGGTGACGAACGACAGCCTCGTCGTGGTCGACCTCGGCCCGCTGGGCACGCTGGAGATCGACTCGCCGCTCCCGCTCGGGCTGGGCGTGGACGTGGTGGTCAAGGAGATCCCCGCCGACCTGACGATGGTGGGCGCGGCCAACACCCTCACGGCTCTGAGCCAGGACCTCGAGAGCTACCTGCAGTTCTTCTCCAGCCCGGACGTCGCGGTGCGCAGCGTCGCCCTCGCGCTGGTGGAGAACGCGCTGTGGCGGTCGTTGGGCGCCGCGGTCGTGCTGGTCGCGGCCGGGTTCGCGGTGCGCTGGCTGCTGGGCCCCGGTCGACGGCGTGAGCTCGCCGACGCGATGGCCCCCCGGACGGGCGAGATCACCGCGGGGGTCGCGGTCGTGGCCCTCGTCGTGACGACGGTGTCCTCCGGTGCCGTCGGCAGCCCCGCCCAGGGGCAGCCCGCGTCGCCGGTGTTCGCCGGGACGGCGCTCGAGGGTGCACGGATCACCGGCCGCCTCGCCGGCGTGATCGACACCTACGGCGGACAGCTCGTCAAGCTGTACCAGGACAACGAGGACTTCTACGCGGCGGCGAACGACGACCTGTCGGCCGCGTGGGACGCGCGGCTCGCGTCCGAGACGGCGACGTCCGTGACGGAGGCCGGAACCCAGTTTGCGTCCCCGGGCCCGGCCGAGCCCACCTCGCCGGTCGCGCCGCCGCGCGCCGCGCCCAGCGGCAGCCCCGACGACGAGCTGGTCACCCTCGTCGTCATCTCCGACCTGCACTGCAACACCGGCATGACGCCCCTGATCCGCACGACCGTCGAGCGCTCCGGCGCGGACGTCGTGCTCAACGCGGGCGACACCACCATGAACGGAACGTCGGTGGAGAAGGTCTGCGTCGACTCGTTCGCCTCGGCCGTGCCGCGCGGCGTGCCGATGGTGGTGGCGGACGGCAACCACGACTCGCAGATCACCTCCGACCAGGAGGCGGCGCACGGGCAGAAGATCCTCGACGGCGACGTGATCGACGTCGAGGGGGTGCGCATCCTCGGCGACCGGGACGCCCTGGAGACCCGCGTCGGCGTCGGCACGAACGTGGCGCGGGAGCGGACCCCGGAGCAGCAGGCGGCGGACCTCGCCACGACCGCCTGCGAGGACGACGACGGCGTCGACCTGCTGCTCATCCACACGCCGCCCGTCGGCCTCGACGCCCTCGAGACGGGGTGCGTGCCCTTCCAGGTCTCCGGTCACACGCACAGCCGGTCGGGGCCGGAGCAGGTGGGCCAGGGCATCCGGTACGTCAACGGCTCCACCGCCGGGGCCGCGCCCAACCAGCCGACCGTCGGGCCGCTGCGCGGCACGGCCGAGATGACCGTGCTGCGCTTCGACCCCGCGACGCGGCGGATGCTCGACGTGCAGGTGGTGAGCGTGACGCCCGACGGCGCGGCGACCGTGGGCGAGCGGGAGCCGGTGCCCGACGTCGTCCCGCCCGCCGACGAGGCGCTCGGGTCGTAGGGGCGGGCGCCCCCGATAGGCTCGGACCGTGCCCGAACCCACCTCGCCAGTGCCGACCGTCGACCCGGACGAGCTCACCCCCGTCGCCCAGGACTACCTCAAGGCGGTCTGGTCGGCGCAGGAGTGGTCGGACGAGAAGGTCACCACCGGCCTGCTGGCCGACCGGCTGGGCGTGGGCCCGTCGACGGTCTCCGAGACGGTGCGGCGCCTGACGACGCAGGGGCTGCTGGGGCACGAGCCCTACGGCGGCGTGTGGCTCACCGAGCTCGGACGGCGGTACGCGCTGGTCATGGTGCGGCGGCACCGGCTGCTGGAGACGTGGCTCGTGCGGGACCTCGGGTACGCGTGGGACGAGGTGCACGACGAGGCCGAGGTGCTGGAGCACGCCGTCTCCGACCGGCTGGTCGAGCGCATCTCCGCCCGGCTGGGGCACCCGGAGCGGGACCCGCACGGCGACCCGATCCCGTTCGCGGACGGCCGGGTGGTGCGCCCGGAGGCGGTGCCGCTGGTGGACCTCGAGGCTGGGGCCGGGGGAGTGGTCGCCCGGATCTCCGACGCCGACCCGGAGGCGCTGCGGTACCTGGCCGGCCTCGGCATCGACCTGGACCTGCCGGTGCGGCTAACGTCGCGGCGGGAGTTCGCGGGGACGGTCGGCGTGGCGTGGGAGGCCGACGGGCGCGAGGTCGGCGTGGATCTCGGGCTGCTGGCGGCGTCGCGCATCTGGGTGGTCCCCGCGTAGGCTGTCCCGGTTCCCCGACGACGTGAGCGCTGGACGGCGCACCGCCGTCGACGCCTCGTCTCGAAACGATTCGCGCGCGGTTCCCGGACCCGCCCGACCCGATCCCGAGGAGAGGCGAGTGACCTCGACGACCACGCCCGCGAGCGCCGCCACGGCCCGCACCGGGCGAGCGCCCCGCCCCGAGCACGTCGGGGCCGCGCTGTTCGCGCTCGCCGTCGGCGGGTTCACGATCGGCACCACCGAGTTCGCCACGATGGGCCTGCTGCCGCAGATCGGCGCGAACCTGGGCGTCAGCGACCCGGTGGTGGGCCACGCGATCACGGCGTACGCCGTCGGCGTCGTCGTCGGCGCCCCGCTGCTCACCGTCGCGGCGGCGCGCATGTCCCGCAAGCGGCTGCTGCTCGCCCTCATGGGCTTCTACACCGTGGCCAACGTGCTGTCGGCGGCCGCGCCGTCGATCGAGTGGCTCGTCGCCGGGCGGTTTCTCGCCGGGCTCCCGCACGGCGCCTTCTTCGGCGTCGGGGCCGCGGTCGGTGCGGCGGTGGCCGGGCCGGGCCGCCGCGGGCACGCCGTCTCGATGATGATGACCGGCCTGACCATCGCGAACGTGGTCGGGGTGCCGCTGTCCACCGCCGTGGGGCAGAACCTCGGCTGGCGCGCCGCGTTCGTCGTCATCGGGGTGCTCGGCGCCGTGACGCTCCTCGGCATCTGGCGCTTCGTGCCCGAGCGCGGGCCCGTGGACTCCAGCGTCCGGCAGGAGCTGGGCACGCTGCGCAACGGCCCGCTGTGGATCTCGTTCGCGGCCGGGGCCATCGGCTTCGGCGGGCTGTTCGCCGTCTACACGTACGTCGCGCCGACCGTGACCAAGGTGGCGGGCATGTCCGAGAGCGCCGTGCCCTGGGTGCTCGCCGTGTTCGGCGTCGGGATGACCGTCGGCACGCTGCTCGGCGGAAGGCTCGTGGACCGGAATGTGCTGCGCACGGTGATCGGCGGGTTCGTCGCGACCGCGCTGTCGCTGGTGCTGTTCGCGCTGGTCGGGACGTCGCCCGTGCCCGCCGTCGTCGGGCTGTTCCTGCTGGCCGTCACGTCGCAGACCCTCGGGCTGGCGATGCAGACGCGCCTCATGGACCTCTCGCCGCGCGCGCAGTCCCTCGGCGCGGCCCTGTGCCACTCCGCCCTCAACATCGGCAACGCGAGCGGCGCCTTCTTCGGCGGGCTCGTCATCGCCGCGGGGTACGGGTACCTCGCGCCGGCGTGGGTGGGCCTCGCACTCACCCTCGTGGGCCTGGCGATGGTGCTGGCCTTCGGCCGCCAGCGAGTGGCGCACGCCGGCTGACCTGCACCGGCCCCCGCTGCCGCGGACCCGCCCCTCAGGAACGTGCGGTACGGTCGCGCCCGTGAGCCCGAGCGTGCGCGACGCGACCCAGGACGACCTCCCCGACGACGACGCCGCGGGGGAGGCCGTGCCCGGGCCCGGCCCGCGTGGCCTGACCGCCCGCACCTACGGCGTGCTGCTGACGGTGCTGGGCGGCATCGGCTTCGGCGCGGCGTCGTGGCTGGCCATCGAGGAGTACCTCAAGCTGCTCGACCCGAACCGGGTGACGAGCTGCAGCTTCAACGTGTTCCTCGACTGCGGCGTCGCGATGGCGTCCTGGCAGGGCACGCTGCTCGGCTTCCCGAACCCCTACATCGGGGTCGCGGCGTTCCCCGTGGTGATCACCACGGGAGTGGTGCTGCTGGCCGGGGCCCGGCTGCCCCGGTGGTACCACCGCTCGCTCCTGACGGTCACCGCCCTCGCCCAGCTGCTGATCTTCTTCCTCATGTGGTCGAGCTTCTACGCGCTGGTGCGGCTGTGCCCCGCCTGCATGGTCGTGTGGACGATCGTGTGGCCGCTGCTGTGGTTCCAGGTGGTGCACGCCGTGCAGGAGGGCCACCTGCCCGCGAGCGACGGGCTGCGCCGCGCCGTCGTGCGCAACCGCGGCCTGGTGCTCCTCATCGGCTACGTCGTCGCCGTGGGCTGGCTGCTGCTGGCCGTCGGCGGGCCGCTCGTCGAGTCGTTCGGGGTGTGAATATCCGGCCGGGGCGTGCGGCCCCGGCCGGTAGACTCGCCGGGTGAGCACGCCCGACACCGCACCGTCCCGATCCGAGGCTCCGACCGAGCCCAGCTTCCGCTACACGCCCGCCCTCGCGCAGCAGATCGAGGAGCGCTGGCAGGATCTCTGGGAGGAGCGGGGCACCTTCTGGGCGGCCAACCCGAACGGTGCGCTCACGGACGGCGACGGCCGGAACGCCGGAGGCCAGCCGTTCTTCATCATGGACATGTTCCCGTACCCGTCGGGGGCGGGGCTGCACGTCGGGCACCCGCTGGGCTACATCGCCACGGACGTCGTCGGCCGCTTCCGCATGATGTGCGGCGACAACGTGCTGCACGCGCTGGGCTACGACGCGTTCGGCCTGCCCGCCGAGCAGTACGCGGTGCAGACGGGGCAGCACCCGCGCACCACCACCGAGCAGAACATCGTCACCATGAAGCGCCAGCTGCGCCGCATGGGCCTGGCGCACGACTCGCGGCGCACGTTCGCCACGATCGACCCCGAGTACGTGCGCTGGACGCAGTGGATCTTCCTGCAGATCTTCGACTCCTGGTACGACGCCGAGGCCGACGGCGGCAAGGGCCGCGCGCGACGCATCTCCGAGCTGGAGGCCGAGTACGCCTCGGGCGAGCGCACGCTGCCCGACGGCAGGTCGTGGGACGCGTTGTCCGACGACGAGCGTCGCGACGTGCTGGACGCGCAGCGCCTGGCCTACGTCGACGAGTCGCCGGTGAACTGGGCGCCCGGCCTGGGCACGGTGCTGGCCAACGAGGAGGTCACCGCCGACGGGCGCTCCGAGCGCGGCAACATGCCCGTCTTCCAGAAGTCGCTGCGGCAGTGGAAGATGCGGATCACCGCCTACGCGGACCGTCTGACCGACGACCTGGAGCTCATCGACTGGCCCGAGAAGGTGAAGTCGATGCAGCGCAACTGGATCGGCCGCTCCACGGGCGCGAACGTCCGGTTCGACGTCGTCGGCAGCCAGGACTACGACGCCGCCGGCGCCGGCGCGCAGGTCGAGGTGTTCACCACCCGCCCGGACACGCTGTTCGGCGCGACCTTCATGGTCGTGGCGCCCGAGCACCCGCTGCTGGACGAGGTGCCCGCGGCCTGGCCCGACGGCACCCGCGACGTGTGGACCGGCGGGCACGCGACGCCGGTCGAGGCCGTCGCCGCGTACCGGCGCGAGGCCGCCGCGAAGACCGCCGTCGAGCGGCAGGCCGACGCCGGGAAGAAGACCGGCGTCTTCACCGGGCACCTGGCGATCAACCCGGTGAACGGCGCGACGGTCCCGGTGTTCACGGCCGACTACGTGCTCATGGGTTACGGCACCGGCGCGATCATGGCCGTGCCCGGCGGCGACCAGCGCGACTTCGACTTCGCCGAGGCGTTCGAGCTGCCCGTGATCCGCACGGTCGAGCCCGCGGGCGGTCTGCCGGACGACTTCGCAGGCGCGTACACGGGCGACGGCGTCGCGGTGAACTCGTCGAACGACGAGATCAGCCTCGACGGCCTGGGCGTGGCCGAGGCCAAGGAGAAGATCGTCGCGTGGCTGAGCGCCCGCGGCGCCGGCGAGGGCACGACGACCTACCGCCTGCGCGACTGGCTGTTCAGCCGCCAGCGCTACTGGGGCGAGCCGTTCCCGATCCTGTGGGACGAGGACGACCGGCCGGTCGCGATCCCGGCCGACATGCTGCCCGTCGACCTGCCCGACGTGCCGGACTACGCCCCGCGCACGTTCGAGCCCGACGACGCGGACTCCTCGCCCGAGGCCCCGCTGGGCCGCAACGACGAGTGGGTGCACGTCACCCTGGACCTGGGCGACGGGCCAAAGACCTACCGCCGGGACACCAACACCATGCCCAACTGGGCCGGGTCNNTGGTACTACCTGCGCTACCTGGACCCGACGGACTCGACCGACGGTCCCGCGAAGGGCACCGCCGTCGTCGACCCGGAGCTCGAGTCGTACTGGATGGGGCCGAAGCACAACGCGACGTCCGGACCGGCCGGCGGCGTCGACCTGTACGTCGGCGGCGTGGAGCACGCCGTGCTGCACCTGCTGTACGCGCGGTTCTGGCACAAGGTGCTGCTCGACCTGGGCTACGTGTCCTCGCTCGAGCCGTTCGGCAAGCTGTTCAACCAGGGCTACATCCAGGCGTACGCCTACACCGACGCGCGCGGCGCCTACGTGCCCGCCGCCGAGGTCGAGGGCGACGAGCAGTCCGGCTTCACGTACCGCGGCGAGCCCGTGAACCGTGAGTACGGGAAGATGGGCAAGTCGCTGAAGAACGTCGTCACGCCGGACGAGATGTACGAGCAGTACGGCGCCGACACGTTCCGCGTGTACGAGATGTCGATGGGCCCGCTGGACCTCTCCCGTCCGTGGGAGACGCGCGCCGTCGTCGGCTCGCAGCGCTTCCTGCAGCGGCTGTGGCGCAACGTCGTGGACGAGGAGACGGGCGCGCTGGTCGTGACCGACGACGAGCCCGACACCGCCACGCTGCGGGCGATGCACCGCGCGATCGCGGACGTCCGCGTCGAGATGGAGCACATGCGGCCCAACACGGCGATCGCGAAGCTCATCACGTACAACAACCACCTCACGTCGCTGGAGCGGGTGCCGCGCGCGGCGGTCGAGCCGCTGGTGCTCATGGTCGCGCCGATCGCCCCGCACATCGCGGAGGAGCTGTGGCAGCGGCTCGGGCACGACGGCTCGCTGGCGCGCGAGCCGTTCCCGACCGCCGACGAGCAGTACCTCGTCGAGGACACCGTGACGTGCGTCGTGCAGGTCAAGGGCAAGGTGCGCGGCCGCCTCGAGGTGGCGCCTTCCATCTCGGACGCCGACCTGGAGGCCGCCGCCCTGGCGGAGCCGAACGTGGTCCGTGCCATCGACGGGGCGCCGGTGCGCAAGGTGATCGTGCGCGCGCCGAAGCTCGTCAACATCGTCGTCTGAGTTGGCGACCGTCCGCCTCGAGGGCGCCCTGGCACGCAGCCGGGGCGCCTTCGGCACGCCCTCGCTCGCCCTCCTGCACCGCAAGGAGGGCCCGCTGGTCGTGGCCCTGCTGTCGCTGATCTTCACGCCCGGGCGCGCCACCGTGCCGACCGAGCAGATGCACGTGGAGGTCGAGGACCTGCTCGCCGAGGCGCGCGCCGCCGGCCACGACGTGCCCGACGACGCCGCCCGTGCGCTGTGCTCGCGCTGGGTGGCGGGCCGTTGGCTGGTGCGGGCGCTCGACGACGACGGCGTCGAGCAGTACCAGGTGAGCTCGCACGCGGCGGAGGCGCTCGCGTTCGTCGACCGCACGCAGGGCGCGCGCGCCCTGGTGAGCGAGTCGCGCATCCGCACGCTGCTCGTGGCCCTGGACGGGCTCGCGCGCGACGCCCGGCCCGACCGCGAGTCGCAGCAGCGCGCCCTGCGGGAGCAGATCTCGCGCGCCCGCGACGAGATCGCCGAGGCGGAGGCCGAGCTGGCGCGCCTCGAGGCCGGCGGGCCCGTGGTGCAGCCGCCCACGGACCGGCTGGTCGAGCAGTTCGACAACGTGGCCGCGCTGGTGCGCGAGCTGCCCGCCGACTTCGCCCGCGTGGCCGAGTCGATCGCGGAGCTGCAGCGCAGCATCGTCACCGGTCTGCGGCAGGACGAGCGTCCCACCGGCGAGGTGCTGGGCGCCTACCTCGAGGCTTCCGACTCGCTCATGGAGCGCACGCCCGAGGGCCGCGCCTTCGCGGGCGCGATGGAGCTGCTGCGCGACCCGCAGCTGCTCGGCAAGGTCGACGAGCGGGTCCGGGCGGTGCTGGCGCACCCCTTCGCCGCGGACCTCCCCGCGGACCGCAGGGAGTCCGTGCGGGCGCTGTACTCCCAGCTGCTGGCCGCCGTCGACAGCGTCCTCGACGCGCAGGCGCGCGCCTCGCGGACCATCACGCAGCAGCTCACGGTGCACAACCCGTTGCGCGACCGTGAGCTGGACGCCGCGCTGCGCGAGGCGACCGCGGCGATGGCCGAGTGGTTCCCGACGTCGGGGCGCGCGGCGCGGGTCGAGCCGCTGCGCTGGCTCGAGCGGGCGCGCCTCGGCCGCTTCCGCGCCCAGCTGCACGACCTGCGCCCCGACACTCCGCCCGACGCCCTCGCCGACCTCGACGACCCCGGGCACGACACCGGCGGCGAGCCCGGCCAGGTCCTCGGCGGGCTGCGGGGCATGGGCGGACCGCGCTACGAGGAGACCGCCGCGCACGCGGCGCGGGTGCTGCGCGAGCGCGGCGGCGCCACGGCGGACGAGGTGTTCGCCGCCGGCCCGGCCGAGCTGCGCCGCCCCGTCGAGCTCCTGGGCTACCTGGAGCTGGCCGTGCCGGAGGCCCTCGACGCGGCGATCGGGAACGGTGACGGGATCGGCGACGTGCCGGCGGCCCGGCTGCGCCGCGTGACGGCGGTGCGCGCCGACGGCAGCACGCGCGACCTGGTGGTGCCGCGCGTGGGCCTCACCGCACCTGGCGTGGTGCCCGGCCTGCCAGGCGACGAGCCCCATGACGTGCCCGACGACGAGGAGGACGCATGACCGACACGACGGCCGAGCCCGTGGAGCACGTGGCCGAGACCGACGCCGCGGCCGAGCCGGTGGCGGACGCAGCGCCGTTCGTCGAGGCGCCCGCGCTGGCGGACGACGACGCCGCGCTGTTCGCCGGCGACACGGGCGTGCTGCCGTACGAGGCGCGGCGCGCGCTGGCCCTCGTGCTGCAGCGGCGGTACCTGTCCGCGGCGGCGCACCCGGCGGAGTGGAAGGCGTTGCTGGCGCACCAGAACGTGCTCGCCTCCCGCTGCCACGACCTGTTCGTGGAGCTCGTCGTCGACCGCGACTACGAGATCGCGTACAAGCGGCAGGTCCGCGAGGCGGGCCTGAGCATCCCGGTGCTGCTCAAGGACGAGCCGTACAAGCGGGTCGAGACGCTGCTCATGCTGTTCGCGCGCAACCGCTTCCGGCAGGAGCAGGGCGCGGGGGAGCGGGCCGCGCACGTGGACGCGGAGGAGCTCGTCGACTACGCGCTCGGCTTCCTCGCCGCGGACGAGACCAACCTGGCGGCGCGCCGGCGCGAGGTCGACAACGCGATCGCGACGCTCGTGCGCGAGCACGTGCTCGACGAGGTCGCCGAGGGCCGCTACCGCGTGCAGCCGGTCGTGGAGATCCTGCTGCCCGTGGAGCGCCTGCGAGAGCTGACGGCGTGGCTGCGCTCGCCGTCGGCCGGGTCGGGCGAGCCGACCGAGGCAGGGGACGACGAGACCGACGCGGCGGAGACGACGGGCGCGGCCGACGAGGCCGACGTCGTCGAAGAGGAGAACGAGGAGTCGCGCGCATGACGATCACGAGCGACCCGGCGGAGCAGGTCGCCGCATCCCGCATGCAGCAGTCGCTGTTCGGGCTCATCCCGACGGCGTCGGACGGGCGCCAGTGGACGGCGCGCTCGATGCAGCTGGTGAGCTGGGGCGGCTACCACGGGTACCACGAGGTGCGGTTCGCGGGCACGACGACGCTGCTCACGGGCGCCTCCGGGTCCGGGAAGTCGACGCTGCTGGACGCGTACATCGCGCTGATGATGAGCCACACGACGCCGTTCAACGGGGCGTCGAACACGGCCACGAGCGGGCGGGCGCGCGGGCCGGAGCAGCGCAACGTCGTCTCCTACGCCCGCGGCAAGCTCGACGAGGAGCGCACGGCCGGGTCCGCGCGCGCCAAGGACCGGGTGCTCCGCGGCGAGACGTCGGACACCTGGTCGGCGATCGCGATGACCTGGTCCTCGCAGGCGGGCGAGCGGTTCACGGCGCTGCGCGCCTGGTACGTGCCGCGCGGCGCGCAGCGCGCGGACGAGACGACGGCGGTGCGCGCCGTCGTCGACGCGGACTTCAGCCTGCGCGAGCTCGAGCCGCTCGCGGCGCAGCGGTTCGGCAAGGCCGGGCTCACGGCGGCCGGGCTGACGTCGTTCGACACGGACAAGGCGTTCGCGACCCGCCTGCACGCGGCGCTCGGCATCGGCGCCGCGGGCGACGGCGAGAAGGCCATGCAGCTGCTCGGCCGCATCCAGGCCGGCCAGCAGATCACCACCGTGGACTCGCTGTACAAGGCGATGGTGCTCGAGGAGCCCGAGACGATCCGGGTGGCCGAGCGCGCCGTCGAGCACTTCGACGAGCTCAGCGAGGTGCGCGCCGAGATGGACACGGCGCAGCGGCAGGTGGACGTGCTGCGGCCGATGCTGGAGCACCGGGCCGCGATCGACGACGCCGCCGCGCGGCGTCGGCTCGTGGACGCGCTCGGGCCCGACGGCGGCGCCGGCGGGACCGACCCTGGCACCGGGCCTGCCCGGACCACGCCGTTCACCGCCTGGCGCGACCGCACCCAGCTCGACCTGCTGCGCGCGGCCGAGGCGGAGAACCGGGCCCAGCACAAGGCCGCGGCCGAGCGGGTCGCGGTGGCCGAGGAACGGCTCGCCGCCGCCCAGGGCGAGCTCGAGCAGGTGCGCGCCGACCAGCGCCGCAACGGCGGCGACGCCATCGAGGCCGCGGAGCGCGACGTGCGCACGGCCGAGCAGCGGCTGGCCGAGACCCGGCGTGCCCGCGCGGAGCTCGAGGGCCACCTGGCGCCGCTGGAGCGCGAGGTCTCCTCGCGGCGCGAGCTCGACGCCCTGCACGCCGACGCCCGCCGGTACCTCGACGAGCGCGACACGCACACCGACGCGCTCTCCGAGGCCGTCGTCGAGGCCGCCGCGCGCGAGAAGGAGGCGATGCGGTCCCTCGCGGACCTGGAGCGCGAGGAGGCGTCCCTCAAGGCGCGGCGCGGCAACGTGCCGCGGGAGCTGCACGAGGCGCGCGAGGCCCTGGCGCGGGCCGCCGGCCTGCGGCCCGACGACGTGCCGTTCGTCGGCGAGCTGCTCGAGGTCCGCGGCGAGTACGAGCCCTGGCGCGAGGCAATCGGGCTCGCCCTCGGGGGCTTCGCCGTCACCGTGCTGGTCGACGAGGCGCGCCTGGACGCGTTCCGGTCCGCCATCGACTCGGTGCGCTCCCCGGTGCGCGTGCGCTTCGAGGGCGTACCCACCGGGCTCGCCCTGCACGAGGAGGCCGACCGCTCGCTGCTGCCCGGCCGGCTCGAGGTCAAGGCGGGGCCGTTCGGCGGCTGGCTCGCCGGGCGCCTGGCGGAGCGGTTCGCCTACGTGTGTGTGGACGACCCGACCGAGCTCGCCCGTCACGACCTGGCGCTCACCCGGTCGGGCCAGACGTCGGAGGGGCGGCGGGGTGCGCACGGCGGCCAGGGCCGGTCGTCGGTGCTGGGCTTCAGCAACCACCGGAGGCTCGAGCAGCTCGCCGAGCAGATCGCGGCGGCGCACCAGGAGCTGCGGCAGGCGTCGGAGGCGCTCGTGGGCGCCCGGCTGCGGCAGAAGGGCGAGGCCGACCACTTCGTCGCGTACAGCCACGCGCTGCGCGCCGCCTGGGACGACGTCGACGTGCGCGGCGCGGAAGAGCGGCTCGCCGAGCGACGGGACCGGCTCGAGGCGCTCGTCGCCGGCTCGGACGTGCTGCGCGCGCTCAAGGCGGACGAGGACGCCCTGCGGGCCCGGGTCGACGAGCTGTACCGGGAGCGCGCCGGCGCGCAGCAGCGGGTCACCGAGCTCGGTGCCACGTGGGAACAGCTCAGCGACCAGGTGGACCAGGTCGCGGACGCGGTCGACCGCGCCGACGACGAGGGGATCGAGCCGACGCCGGAGCAGGAGCGGTGGCTGGCCGAGCTCATGGCGCAGGTCGGCTGGTCGGGGGTCGCGGGTACGTCGGGCAGCGGCCTCGCGGACCTCACCACCGCCGTGACCGCCGTCGTGCGCGAGCTGCACCACGCGCGGGACGCCGCGCAGGAGTCCGAGCGTGCCGCGCGGGCGGCCCTCGCGGCCCTGTTCGAGCGGTTCAACGACACCTGGCCCGACCCGAACCGCAGTGCCGACCCCGACGGCGCCTACGCCGACTTCCTGCGGATCTACGAGGACCTCGAGTACCAGCAGCTGTACCGGCTGCGCGACCGGTGGTCGGCGCACCTGCGGCAGATGTCCGGCGACCAGCTCACCCGGCTCAACAACGGCATCGCGCAGGCTGTCGCGGAGATCCGGGACCGCATGGAGCCCGTGAACGCGATCCTCGCGACGCTCCCGTTCCGCGACGACGCGCACCGGCTGCGCATCACCGCCACCCCGGTCGAGGCCTCGGACGTCGTCTCGTTCCGGCGCCGGCTGCGCGAGCTCGCCACCGCCCCGGCGGGGGACGTCCCGCTCGCCGAGCACGAGCGCCGGTACGAGCGGATGCGCAGGCTGATCGACCGCATCCGCCCGGACAGCCCCGAGCGGCGGCGCCTCGTGGACGTGCGCGAGCACGTGCGGGTCAGCGCCGAGTGCGTGGACCTCGAGGGCAACCACGTGAGCGTCTACGACCACATCGCCGGCAAGTCCGGTGGCGAGTCGCAGGAGCTCGTCGCGTTCATCGTCGGCGCGGCCCTGCGCTACCAGCTCGGCGACGCCGGGGCCGAGCGGCCCCGGTACGCCCCGGTCTTCCTCGACGAGGCGTTCATCAAGGCCGACGCCCGGTTCGCCGGCCGCGCGGTCGGCGCGTGGCGCGGGCTGGGCTTCCAGCTGATCGTCGGCGC
>JACYYJ010036428.1_pt1 | contig 17222 bp, 18 predicted proteins | sample 8236861 | NCBI WGS metagenome assembly JACYYJ01 (sample SAMN14103086, study PRJNA606662) | landfill metagenome | isolation source: landfill solid waste | place: India:New Delhi, Okhla landfill site | collected 2017-11-05
AGCCCAACTGAGTTTTATCCGCTCTATAAAATGCATTTCAATCGAGGCATCGAGCCAACCTGAAGTTTATCCGCCTTATAAAATGCATTTCAATTGATACCTCAAGTCAACCTGAGGTTTATCCTCCCAATTAAGCGCATTTCAATCAAGCCATCACCCAATCTGAGGTACATCCATCGCTTTACAAAGCGGATTTAAACCCAAAAATCAAATGCAATCATCTCCCGCTCACTCTCTACCTCAAAGAATTTCTTGTTTTACTTGAAAGCATCTGCTTTTTTCAGTACAATTTGAAGGATGAACAGTTTACAGTTGTCAAACCAAAAAAGGAGAGATCAGTATATGAGCAATGTATTTGTATTGGATCATCCGCTTATTCAACACAAGCTGACGTACATACGTAATAAAAATACTGGAACAAAAGAATTTCGTGCATTAGTAGATGAAGTTTCAGCCCTTATGGCATTTGAAATAACAAGAGATTTACCCTTAGAGGAAAAAACGATAGAAACCCCTGTTACAGAAGCAGTTACGAAAGTGATTAGTGGGAAGAAAATTGGCCTTGTCCCGATTTTAAGAGCTGGCTTAGGAATGGTGGACGGAATGCTTCGTCTTATTCCAGCAGCAAAAGTTGGACATGTTGGTTTGTATCGTGATCCAGAAACATTGCAGCCAGTCGAATATTATGTGAAGCTCCCGACAGATATTGAGGAACGTGATTTTATTGTCATAGACCCAATGCTTGCTACAGGAGGATCAGCAAATGATGCGATTCATTCACTTAAAAAGCGTGGAGCTACAAATATTAAGCTGATGTGTCTAATTGCGGCACCTGAAGGAGTAGAAGTCATTCAAAAGGAACATCCAGATGTCGATATATATTTAGCGGCACTTGACGAAAGACTAGACGAAAAAGGTTATATTATCCCAGGTCTTGGAGACGCGGGAGATCGTCTTTTTGGCACAAAATAACATATAAAAAGGAGTATCATAAAAATGTCAAAGCCAATCAAAGTGATGTCTATTTTCGGAACGAGACCAGAAGCAATCAAGATGGCACCACTTGTATTAGAATTACAAAAACGTCCTGAACAATTTGAGTCGATTGTAACGGTAACAGCACAGCACCGCGAAATGTTGGACCAAGTGCTTGATATTTTTCAAGTAACCCCAGATCATGATTTAAATATTATGAAAGCAAGACAAACATTAGCGCAGATTACGACAAGAGCACTAGAAGGGCTAGATCAAGTGATGCAAGAAACGAAGCCTGATATCGTGCTTGTTCACGGAGATACTACGACAACCTTTGCTGCATCACTGGCTGCCTACTATAATCAAATTGCAGTTGGACATGTGGAGGCAGGTTTAAGGACATGGGACAAGTACTCCCCATATCCAGAAGAAATGAACCGTCAACTAACAGGCGTTATGGCAGATCTTCATTTCTCACCAACGACAAAATCAAAGCAAAACCTCTTAAATGAAAATAAAAAAGAAGATACTATTTTCATTACTGGTAATACAGCAATTGATGCATTATCTACTACAGTAAGCGAGGATTATACACATCCTGTATTGGAACAAGTGGGAAGTAAGCGTCTCGTTCTCATGACCGCACACCGTCGTGAGAATTTAGGTCAAAATATGCAACAAATGTTCCGTGCCATTAAACGATTAGTGGATGAGCACGAAGATATCCATGTTGTTTATCCTGTTCACTTAAACCCTGTTGTACAAGAAACGGCAAAAGAAATTCTAGGCGATGATCCACGCATTTCGCTAATTGAGCCATTAGGTGTGGTTGATTTCCATAACTTTGCTTCAAGAGCACACCTTATCCTAACCGATTCAGGCGGGGTACAAGAGGAAGCTCCATCCTTAGGAGTGCCAGTACTTGTACTAAGAGATACAACAGAACGCCCAGAGGGTATTGAGGCAGGCACATTAAAACTTGCCGGAACAGAAGAGGATAACATATTTAACCTTGCACATGAGCTCCTATCAGACGAAGAGGCCCACCGCAAAATGGCACGTGCTTCTAATCCATATGGAGACGGAAAAGCATCTGAGCGAATAGCTGATGCGATCCGCTACTTTTTCAATCAAACAACAGAAAAGCCAAAACCATTCTAAAGTCCCGATTTTTTCGGGGCTTTTTCTAATGGAAAAAAACATCATAGAATTGTTATTTATGTACACACTAGTGGTACATAAGGAGTTGGCGTGACATGATTTGGTGGTTATTAATGACATTGATAGTACAACCTGAGCAACAAGAGCAATCATTTATCATCGAAGTAGAGGATAATCCACATGAGATTGCTGAGGAAATGGAAACCTATTACCCACGAGTAGAGATACTACATATTTATGACACGATTTTTAATGGTATTGCGATTAAGGCAGATAATCGTACGTTAAAAAAACTGAAAAACAGAGGGCTATTTAAACAAAGCTATCCAGTTCAAAAATATCAAGCGCTGGAAACAAAGGAAACGATTAATCAAAGTGTCCCTTTTCTTCTACCAGAAAACCTACCATATACAGGTGATGGTGTAAAAGTCGGGGTGATTGACACAGGCATTGACTACACCCATCCCGATCTCCGAAAAAGCTATAAGGGTGGCTATGACCTCGTTGATTTCGATCAAGATCCGATGGAAACAACAGAAGAACAGGGCATACCTACCTTGCACGGAACCCATGTAGCCGGAATTATTGCAGCAAATGGAGAAATGAAAGGAGTTGCGCCAGAAGCTGAACTATATGGATATCGTGCATTAGGCCCAGGTGGAACTGGGACCTCCGTACAAGTAATGGCAGCAATTGAGCAAGCAGTAGAAGATAAGATGGACATCATTAACCTATCTTTAGGTAACACCATTAATGGACCTGATTGGCCAACATCGATAGCGGTTAACCGTGCCACGGAACAAGGTGTTACCGTTGTAATTGCCAATGGTAACACAGGGCCAGACCCATGGACAGTTGGATCGCCTGCAACAGCCGATAGTGTCATTGCCGTTGGTGCCTCTACACCACAAATCGAGCATCCCTACTTATACGATCGTTTTTTAGAAAAAAAAATAGAGCTTTGGCCAATGCAAGGTGCGCCTCCTTGGGCATTGGAGCGAGATCTACGTATAGCTCACGAGGATAGAGCAAAAGACAAATTACCGATGGATAGCATTTTAATCGTCGACCGTGGAAAACAACCTTTCACAAAACTAGCCATAGAAGCTGAAAAAAGGGGAGCAAAAGCATTATTAATTGCTAATAATGAGGAAGAAAGCTTTCAAGGAGCGATCGAAGCAGAGATAAGTATTCCGGTTGCTGGTATTTCCAAGGAAACAGGTGAATGGTTGAAGAATGCCCATGGCTCTTATTTGGAAATCAAGCATGAAAAAATTCAAGATACCGTAACAGATTTTAGTTCAAGAGGACCCGTGACAGTCAATTGGGCAATAAAGCCAGAGGTAGTGGCACCTGGTGCAAGCATCATGAGTACTGTACCAAATGGCTATCAAAGTCTTAATGGGACAAGTATGGCCGCCCCTCATGTAGCAGGAATATTAGCATTGTTAAAAGAAGCACATCCAGATTGGACACCTCAACAGTTGAAAGCAGCCTTATTAACCACAGCTGATCCACTAGAAAGCTTTCTTCCAACAGAGCAAGGAGCGGGAAAGGTTGATATAGGTGAAGCAATTAATACAGATACATTACTATATCACTCCTTTGTCCAGCTTGGGAAAAGTGGTGCTATCCTTGAACGAAGCAGCCATTCCATGATAGTGGAGAATATAGGAGATCAGCCTATCAGCTATAGCTTTCAACAGCCAAAGCTATCACAGGATTTGCGTTTTCATTTGCCTAGCTCCTTTACATTACAGCCAGGGGAAAAGAAAGAGATTGAAATAGAAGCAATACTTCAAGCAAAGCAGCAGCCAGAACCTTTCCTGCAAGGTTATCTTTATCTCAATGATCATCCGATACCTTACTTGTATGTGACCGAAGCAGCTGATGTTCCGATGGCAATGGGACTTGAATTCTACTTAGAACCATTTGATGGTCAGTATCACTATCAGTTGTACATGGTAGAGGATGCAGAAAGTGTGACGGTTGATTTATATGATGACAAAACATTTGCATTTAAAGAAACCATTTTACAGTTAAACGACCAGTCAAAAGGAGTGGTCGAAGGTAGCTTAAAGAAAGATAGGATACCAGCTAAAGGGAGCTATGTGGCAAATATCACGGTGATCACGACAAATGGAGAAAAATATCAATACCAAACACCAATTCTGATAGAAGATACACTCCGTCAAGAATAAGCAACTTGATGGAGTGTATATCATTTAATCTTTCGAATTGCGAAATAATTGTCACAAATTGTTCGAAAACAATAAAAAAATAGCTCAGATTTGAATATTCGAGGATTTTGGACAAAATACTCGTATCTTGTCCGTATATTCTGAGATTTTGTCTTGAAAATGGATTGACAATAATCGTGCCCTATTGTATGCTATTTGATGGTAGATGATAAGGTTTGCATAACTGTGACAAATTTTTCTATATATAGGAATTTTTCCGCGAAATCAACCTTTTTACCCTATACATAATTTTTGTATACGTGAAATATGGAGTGATGCAGTTTGACATCACCAGGGAGTAAAAGACCATTACAAGGCTTAGCGATCACAAGCGCCATCCTATCACAATTGGCTGGTGGTCCATTAATTGGATTGTGGCTTGGTAGCTGGCTAGATCGGTATTTTACAACAAAACCACTCTTTTTAATCATCGGTCTACTTTTAGGTCTAGGAGCCGGTTTATACGGAACTATTCATTACGTAAGAGAAATAACGGGAGACGAAGAATAATGGATCAATACAAAAAAATGATAACCCGTCAACGTAAATGGATGTTCTACCTTCTTGCACTTTTCGTACTAGGCTGGGGTTTTACCTCCTATACTAGTATCTTCCTCGGACTTCTCCTAGGAACAACATTGAGTTTTTATAACCTTTGGTTGATGCAAAGGAAAGTGGAACGATTCGGTCGTGCCGCAGCAGATGGCGGTAGAGTAAATGGAATCGGGACATTTACCAGACTTGCAACCGCAGCATTAGCAGTTCTCATTGCAATGCGATTCGAAGAACATTTCCATTTTTTATCTGTAATTATTGGATTAATAACAGCCTATGTTGTTATTATGATAGATTTTGCTCTATTTAGAAAACAAGACTAGCACAAGGAAGTGAGGTGAAGCAATTGGATCACGAATCACCGATGTTATACGATCTATGGGGAATTCCATGGTTAGACTTTAACCTAGCAACGGTTTTGATGACATTTATCACCTGTGTCATAGTTTTCTTTATTTGCTTTTTTGCATCAAGAAGATTGCAAATGAAGCCTAAAGGATTTCAGAACTTTATGGAATGGATTATCGATTTTGTTAAAGGCATTATCGGGGATACCATGGATTGGAAAACAGGAAAGGTATTTTTACCACTAGGATTAACATTAATTGTTTTTCTTTTTATAAGTAATATTTTAGGTGTTATCACCATGGTAACATTTGGACACACATTATGGTGGAAGTCACCAACCTCAGATGCAACCTTAACCCTATCCTTATCAACAATGGTTATTTTGTTAACACACTATTACGGGATAAAGGTAAAAGGTTTCAAAGAGTATACAAAAGATTATGTCAGACCAGTACCTTTTTTATTACCATTTAAAATCATTGAAGAGTTCACTAATACTCTTACATTAGGTCTACGTCTTTTCGGTAATATTTTCGCTGGTGAAATCTTATTATCTCTTATTACTAAAATGGCAATGATAGCAATTCCTGCCTTTGCCTTCTCCATTATTCCAATGTTGGCTTGGCAAGGATTTAGTTTATTTATTGGAGCAATCCAAGCATTTATTTTCACAATGTTAACAATGGTCTATATGTCTCACAAAGTGAGTTCAGATCATTAATATAATTCCTACTATCAACTACCATTCATCATAATTGATAGTACAAAAAATAAAGCAATAGTTATATATCTTAAAGGAGGAAATAGAATATGGGAGCTTTAGCAGCTGCAATAGCAATTGGTTTAGCGGCACTTGGTGCTGGTTTAGGTAACGGTATGATCGTAAGTCGTACAGTAGAAGGGATTGCACGTCAGCCAGAATTAAGAGGTGCACTTCAAACAACGATGTTTATCGGGGTAGCGTTAGTAGAGGCGATTCCTATTTTCGCCGTTGTAATTGCCTTTATGGTAATGTAATTCATACTTATAACCTGATAGAATGGCGAAGTTCGTCTTAGACAATCTTCGCCATTCCTTTGTAAGTAAGTATTGACAATGATAGAACATAGGATAGATACGATTAATTGTTGGAAGGAGTGAACACTGTGCAAGAACTAGCTAGTGGACTCATCATCAACGCATCCATAGGTGGTTTTCATGGTGGAACAATTTTGTTCTCCCTTTTAAGCTTTGCGATTCTACTTATCCTGCTTAAAAAATTTGCCTGGGGTCCTTTAATGGACAAGATGGAAGAGCGTGAAAATTATATCGCAAATGAAATAGATACTGCTGAGAAGAATCGCGAAATTGCGGAAAAAGCGGCAAAAGAAGCGAATGAGCAGTTAAGTGCAACTCGTAAAGAGGCACAACAAATCATTGAAGAAGCGAAAAAAGCAGGTCAAGAGCAAGAGCAGGCAATTATCCAAGCGGCACAAGAGGCTGCGGCGCGATTGAAGCAATCAGCAGAAGAGGATATTGCACGTGAAAAAGAAAAAGCAATTGAAGCATTACAGGCACAGGTGGCTACATTATCTGTCCAGATTGCTACAAAAGTAATTGAAAAAGAAATCAACAAGGAAGACCAAGAACAATTGATCAGTGACTACATTAAAGAGGTAGGAGAAGAGCGATGAGTAAAGCAAATGTAGCAAAGCGTTATGCAGAAGCTCTATTCCAAATTGGTGTAGAAAAACAAACGATTGATTTTCTTGATACAGAATTAGCAACAGTGAGAGAAGTTTTCGAAACCAATAAAAAGCTTCTTCCATTTCTACAACATCCAAAAGTAGATCATGCTAAAAAGAAAGCACTACTGAAAGAAGCGTTCACAGGCTTTTCGGAGGATGTATTACATACACTTTCGTTACTTGTAGATCGCCACAATGTGTCGATTATTCCCGAGGTAGCACTTCAATTCACGAAGCTTGCAAATGAATCAAAGGGAATGAAAGAAGCCATTGTCTACTCTGTTCGCCCTCTTCAAGAAGAGGAAAAACAAGAGCTTGAAACAACCTTTAAGAAGAAATTAAATGTGAAAGCATTGAAAATAACGAATCAAGTGGATGAATCAATCATCGGTGGTGTCAAGATAAAAGTAGGCAACACGATTTATGATGGTACGATTAAAGGAAAGCTTGATCGATTAGAACGTAAAATAGCAAATGCAAATTAAGGACGATAGGGGTGAATTGGCATGAGCATTAAAGCTGAAGAAATCAGTGCACTGATTAAGCAGCAGATTGAAAGCTATGATTCAGACATCGAAGTAAGTGATGTCGGTACAGTTATCGAGATCGGTGACGGTATCGCTCGTGCACACGGGCTAGATAACGTAATGTCTGGTGAGCTAGTAGAGTTTTCAAACGGTGTCATGGGTATGGCACAGAACTTAGAAGAATCAAATGTTGGGATTGTAATCCTTGGACCATACACAGGTATTCGCGAAGGTGACGAGGTTCGTCGTACTGGTCGTATTATGGAAGTGCCAGTAGGAGAGGAACTAATCGGCCGCGTTGTCAATCCATTGGGACAACCAATCGATGGCAAAGGTACGATTGAAACAACAAAAACTCGTCCAATTGAATCACCAGCACCAGGTGTAATGGATCGTAAATCAGTTGATGAGCCATTACAAACAGGTATTAAAGCAATTGACGCTCTTGTTCCAATTGGTCGTGGTCAACGTGAGTTAATCATTGGGGATCGCCAAACTGGTAAAACAACTGTAGCTGTTGATACTATTCTAAACCAAGCTGATCAAGATATGATCTGTATCTATGTGGCAATTGGCCAAAAGGACTCTACCGTTCGTGGAACAGTAGAAGTTCTCCGTAAGCATGGTGCATTAGATTATACGATTGTCGTATCAGCTGGAGCAAGTGAACCTGCACCATTACAGTACTTAGCGCCATATGCTGGGGTGTCTATGGGGGAAGAGTTCATGTACAACGGAAAGCATGTACTCGTCGTATATGATGATTTATCTAAGCAAGCGAACGCATATCGTGAGCTTTCCCTATTATTACGCCGCCCGCCAGGACGTGAAGCATTCCCAGGGGATGTATTCTACTTACACTCTCGTTTATTGGAGCGTGCAGCGAAGCTTAGTGATGCAAAAGGTGGAGGTTCATTAACAGCACTTCCATTCGTAGAAACACAAGCAGGCGATATTTCTGCCTATATTCCTACAAACGTAATCTCTATTACAGATGGGCAAATTTTCTTGCAATCAGATTTATTCTTCTCTGGTGTAAGACCAGCGATCAACCCAGGTTTATCCGTATCGCGTGTTGGGGGATCTGCCCAAATTAAAGCAATGAGAAAAGTTGCGGGTACACTTCGTCTAGACCTTGCGTCATTCCGTGAGCTTGAATCATTTGCACAGTTCGGTTCAGATCTTGATAAAGCAACACAAGCAAAATTAAACCGAGGTGCTCGTACTGTAGAAGTGCTCAAACAAGGATTACACAAACCACTTGTTGCTGAAAAGCAAGTAATGATCCTTTATGCATTAACAAAAGGTTTCCTAGATGATATCCCTGTGGAGGACATCACTCGTTTTGAGGAAGAGTTCCTAAACTGGATGGACAAAAACAAAAAAGAATTGCTTAATACAATTAAAGAAACTGGTGCATTAGCCGATGAAGGCGAAATGGGTAATGCAATTGAAGAATTCAAAAAACAATTTATTGTTTCTGAATAAGTCGTATCAACTTAATCTGTCTGCCTTTGTCTAGGCAAAGTGCAGACCTTCATGAAATGATCGTCAATCTCAAGTAAGAAAGGACGGTGACATGTAGTGGCATCACTTAGAGATATAAAAACACGAATTACTTCTACACAAAAAACGAAGCAAATCACAAAAGCAATGCATATGGTATCAGCATCGAAACTGAGTAAGGCAGAGGAATTTGCCAAAGCTTTTGATCCATATAGCAACAAGATCAAAGAAGTAGTAACAAGTATTGCTGGAAGTGGGCAGGATGCGGATCATCCGATGCTCCAAACACGTGAAGTAAAGAAAACAGCTTATTTTGTTATTGCTTCTGATCGTGGGCTTGCTGGTGCATTTAATAGTGGAGTACTTCGTAAAGTGTATCGTACGATTCAAGATCGCCATCAATCAAATGATGAATTTGCAGTGATTGTTGTTGGACGAATGGCACGTGATTTCTTCCAAAAACGTGGAATCCCAATTTTACATGAGATCACTGGATTATCGGATCAACCAAACTTTGCTGATGTAAAAGATCTTACTTCTGAAACAGTACAACTGTTTATTGATGGTGAAATTGATGAGTTAGTGATTTTCTACAATCACTTTGTCAGTGCAATATCACAAGAGGTTACATCTAAAAAACTTCTTCCACTTACTGACTTACAAGATGAAGTAAGTGGTGGTAGTAAGAGTATGTATGAATATGAACCAAATCAACAAGAGATCTTAAATGTGCTGTTACCACAATATGCTGAAAGCTTAATATTTGGTGCATTACTTGATAGTAAAGCAAGTGAACATGCTGCACGTATGACAGCAATGCAAAATGCGACTGATAACGCGGATGAGCTTATTTCTGATTTGTCTTTACAGTATAACCGTGCAAGACAGGCAGCCATTACACAAGAAATCACCGAAATTGTGAGTGGAGCAGCAGCATTAGAGTAGAAAATGGAGAGTGCAAATAGTTAGGCTAGCACTAAAGAGTTTAAGTGAGAATGAGATTGAAATAGTAGTTAGGAGGGAAATCGATGGCAAAGGGACGCGTTATTGAAATCAAGGGACCAGTCGTTGACGTTAAATTCGACGATGGACACCTCCCGGAAATATACAATGCGTTAAAGGTACAGTACCAAATACAAGGCGAATCACAAGAATTGACGCTTGAGGTAGCACTTCACCTTGGTGATGATTCTGTTCGTACTATTGCGATGTCATCTACAGAAGGATTACAGCGTGGAGCAGAGGTTATTGATACAAATGCAGCAATCTCTGTACCAGTTGGTGATGTGACATTAGGGCGTGTATTTAACGTATTAGGTGAAAAAATTGACTTAGACGAAGAATTAGGTACTGACATTCGTCGTGATCCAATCCATCGTCAATCACCAAAATTTGATGATTTAGCAACAGATACAGAAATCTTAGAAACAGGAATTAAAGTAGTAGACCTTTTAGCGCCATATATTAAAGGTGGTAAAATCGGTTTGTTTGGTGGTGCCGGTGTTGGAAAAACGGTTCTTATTCAAGAGCTAATTAACAACATTGCACAAGAGCATGGTGGTATTTCCGTGTTTGCCGGTGTTGGAGAGCGAACTCGTGAAGGAAATGACCTCTATTATGAAATGAAGGACTCTGGTGTTATTTCCAAAACAGCGATGGTGTTCGGTCAAATGAACGAGCCACCCGGAGCGCGTATGCGTGTAGCATTAACAGGTCTTACCATGGCTGAATACTTCCGTGATGAACAAGGTCAAGACGTGCTTTTATTTATTGACAACATTTTCCGTTTTACACAAGCTGGTTCAGAGGTATCGGCATTACTTGGTCGTATGCCATCTGCAGTTGGTTACCAACCAACACTAGCAACGGAAATGGGTCAGTTACAAGAGCGTATCACATCTACTAATAAAGGTTCTGTTACATCTATTCAAGCGATTTATGTACCTGCCGATGACTATACGGATCCGGCACCTGCGACAACCTTCGCCCACCTAGATGCAACAACTAACCTTGATCGTAAATTGTCAGAGCAAGGTATTTACCCAGCGGTGGATCCACTTGCTTCAACATCTCGTGCCCTTGACCCTGCAGTTGTAGGTGAAGAGCACTATGAGGTAGCACGTGAAGTACAACGTACACTACAAAAATATAAAGAGCTTCAAGATATTATTGCAATTTTAGGTATGGATGAGCTTTCAGATGAGGATAAATTGACAGTAGCTCGTGCTCGTCGTATTCAATTCTTCTTATCTCAAAACTTCCACGTTGCAGAGCAGTTTACTGGTCAACCAGGTTCTTATGTTCCTGTAAAAGAAACGGTACAAGGCTTTAAAGAAATTCTAGAAGGTAAATATGATGATCTTCCAGAAGATGCTTTCCGTTTAGTTGGCCGTATCGAAGAGGTAGTTGAAAAAGCGAAGCAAATGGCTTAATAGCCAGTATGTTTCAATTCCAGCCTGAGGAGGGGTTCTGTTGAATACACTAACAGTAAGTGTTGTTACTCCAGATGGCCCTGTTCTGGAAGATACATTTGAGATGGTTAGCTGTAAAGCTGAAAGTGGTGAACTTGGTATTTTACCTGGTCACATTCCACTCGTTGCTCCATTATCCATTAGTGGTGTTCGCCTAAAAGGTCCAAACCCAGAACGCATTGCAGTAAGTGGTGGGTTCCTAGAGGTTCGCCCTGATAAGGTAACAATTCTGGCACAATCAGCGGAACGTCCTGAGGACATAGACATTGAACGTGCCCGAGCCGCTAAGGAACGAGCAGAACGACGCTTACAAGCTAAACAAGATGAAATTGATTTCAGAAGGGCAGAACTAGCACTAAAACGTGCTATGAATCGATTAGACATTGCTGAAAATAGATAAGTTACCACAAGAGACTTCGCCATTAAGGAGAAGTCTCTTGTTTCTTCTTTATAGCAATGGAAAATTATTATTATATATCTTGGTAACATGATGAACCTAGAGCAAGATCACCAAGAAAAAAGGATATATCTAGGTAATAGCACGTTCCCTGAACCAGATAACCAAGATAAATAGGTAATGCCACGATCACCAGCTAATCTTTAACACTCCAATAACCTACAACAAAGTATTTTATAGAACTAAATAACCATACAACTCAGAGTCAAAAGAACTGGTCACCAAGTATCCCAACAGAATAATAGAAGATTTGTCAAAAATAAAATTATATCGGCGATAAAGCTACAAATTTCATTTCGAATACCCCCAACTCGCCAACATACCTAAACAATTCTCAAAATAGTCTCCAATAGACAATAAATTTCCCGGGAAATAGCGAAATTTCTTCTAAAATGAGAAAAGCATCGAACAATAGAATATGATAGAATAGTCTTCAGAATAATGAAAAAGAGGGATAATGAATGATAGAACAAACACTAGCTCAAAATGGTTTAGTAAGTATAATCTCACACTTGATTTTTATCGTCATTACATGGCAAGTCGTACAGTCCTTAAACTTTGATGAACTATTTCGAAAAAACAAAGTATTTGAGGCGAGGATCCTTATCATTTTTCTCACGATCGCCATTGGATCCACTGTCAGCAATTTCTTCTTAGATTTCTTGAATTGGTCTCAACAGTTAATCTATTTATTTTAAGAGAATTGTCGAACAAAAAATAGTTTAATAGCTTCATTTCCTGCTAACACTTGTAATAAAAAAAGGAGTGCGGGAAATGAAGCGTTTTTTATTAGGTGGAATCATATTAATATTAACCGTTATAATATGGCAAGAGGTAGAAGCTAGCAGTATAGAGAGTAGTCAGCAGCAAATAGAAGAGATGTTAAACATTGCAGAGGAAAATGATTTTCAATTAGATAAATGGGAAGTCGTCGTAAGAGAGAACCTTCTCATAGAGAATGTAGATAATGTCATCCAAGGTTTAGGTGATTTTGAAATTGGGAAAACACAAATAGATGGCGTCACTAAATATAGGGGCGACCGTCATAGTTCTGCTAATATTGTCGAATCTTTATTAATAGTGCGAACTTCAGGGAAGGAATATCAGGTCATTTATAAAATATCATCATCCGATTATTCTGAAGAAGTAAAGAAAACATATTTGCGTAATTTAGACGAAATGACGGAGAAATTATTCACTGAAAATGCACAATATTTTACTTGTCTTGAGGCTGTCAAAAATGGTATGATTGATATTGTTTGTTTAATAGAAAAAATCGCAGAAACTTTAAATTTAACCATATATGATCAGCTTAAAGACAACAAATTTCAAACTTGGACTGGGTATACACCAAAATGGGAGCAATCCATCTCGATTGATGACAACGAAATAAATACTCATATTGCAGTGACAAAAGGATCGAATAATCAATCGACTCTCATCATAGGAACACCTATCCTAATTACTGAATATTAATAATAATGAATATGGACTACAGAGGAGAATGAGCCTTGGAAAAAATCATCGTCCGTGGCGGGAGGCAGTTACATGGCACTGTGAAAGTTGAAGGTGCGAAGAATGCTGTATTGCCTGTCATCGCTGCTAGTATAATTGCAAGTGAAGGAAAAAGTATAATCCATGACGTACCTGCGTTAGCAGATGTTTATACAATTAATCAAGTGTTAACCCATATGCATGTTGATGTACAATATGAAAATAATACAGTAACAGTAGATGCAACAAATGATTTATTGACAGAAGCTCCGTTTGAATATGTGCGAAAAATGCGTGCATCTGTACTTGTTTTAGGTCCATTATTAGCTAGATATGGACACGCAAAAGTAGCATTACCTGGAGGTTGTGCTATTGGTTCACGCCCAATTGATCTTCACCTAAAAGGCTTCGAAGCAATGGGAGCAGATGTACATGTTGGGAATGGTTTCGTCGAAGTAACTACAAATGGTAGGTTGAAAGGCGCAAAGATTTACCTAGATATGCCAAGTGTTGGGGCTACAGAAAATATTATGATGGCTGCGGCATTAGCGAGTGGAAGAACAACCATTGAAAATGCGGCAAAAGAACCAGAAATAGTAGATTTAGCTAATTACTTGAACAAAATGGGTGCAAAAATTATTGGTGCCGGAACAGAAACGATAAAAGTCGATGGTGTTCGTAAGCTGAGAGGGGCAGAACACACAATTATTCCAGACCGTATAGAAGCAGGAACATTCATGGTGGCAGCTGCCATTACTGGTGGAAATGTTTTAATTGAAAAGGCAGAAATTGATCATCTCCGTTCCCTTGTGTCAAAAATGGAGGAAATGGGAGTTCGTTTTATTGAGGAGCCAAATGGCCTGCGGGTAATTGGACCTAAAAAATTGAAAGCTACGGATATTAAGACATTGCCACATCCAGGATTTCCAACTGATATGCAGTCACAAATGATGGCATTGATGCTAAATGCAACTGGAACTAGTGTTATTACAGAAACAGTATTCGAAAATCGTTTTATGCATGTAGAAGAATTTAGAAGAATGAATGCTAAGCTGAAGATAGAAGGGCGAAGTGTGATCGTAGAGGGCCCTGTCAATCTTCAAGGTGCTGAGGTTGCCGCCACCGATTTGCGTGCAGGAGCTGCGCTTATCTTAGCTGGTTTAGTAGCAGATGGATATACTAGAGTAACTTCTTTACAGCATATCGATAGAGGATATGTAAATATTACAGATAAATTTGCTGGATTAGGAGCAGATATTGAAAGAGTTCGGGAGATTCCTGTACAAAATATATCGATGAAGAGAGTAGAAGTACAATAATTAACAAAGAGGACAGTTCATAGCTTGTCCTCTTTTTCTATCTCAAAAAATCTCTATTAGAAAAAATATAACTTGTACCATGTTCTAATCTTTTATCAACAGAATATAAATAGAGTAGTGGAATGAAAGATTAGAGGAGGTCATACATGCCAAAGTTTAAGAAAAATCCATCAATCAATTGGAAGCTACCTACCATCATTTTCACAGCAACACTACTTTTCATTATGTTTCTCATTCCATCCATTATTGTCGTTCCATTTAAGGAAGACAATAAGGCAACACAAGCATCCATCGAGACAGCTGTAACTAAAGAAACAAAGAAAGCTGTAGAATCACTAGAATCTCCATTCCAAGTTAATGTATTCCGAACAGAAGAGAACGAAGTGGAAGAAATTCCTTTAGAGGAATATGTCATTAACGTTGTAGCTTCAGAAATGCCGGCAGAATTTGAGCTAGAGGCCTTAAAGGCACAAGCACTAGCGGCAAGAACTTACATTGTGCGTTTTTTGAAGCAAGGCACAGATGAAGGTCTACCAGCTGATGCAGATGTTACAGACACCGTTCAACACCAAGTATATAAAAATAATGATGAATTGCGTCAAATTTGGGGAACAGATTACCATTGGAAAATGGAGAAAATTACAGAGGCGGTCGCTGCGACACAAGGAGAAATTATCACCTATGAAAAGGAACCGATTACTCCAGCATTTTTCTCTACAAGTAATGGCTACACCGAAGACTCTGAAAATTATTGGCAAAATGCCTTGCCGTATCTAAGAACAGTGGAAAGCCCTTGGGATGAGGAATTATCACCAAAGTTTTTAGATCAAACGGTACTAACCGTTGCTCAAGTAGAACAAAAGCTTGGAGTAAATTTATCAAATCAGGTGCAAGATTTTCAAATTACGCGTACAGATAGTAAACGAGTCGATCAAGCCACCATTGGCGGGAAAACATTTACAGGTAGAGAAATAAGAGAAAAGCTCGCCCTTCCATCTAACGATTTTACGATCACGAAGAAAAATGACCATTATGTTTTTACAACAAAAGGCTACGGCCATGGTGTTGGTATGAGTCAATACGGAGCGAATGGAATGGCGAAAGAAGGAAAAAACTATCAGGATATTATTACGTATTATTATCAAGGAACAACTATTCAACCATTAGAGCAAGCTGCTCCGACATTGCTTGCTAAATCCGAATAAGATAGAAGCGAAATAGATTTCTAAAAAAAATTTATAGATTGATGTATAAATTTTCCTCCATTTGATCACAATGGTTGCTGAGGTGATGAATTATGGAGGAAAACAAGAACGTTTCAAAAAAGAGTTGGAAACGTATCTTCAAAAAAAGATGGTTCTTTCCTGCACTTTATTTAACCGTTGCTGCACTGCTACTTTCGGGGGTCTTATGGTATCAAAATGTAACCAATCAAGTACCTGATTTAGCAGAGAACATGGAGGATCAGCTAAATGGAGATCTCGATAAGGATCAAGAGGATGCTGAATCTGTGATGCAGCAACAAGAAGTCTTGAAGATGCCAGTAGCAGAAGACTTGCAAACTGAAATTGTCACAAAATTCTATGATTATGGAGCAGATGCTGAGGAACAAGAGAAAGCATTGATTTCACATCAAAACAAATATTATCAGAGCGATGGTATCGACATCTCCACAGAAGACAATCAAGCGTTTGATGTAATGGCTGCTCTATCAGGAACAGTAGCGGAAATCAAGCAAGACCCGCTATTAGGGAATGTTGTGAAAATGGAGCATAAGCAAGGAGTTACCACTTATTATGCTAGTTTAGGTGAAGTGTTAGTAGAAGAAGGAACCGAGCTAAAGCAAGGTCAAACACTTGGAACAGCAGGTCAAAATAGTCTTGGCCAGGATAATGGTGTCCATTTACACTTTGAAGTACGCAAAGACAATGAACCTGTAAATCCAGAAACTTATATTAATCAACCGATTAATAGAATTGTTGCACCTGAATCTTCCGATGAGGATAGCGACTCAGCAGAAGGTGAAGAGCAAGAAGATAAGGAAACAACAGAGAACTCTGAACCAGAAGGCAATGAGTCTGATGATGCGGAGCAAGGTGAAGAAGGATCATCAGAGGATTCGGAACAAGAGGATGGCGAGTCCACTGATAAAACGGAAGAAGATGAAAGTAATAGTGAAGAAGATTCACAGAATAAAAGTGAATCTTCCAGATCGATGGGACAAGCGTAAGGAAAAAGGAGAGAAGGCTTCGAAGGCTTTCTCTTTTTTTGTTATGTTCGCGGATGTGCGGATGTATGTATAGGCGACATTCTGCGCTTAGTCTAACGATGATTTGGTCTATCATGACGAAGAAAACGAAGCTGGGACATAACTAAATAGGAAGAAGGAAAATCCGAACAACCTTCTGACTGAGCGTAGTCAAAATACGGAGACTCCTGTGG
>JACYYJ010045777.1_pt2 | contig 17162 bp, 24 predicted proteins | sample 8236861 | NCBI WGS metagenome assembly JACYYJ01 (sample SAMN14103086, study PRJNA606662) | landfill metagenome | isolation source: landfill solid waste | place: India:New Delhi, Okhla landfill site | collected 2017-11-05
GAAGTAAAGGATCGACTTAATCAGAATGCGTACGGGTTATCTGGTGGACAGCAACAAAGAATTTGCATCGCTCGTTGTTTAGCAATTGAGCCTGACGTGATTCTAATGGATGAGCCTACATCTGCGTTAGACCCAATTTCTACTTTGAAAATTGAAGAATTAATTAAAGAATTGAAGAATGATTATACGATTGTGATTGTCACACATAATATGCAGCAAGCTGCCAGAATTTCCGATAAAACAGCATTTATGTTGAATGGAGAATTAGTAGAGTTTTCCGATACAGATCAGTTGTTTTCCAATCCAAAAGACAAACGAACAGAAGACTACATCACGGGTCGTTTTGGTTAATAAAGAAAAATGATCATTGGCAGGTATTATTGCCAATGACTCTTTTTTAGCTCATCAGAATTTTATCACTGTCACAAGAAGTGGCTCGAAGACGATACGGCTCTTCTGACGCCGTATTTTCTTTACACGAAAAATAAAACGCTTCACAAAAGCATAAGGATATAACGAGAAAAAAAGAGAGAGGGAGTGCAGTATGGTAGGTAGAGAGAATTTTGAAGATAAATTAAAACAGGTAGAATCTCTTATTGTTCGATTTGCAAAAATGACACAAACACAACTGACAGACGCAGTGGAGGTGCTATATCAAAGTGATGTGGATCGAGCCCTTGCAGTGATCGAAAAGGATAAAGAATTAGATAAGCTAGATTTCGAAATTAATGAAACAGCAATTCTTCTTATTGCTAGGCAGCAACCAGTAGCAACAGATCTAAGAAGACTTGTCGTAGCATTGCGTATTTCATCTGATTTAGAAAGAATGGCTGATAATGCAAAGAATATCGCAAAGTCTACCATCCATTTAGGGAAAGATCATGGAATTAAAATTCATGATTCAGTAAAGGAAATGAAAGAAATTGCGATTAAAATGATTGATATTTCAATCATAGCTTATGAGAATGAAGACATTACTTTAGCAAGAAAATTATCAGAAATGGATGACGTAATTGATAATATGTATTCCACGATGCTAAGGGAATTATTAGAGGAGACAGCGACCAATCCACAGAAGATACAGCATATTATGCAAATGGCTTTTAGTGGTCGTTATGTGGAACGAATTGGGGATCATGCTACTAATATCGGGGAAGATGTTATGTATTTAGTAAAAGGGGAGTCAGCAGACTTAAACGAATAACGTTGAAAAGGAGGAGTACCTTAGCGGTTTACTCCTCCTCTTCTGTTCCAGTTAAATGATCGGCTATTTCTTCAGCAGTCATTTGATCACTTAACTCGAATTCGCCTACTTGTAGGCGTGTCGTTAATTCATTTTCTTGTAAGTATGTAATAAATTCGTCTTCTGATTCAATAAGTTCTAGCTCAAGGAGTTCGTCTACAATGTCTGGTACTGTCATTCCTGGTTCAACAGAAAATGAATGAGTAGTCACTTCTGTTTCTGTTTCTTCCTTCGCATCACTTTCTAATGTGTCTTGTTGATTCTCTAGCTGGTCTATTTCTTCTTCTAATTGAGTGACTTGATCTTCCATATCTTCTTTATATACATAATAGCCTTCTGCTTCAAGCCTTGCTATTCGCTCACTTGCTGCAACATCTTCTGCTGGTTGGTCTTTTGGTAAACCCTCAATAAGGAAAACCACACCAATTATGATGGAGGCAGTCAAAAGACCTGTCGAAAATGCTCTAACCATTTGCTTCATTCTTATCCCTCATTCACACCATTAAAGTTGATTAATTACTGATCTAACATCAAATTCACTTATATTTAGTTCACGAGAAATGGATGGGATATCATATCCATTTACATATAAATTAGCTATTTTGTTATTCATTGTAGATTCATTGGAATCCATGGAATGTTCCAATATATCATCATCCATTAAAAGTTCTTCTTCTAATATACTTATTTTTTTCTTCAACTGATAGGTCTCTTGCAACGAAGAAATGGAGAATTGCTCAAGCTGATCTTCAATCTGTTTAAAGCGATCATGCATAAAAAAAGACAATACCCATAAAATGACGCCAATTATGATAAGACTAATTAAGACATAAAGCATAGTTTCCCCCCTAAACAATGATTCTCTCTACTAATAGTTATACCATAAGTGATAAGAGTTTGAAACATATACTTGAAATTGTTTTAACTTTTTGCTATTATTATCAGGTAGTAAATCGATAATAAGTGATTAGAGCAATATGTTTGGAGGGAAAACCATGCGCGTTAATATTACATTAGCTTGTACTGAAACTGGTGACCGTAATTATATTACGACTAAAAATAAACGTAAACATCCAGAACGCTTGGAGCTTAAAAAATATAGCCCACGTTTGAAAAGACATACGTTACACCGTGAAACAAAATAATGATGTTAGGGGACTCTTGCTGGTAGACAGCAGGAGTTTTTTCATCTTACTAGAAAGGAAAAATAATGTCTCGAAAAGAAGAGCAAAGAAGAATGATCTCAACCCTGTTGGCTAATTACACGCATAAGGAAAAGGTTAACAAGAGTATCCAGGATATGTTATACTCCTTTGATCATTGGAAGCAAGCTCGAAAGGTTGGCTTAACTATTTCTAGAGGAATGGAATGGAATACTACATCGATCATCAAGCATGCATGGAAACAGAAAAAACAAATAGCACTGCCTAAATGTAATCCAACCGATTTTTCGATGGAATTTTACAAGTGTACAGCCTTTGATCAATTAGAAAATACCTACTTAGACTTATATGAGCCTAATCCAGAAATAACAAAAGGCGTGTCAAAAGAAGAGTTAGACCTTATAATAGTTCCGGGAATAGCGTTTGATCGGGAAGGAAATCGCATTGGATATGGTGGTGGCTTCTTTGATCGCTATTTAAAAGGATATCAAGGACTAAAAATAGCACTCGCTGCAAAGGTGCAAGTGTTGGAAAGAATAGAAGCAGAATCGCATGATATTCCAATAGATTATCTCATAACGGAATCCGCTGTTATAAAATGTACATAAAAACAAGAAAAGAGGTTAAGCTACAGATATACAATGATGCAAGGAGTTGTTCAATTTTGAAATGGTGGAGAACGGTGATAATCCTCTTTTCCGTTGTTGCGGTAGTATATCGTTTTAGAAGCTTTTTCATCAATCTCGCAAGTAATATCCCATTTTTGCGAAGGCAAACGGTTAAATTAGCAATGAATACCCCATATGTCCGAGAAAAGCTAATGAAGTCGATGTTTTCACGATAAGTCATTTGATCACCACATATGTTACTGTATATAGCCCCTTGTGGTATAATATAGTAATGTAAAGGTTGGTGATCAAATTTGTTTTTAAAGAACGAATTTCTTCAAAATAGTATGGTGCTACAGCTCATACAAAATGAAAATTTCGATTTAATTTCCATTAACAAAGAGCAAACAGAATATTTATTAGAGAGAAAACGGAAGAACAAAAAAGATGTTGTACATATCTCTATGAACCAAATGGACTGGAAGCGAGAGCTCCTTTCATTCAATAAACATCTTGAAAATAGTTACACCAAACATCAAGCAACAACAATTTGGAAGAAAAATATTCATTTTCATCATGTTTATGTGGTAGATTACCAACCAGTGGATAGCTGGGAAGAACTAAGGGAAACATCATCAAACCGGATGAAGTCGTCCGTGTATATGCTAGATATAGACAGTAGAGAAGAGGAGATAGAAAGGTTAATTAGAGCGCTCGATTTAGCTTTGTCATTTCAAATAGATGTATCTGAAGACCTGATGGAACTTGAACAAAGAAATGTAAATTTAAAACAAAACATTCTTTTCGAACACACTAAACAACAGCAACAGCTACAGCAGCTATTTAAGCAAGGGAAACCATTCTGGACCTATCTATTACTTGCTATCAATATTGTGATGTATATACTTCTTGAATTCAATGGGGGATCTACCTCAACAAAAAATTTGATCGAATTTGGTGCCAAGTATAATGTTGCGATAATCGATGGAGAATGGTGGAGATTGATTAGCTCCATGTTCCTTCATATTGGAATTGCCCATATCCTACTCAACATGTTTGCCTTATATTATATCGGCACACTAGTGGAAAGAATCTATGGGGGCACTCGGTTCCTTATCATCTATTTTATTGCAGGTATTGTTGGAGGATTAGCCAGTTTTGCCCTTAATCCATCGATTGCAGCAGGGGCATCAGGTGCAATTTTTGGATTATTTGGAGCGTTATTATTCTTTGGCTCCCAGTATCCTAAAGCATTTTTCCGAACAATGGGCTGGAATATCATTATTGTGATTATTATCAATATTATTTTTGGATTTAGTATGCCACAAATTGATAACGGTGCACATATTGGTGGGTTAATAGGTGGAGCTATTGGTGCTGCTGTTGTCATGTTTAAACAACGATCCAAAATACTTTGGCAAACGGCTGCCCTTCTACTACTTCTATTAGTGAGTGGGGGAATATGGTTTTATGGAAACGCCAATGAGGAAGTTCAATTTGATGAAACACTCCAGGTTATCCATTCTCATATGCTTCTAGAACAAGAACAATATGAGAAAACCTATGAGGTGCTAACAAAAGCAATGCCTTACGCAGACAAGCTTGAAGCAGAGCTTCGCTTTAATCGCTCCTATGCGAGTATCTTTTTAAACAAAAATCAAGAGGCAATCACTGATTTGGAGAGAACAATTGAAATCAAACCAGAATATCATGAAGCCCTTTATAATCTTGCGTTATTATATCATGAAGAGAACAGACGAGAAGAAGCGTTAGATTTATTAAAAAAAGCGGTAGAATTAGCACCAAACAATCAGGACTATCAACAGTTCTATGAGCAGCTTCAAAAGGAAACCATTTGAAAATAGACTGTCTTATATTTGTTGAATCAATTTTTCTAATTGATTCTGATCATTGCGAAACAAAACGATTAGATGATCATTATTTTTATCGATTAGGATTAACGGCATGGTATGGTTGGTGATTTTCTCAGCATTGGCAATTGGTAGGATATAATTTTTATATAAGCCTTCCCATAGCTGACCAATGACTCTATCGGTTTCGTCTTGCGTCAACCCAGTCAATGGTTTTGTCGCATAATCAACAATGGATGTAAGAGGCACAAAATAATAATTATCAGTATTGATTGCTGCCTCTTTTATCCAATTACGCCACATGTAATCTAGATGTTGATTTTTCGTATGGTCCAATGTTTCCTTCCATTCTTTCTGTTCCTTAGATTCTGGATCCCGAAAGGATTCTAATAAGGAATGAGGAGAATCGACCACATATAACGAATCACTAGTCATTTTTTGAACACTCTTTATATCATTGTCCTTGTCGTTATGAATTTCCCCATAATGAAAAGTAACTGCTTCAAAATGAGTGCTATCACTTTCTTCAAATTCTAGTTGTAGAACAATGTTTTGTTCTTCCTGTTTCCATAACCCTTTGACACCTTTTAATTTTCCATCCATATATAATAGTGAAACATCCTGTCTTAAGTAGGCAGGTTTACTTAATTGACTCTCTGTTTCCCACTTCATGAGATACTGGTCATTCCCTGTCTGCTCTACTAGTGATAAGTGAGTGTCAGCAGAAGTAAATTCAACTGAAGGATCTAATGGGAAAAATTTAATCGTCTCCTCACTAGTTGGGTTTAACACTGTGGATAGTAAGAGTAGAATGATCATTAAGATTACAGTGGCTCCTTGAATATAGATTCCTCTCATTTTAAATCTCCCTATTTCATAATTTAGTTATTTATGCTTGTCCCACTGACGGATTTCTTCAAACCTGCATTTTTTTAACTTTGCTGCGTAAACTAATGGAAAATCGTTAGAAGCAGGTGTTAAGCATGGAGAAAGAAAAGCATTTATCACATGATTATGATGAAAACATTCAATATATACATGATTATTTGGCGGTCGATAAGAGTTTTGATTTAATTCAACTTAATTTACATTATGCAGGCAGGAGAATGTCTCTTTTTTTAATCGATGGATTGATCAAAGATGAAATGCTTCATTATTTAATGAAATTTTTGGCGCTTTTAGATGAAGAGGAACTAGAGGAAAATCCCCTTGAACAGCTTATGCAACGATTTATACCATATGTGGAAATCGATACAGAGACAGATTTAAATAAAACAGCTAACCTTGTACTCGGGGGACCATCCGCATTAGTGGTGGAGGGATTAGATAAGATTATTTTGATTGATGCCAGAACCTACCCGGTAAGAAGCCCTTCTGAACCAGATCTTGAACGTGTGGTTAGAGGTTCGAGGGATGGATTTGTTGAGACGATTATATTCAACACTGCTCTAACAAGGCGAAAAGTAAGAGACCGATCCCTTAGAATGGAGTATACTTCTATAGGGAGAAGATCAAAAACGGATATTTGTATTTGTTATTTGGCAGATATAGCAGATGAAAAAAAGGTGGAAGCATTAAAAGCCCATCTTGAAAAAATCGATACAGACGGTTTGCCAATGGCGGAAAAAACGATAGAAGAATATTTAAGTGGTAAGACATGGAATCCGTATCCAACAATACGTTATACAGAGCGACCAGACACAGCAGCGGCTCACCTATATGAAGGTCATATCTTGATTATCGTAGATGGCTCACCAAGTGTTATGATAACACCTGCCACTTTTTGGCATCATTTACAGCATGCTGAAGAATACAGACAAAAACCATTTATAGGGGTATATTTGCGATTAGTTCGTTTTCTAGCAGTATTTGCTTCTTTATTTATTTTACCCTTTTATTATTTAGTCTCGACAACGACAAATTTATTACCAGAGATGCTTCATTTTATTGGTCCAAAGGAAATTGGGTTAATTCCGCTTATTTATCAGTTTATTCTTGCTGAAGTTGGGGTAGATGTATTAAGAATGGCTGCAATTCATGTTCCATCTTCTTTAGCGACAGCCTTAGGGCTCGTTTCGGCTATTTTAATCGGACAAATTGCAGTAGAAGTCGGACTATTTTCTAATGAAGTAATTTTATATTTAGCCATTGCGGTAATGGGAACGTTCGCTACACCTAGTTATGAGTTCAGTTTAGCGAACCGGATTATTCGAATATTCTTATTAATCATTACTGCTATTTTTGGAGTGAAAGGGTTTGTTATTTCGATTACTTGTTATCTCTTATATTTGATTCATTTGAAGACCTTCTATGTTGGCTATTTTTGGCCATTCATCCCGTTTAATTTACAAGCATTTCTCAATGTTTTAATAAGAAGACCTGTTCCACATAATCATTCACGCCCATCTTTTCTACATCCTAAGGATCCAGATCGACTATAAATGAGCTATGTTTTTTATTTTCATTTAGAATTTGTTCTGGTATAATGTTTTAGGTGATAGTGATGAAAAGTGTTTATGATGTGAGACAATTATTGAAACAATTTGGGACGATCATCTATATAGGTGATCGTCTTGCAGATTTAGAAATGATGGAAATCGAAATTAGAGAACTCTATAACACAAAAGCCATTTCAAAGGAACAATTTATGCAGGCAATTTCCATTTTAAAACAAGAGATAGATATAGAGAGTAGAGGAGGCTAAACAATTTGACAAAGGATGTATTAATTGGTGTTGATATTGGTGGAACAACCGTAAAGATCGCACTTATATCGACAAAAGGGGAAATGATCACAAAATGGGAAATTCCAACTATACTAAGTAATGCAGGTGAAAATGTACCTAGACATATTTGGAATGCTATTAAAGAAAAGTTACAAGATTTAAAGATTAGTAAAGATAGATGTATTGGGATGGGCGTAGGAGCACCTGGCTTTATCGAGCCTGAAACAGGTTCCATTGCCATCGCCGTTAATATCGGGTGGAGGAACTTTCCTTTAAAGGACATTTTAGAGGAGTTATCAGAACTTCCCGTTTTTATTGATAATGATGCAAATATAGCTGCATTAGGAGAGAACTGGAAAGGTTCAGGGAACCAAGTGCATAATATGCTTGCTGTAACATTGGGTACTGGTGTAGGCGGTGGTATCATATCAAATAGAAAAATAATTAGTGGTGCGAATGGCACAGGTGGCGAAATCGGTCATATTACAGTAGTCCAAGAAAATGGTGCACCTTGTAATTGTGGAAGAAGTGGATGTTTAGAAACGGTTGCTTCTGCAACAGGGATTGTTCGCCAAGCGAAAGAGTGGATTAATCTTGGAAAAGCACCATTACTTGAAGCGAAATGGAAAGAAAATGGCGAATTAACAACAAAAGATATTTTTGAAGCAGTTGCTAGCGGCGACCAACCAGCAAAACAATTAATTGATCAAATTATGGATGTTCTAGGATTTAGCCTAGCAAATATTGCTGTTACGACCAATCCAGCCAAAATAGTAATAGGTGGAGGAGTTTCTAAGGCAGGTAATGTATTATTAGATCCTCTGATCGAAGCTTTTAGGCGCTATGCATTACCAAGAATTAGTGAGGCGTGTGAAATCGTGATCGCACAATTAGGAAATGATGCTGGAGTTTATGGTGGTGCTTATCTAGTTCTCCAAAACCAAGGAAACTAAGCGTTGTGTTGTTTTCGTTAAATTATTGTAACTTTTTTTAAGATTTATGAAACTTTTATGAGATATTGATCGTCTATAATAAATAGAGAAATTAAAAATAGTAAACTATTATTTTTTTGGGGCTATTTTGAGGAGGAAAGCAATATGTTTAAAAAGAAGCTGCACATGCCTTTATATTTAATCGCAGCCATTTTATTCGGTATAAAAACATATATCGTTTATCGATTTATCTTCAATATTTCACTTGATAACGTGATGCAAGAGTTAATCTTATTTATAAATCCTTTTGCGACTGCATTTTTTATCTTTATGATAGGGATTTGGTTTAAAGAGAGAAGACAGAAGAAATATATTAAATATATCATGCTGATCGGATCATTGATTATTTATTTTAATATAGTCTTTTATCGAAACTTTTCCGATTTCATTACCATTCCTTTATTATTTCAAGGAAGTAATGCAGCTGACTTAGGCTCAAGTGTTTTAGGTCTGATTAAGCCATGGGATATTCTATTGTTTTCAGATGTCATTATTATCTGGATACTCGCTAAAAAATATGGAGAAAAACTAGTAAATCCTTTCAAAAAGCGATATAAGGTGGTTGCATTAGCTTTATCTATTGCCTTTTTATTAGGGAATTATGCATTAGCAGAGATTGAACGTCCACAGTTGTTACAAAGAACTTTCGATAGAGAGTATTTAGTTAAAAATATCGGACTATTCAGCTATCATATCTATGATGCTGTATTACACTCTAAATCTAAAGCACAAAGAGCTTTAGCCGATGGAAACCAATTAACAGATATCAAAAATTATATTGACGATGAAACAACACCTGATGAAAAATCTGACCTGTTTGGTATTGCGAAGGACAAAAATGTTATCTTTATCTCTTTAGAATCGTTACAGAGTTTTGTGATTAATAATACGGTTAATGGAGAAGAAGTAACGCCATTCTTAAATGACTTAATTGACGACAGTTATTATTTTGAGAATTTCTATCACCAAACTGCACAAGGGAAGACGTCTGATTCAGAGTTTATTGTAGAAAACTCTTTATATCCTTCTCCAAGGGGAGCAGTTTACTTTACACATGCACAAAATGATTTTCACTCTTTACCAGAAATTTTAGGTAACAATGGTTACAATTCGAATGTCTTTCATGCCAACAATAAGAGTTTCTGGAATCGTGATGTCATGTACGAAAATACTGGCTATGATAAATTCTTTGATGTGAACTCTTATGATGTCAATGAAGAGAATAGCGTAGGCTGGGGATTGAAGGATAAAGAATTCTTTAGTCAATCAATGAAATATTTGAATGAGTTACCACAGCCTTTTTATTCTAAATTTATTACGTTAACGAATCACTATCCGTTTGATTTAGAGCAAGAGGATGCAACAATTGAGAAATATGATTCAAATTCTAGAACATTAAATCAATATTTCCAAACAGTTAGATATATGGATGAAGCAGTAGAACAATTCTTTAATCAGCTTAAAGAATCCGGGTTATACGAAGATTCGATCATTGTTTTAATGGGAGATCATTATGGTATTAGTGATTTTCACAAAAAAGCGATGAGTACGTATTTAGATAAGGAATATACAGATTATCAGCATATTCAGTTACAACGCGTTCCATTTTATATTCATATCCCTGGTGAAGAAGGGAAAGTAATGTCAGAAATTGCAGGTCAAGTTGATGTCAAACCTACCTTATTACATTTATTAGGTATGGATACTTCCAATGATCTATCATTTGGAACAGACTTATTTGTTGATGATCGAAAACCATTTGTTGCATTACGTGATGGTAGTTTTATAACAGATGACTATGTCTATACGAAAGATCAATGCTATGATCGCGAAACAGGTGAATTGATTGAAGAAGAAACAAATGATGAAACAGAAGTAGAAGGTTCTGCTTGTGGACCATATGTCGAACAAGTAGAAAAAGAATTATCCTATTCAGACGAAATCATTTTCGGAGATCTATTCCGTTTCTATGATTTCAAGGATAAATAGTATTAAGGACCAATAAAAAACCTCTGATCTAAACTTTGATCAGAGGTTTTTTCAATAGAGCGTTGAGGCTTATAAGAAAGTAAAGAACCGCCAATCCAAGGATTGGCGGTTCAAAATATGTAAATCATCGTATATCAAAGATTAACCAGCTATTAAAGGCTTGATTAGTTCAGCATATAGTGTTGCAATGGAGAAGAATCCAAATACTAATGCAGAAATAGCTGAAAATGCAGCACCAAACATATTTTGTGATTTAAATTCACGAATAATTGCTATGGCACACAAAATAGCAACAACTAAGAAAATGAATCCAATTACCATGATAAACCTCCTATATCTCTTTCTAATTTCATTTTTAAATTTTTACAGTTATAATATGTATAAATAATTAGTGCATGCAAGCTTGTTTATGCTTAATAAATAGAGAACTTGCTTTATCTAGTGTAAAACAAAAGTGACATTTTGTCTATTGAAATCCCTTTATTTTTCTTAATTAATCATTATAGAAAGGTGTGTTCCATTCATGAAACTTATTAAAAGAACCTTAGGTGAGCTTCAAACAAATTGCTATATACTTCAAGAAGGGCATGAGGCGATCATTTTTGATCCAGCAGGTGAACCAGAAAAGATTATTTCCTACATCGAGAAACAATCCTTAAAACCTCTTGCTATCTTATTAACCCATTCACACTTTGATCATATTGGAGCATTAGAGGAAATAAGACAGCAATATAAGGCTCCTGTGTATGTACATCCTGAGGAAAAGGAATGGTTACAGAATCCAGAGTTAAATGGTTCCTTACTATTCTTTGGTCAGAAAGTAACCTGTCGTCCAGCTGAATATGTTGTGGAGGAGCGAAGTTATACAATAGGTCCCTTTCAATTTGACGTGTTTCATACACCAGGTCACTCCCCTGGTGGTGTAGCTTTTATTTTTCATCAGGAATCCATCTTGATCGGTGGAGACAGCTTGTTTCGTGAGGGAATTGGGAGAACTGATTTGCCAGGTGGAGATATAGACGAATTAATACATAGCATTGAGAAGAAATTATTTCTTTTACCTGAAGAATATCTTGTTTACCCGGGACATGGCCCTGAAACATCCATTGGCTATGAAAAACAAAATAATCCGTTTCTACAATAGAGAAAATGCTCTGATCTACTGTAAGATCAGAGCATTTTTGATTAATGTCCAAAGCCTGGAACAAGAATGAAATTTGAATAATATGTAAAACCAATGAAGAATATCGTACAATATGCGGCAAATAAGTACATATACATTCTCTCCGATAACTTAAGAAATCCTACTCCTAGGAAAAAGACCGTTTGAGCAAGGAATAAGTATGCCATTGAAATCATATCACCTACATAAAACATTACAGCAAAAATACCTGTCCAAAATGCAAGCATACGAAATACTCGATCCATATATTCCGCCTCCTTCTTACATACTATGTATTATCATTTATCACGATGTGTAGATCTCCACTCGTTCTTTAAAAAACATTAGTAAAATGAATGCTAGTAGACACCACACAAAGATACTCTCATTATATTATATACGAGTCAGACTAAAAAGTAAATTATTCTTAAAAACTTTCCCTTTTCATTTTAATGGCTCTATTACTATCTATTCCTGAACTGCTTGCTTTATTTTGGATATTGGCGCTGAAAAGTTTGTCGTTGATAAGCTCCTTTATCTGTCCTCATTTTTACTAAATAATACGCAATGTTGCCATTGATAGATGTTGATTCTAATTTTGCCTCTCCATAAGGAAAAGAATAAGTAACGGGCAATTCAACTGACATGTTTTTTGAAAAGGCATTGGTGGCCATTCGATATATCGTATGAAGCTTATATTGCTCGATTTGGTTATATGTCGTACGACGATTCAGATCATATAACGCAAGCTGATGGAAGGTAAACAAAAGAAAAATACTAATAATGAAAAGGATATATGGAAAAGCGTAACCATGCTCGGATTTATGGGAAGGGAATAAGTTTCTTTTCATACTGCTTCCCTCCTTTCATCACTAAGGATAGGTGTACCATAGCTGCTCTTGATAAATTCCAGCTTTCTACCTCTCGTAGCATAATTTCATGGCCAAGACCGTTTACCTGTCTTCGTATTGTTTTTTGATAAAGGGAATAATTAATTTTATCCCCATTAGTATGTTCAAATATTAATTGGTTATGATCAATTTTAACTTGATCAGCAAGCTTCCATTCATCTTCTAAAAAATGAAAGAATTGAAATACCTCTAAGTCCTTGTCATTTTTGTGTTGAGAGATAATCGTAAATACTTGCCCTGCTATAAAAAATATGAGAAGGGTAGCAAAAACACTAATGAGTGTGGATACTAGCGAAAACCCATTTTGATCATGACGTAGAGGCATAAAGGCATAACCTTTCATTGTTCTTTTTAACATTTTTCCAGGTAGCACATCCTTTCAAATAAGAGGAGGTTTGTTTAAATTTTAGTGTAACTGGATTTCTTATCCATTCTTCTTTTGTTACTACCATTGGATCCGTTGAAGAATGAAGTAAGAGTTCTTCATAGAGTTGGTGGATGACAATTCGTTTATCTGCTAACACCTCGTTTTCCAGTCTTAATTGAGTATATAGTGGCATTAATGTCAATATTAGACAGAGAAAGACAATAGCAGCTACGAGTGCTTCTATATTCAAATAACCAGATTGATTATGAGGAGTCAGAATAACACCTCCCTTTTCCAAAAGGACATGTGATAAAATATTGATTTTCTCTTGTAATAATTTTAAAGCTTCCTGGCTTATTTAACGTACCCTTATGGCTGTAAGTAATTGGAAACTTTAAGGTATTGGTTTCAATCGACCAATCGTCAGGGTAATGTCGAGTTAAAACAATTTCACCATAACCAGCTTCTCTAATATGATAGCGATGGTAGGAACGTTCAAGACTGAGGTAATAACGTTCATCATTCATCATATTTAGCTGTTGCAAATATAGTAAATCTAAGTTGAACTGTTGCAGAAACTGCCTATATTCTTTTTTCTCTATTGTTTTAAATAAATGTCCGGCCCCAACTGATAGGAGGGAGATAATTACTGCTAAGACGAGTAACAGTTCGACTAGTGTAAATCCGTGCTCCTCCTTAATTGGCAACATCGACAATCCGAAAGGAAGGTGTCGCTTCATCACTGATATACTCCAGTTTTTTCGTGCCATTATTACAGGTGATCGATTTCAAATAGTTTTTCGTTTTTAAATCTTGAGCAGATGTAATACTTTTCTGATTGTCTAATTTAAATGCAATTAATTGATTTTCTGCTAGCTCTAATAAAGCATCACAACCTTTATCCTGAATCGAGCTACTTTTTTCAGCTAAGTTTGGAATAAATAAGATAAGCAAAAGACTAATGACAGCAAGAACGATGAGCATTTCTATTAAGGTAAAGCCTTTTTGGTTATTTAACATGATCATACCTCACTTTTAGATGGTTTGGATGTAATCGAACATTGGTAACATTAAGGCAAGATAGACAATAAGAATTAAAGTAGCTAACAAGATTAGAAATATTGGTTGAATCATTTTTAACCATTTTTTCATTAATTCCTCCATTTCAAAAAGTAGATGCTCTGCATAAAGCTGAAGATCCTCAGCTATCTGACTAGTGTTACGGTCCTTTTGCATAATTCTAGACATTTCACGTTTTAAGAGTTCGCAGGAGGGGAGGATGGTTTCTAAGTGAAAGCCTTGGACGAGGTGGTCTATAATGGTGGAAGCATAGAAGCTTGTAATGGGTTCATTTCTTTCTGATTGTAGAATAGAGAGAGCGTTTTTAAAATTTAAGCCTGTCTTGAGCAAAGAACTTAAATGGGTGGAAAAATAAAAGGAGATTTCTAATGTTTTATACTGTTTCAATAATGGTATAACTTGAAAGACTTTTAGTTTAGTTTCAATCGTTACTTTATCCTTTAGATATTTAATAGATAACATTAATAACAAACTAAAAATGATGAGAATAAATATTCCATAAAAGATAATATCCACTGTCAGCATAGCATTTTGAAAAATAGCGTTGGAACCGTTCGTATGGAACAAGTTAACAAATGAAGGGAAGATATATCTTTTCATACAAAATAGAATTAGTAAAAAAAAGATGAACAGAAAAAGAGGATAGCGAGTCATTTGTTTAAACCTATCTACATAATTTTTTTGTTGTTGTAATAAAAAGCTACAATGCTTGATACCGTCCTGCAAATTTCCATGTTTAATGGTGATTTCAAGAAAGTGAACAATTCGTTGTTGAAAATGGACCTCTTCTAGTGCGGTTGGTAATGTTTTTCCATGCTGCAAGGAATGGGAGATCCTGTCTGCAATTAACTCTAACTCGTCATCCCAACTAACGATCTCTAGCGCATCATTTAAGCTATACCCGTTTTGGTTCAGTTGTTGTATACGGTATAGTATTCGATATTGTGTGTCTATCGATAATTTTTTTCTTCTAAAATAGAAAAGACTGGTGGATAAAACCATAAGCAAATGCCTTTCTTTTTAGCTTTTGGAAATCATAAATATTCATTTTTATTCCTTTCTGATCAATAGTAGTTGTCAAAGCATTACCGGCTAATAACTCTAGAATAGCAGCTCGATTTTCACGATATTTCCATACATGTAGAGGAATTAATTGTACCGAAGCTACTGCTAATAAGCTTTGCTTTAAATCCATTGGCTGAATCTCCATGTCAATTAATCGCTGTATGGTACCGAGTGTATCTTTTGCGTGTAAGGTTGATAATACTAAATGACCTGTATAAGCGGCTCGAAAGACGAATTCGGCTGTTTTTTTATCACGAATTTCTCCAACCAAAAGTATGTCTGGATCATGTCGTAAGGCAGCCTTTAAGCCGTCATCATATGTGATGCCAGTCGATTCATTTATTGGCACTTGTATCACATCATTTAATTCTTTTTCAATAGGATCTTCTAATGTAATAATTTGATATTTTCGGTCCTTCATTAAGCTTTTCACCATTGCATAAAGAGTGGTTGTTTTTCCAGATCCTGTAGGACCTGTTAATAAAATAACGCCAGCGCGATACTTTAACCATTTATTTATTTGTTGTATTTGTTTTGGGAATAAAAATAATTCTTCTAATTGTTGAATTTTTTTTTGAGGTAGGATACGAATCACTAAGCTTTCAGTGGTATTAGTAGGTAAAGAGGAAAGCCTTAAGGAGAACTTTTGGTTCTTGTAAGAAATGGATATGGCTCCTTGCTGGGGTTTTCTTGTTTCTCCAATATCCATGTTACTAATAAATTTGTAATAAGCTAAGATCGTGGTATAAGCTTGGAGACTTAATTGTTTGAAAAACTGTCTCTTTCCAATCACACGGAAATAAATATCTATCTTGCTCTCTTTTGGAATGTAGTGGATGTCTGAAGCATTTTGTTCGATAGCAGTATGGAGTATTTGATTCGATAAAATGGTTGCATGGTTCAAATATATATTCACCTCCCTGATTAAAGATGCTACAATGTCTAATATACATATTCGACGTCATTGTTTAATATCCTTCTTTAAAAACACAAAAAATGGGAGGTAATCTATAGTTTATGAAAAGTATTTATTTAATTGGCTTTATGGGTAGTGGAAAAACGACTGTCGCAAATGGTCTCTCTCAAGCATTTACAAAAGAAGTGCTAGATACCGATGAGATCATTGTACAGAAATACCATCAATCGATTCCAGAGATTTTCCAACAGAAGGGTGAATCAACATTCAGAGAATATGAATCATCCGTATTATTCCAAACACCAACAGAGGATACCATCATTGCGACTGGTGGAGGAATAATTGAGAAGGTTAGTAATAGAAAATGGCTAAAAGAAAATGGTATTAGCGTCTTTCTGAAAACCTCTTGGGAAGAGATTAACCAACGTTTGATAAATGATACAGATCGACCGATATGGAATAATCAGTCTCGAAACAAAAAAATATTACTAGAAGAGCGTATACCTAAGTATGAAGAAGTTGCAGATATCATCGTACATACAGATGGTAAATCGATTGGGGATATCGTAAAAGAAATACAAGATAAGCTTCTTGAAATGAATAAATCGATATAAGCTGGGCAATAAATAAATTAAAGACACTTATTGCTAGAGGGTGTAAACGATGTCCAGTCAGGATTATGTAAAATACATGACGCAAAAAATCGTGAAATATATGGATACACCAAAAGAAGAAAGACAAAAGCAGAAAAAGCCGAGAGAAAAGGAACACCATGTATACTCGAATCGTTGGTTTGGTGTTTTACCATTTGCCTTTCGACTATTTTTGCGAAGAAAGAAATAAAAAAGGTGCTGGCTTATATTGTCAGCACCTTTTTATCTTAGAAAAGCTTATTGAGAGATGATCGACGCATTTGTATTTTCACTTAGATAGAAGAGCCCAGCGTTTATTACTTTGAGAGAAATCTTTGGTTCTAACCGTTCCTTTACTCTATATAGCTCCTGCTCATACAGGTCAGAGAGATCATCGTTCTTCGAGAAAAAGTGCTCCAACAACTTGCGTTCATCCTC
>JACYYJ010133639.1_pt1 | contig 17113 bp, 18 predicted proteins | sample 8236861 | NCBI WGS metagenome assembly JACYYJ01 (sample SAMN14103086, study PRJNA606662) | landfill metagenome | isolation source: landfill solid waste | place: India:New Delhi, Okhla landfill site | collected 2017-11-05
GGCGGACCAGCCTGGCCCGGTAGACCAGCCCGGCCCGGAAGAACAGCCCGGCCCGGTAGACCAGCCCGGCCGGGCGGACCAGCCTTGCCCGGTAGCCCAGCCCGGCCCGGTAGACCAGCCCGTCTCAACTCCGGCCAACGCACAGCTGCCGAGCCCGGCAGACCGGCTCATCCAGCGGTCCTCCGTGCCCGTGGCCCAGCCCGCTGGTCCGGCCGGACCGACTGGGGGCCATGGACACCACCAGGCCGCTCCGGCACCGGTCCGGTTGGTTGAGCGGACCACGTCGCCGAAGCCGAAAGCCAGCGACGCCGAGGCCATCGCGGTGATCGTCGACCTCCTGGAGCACGCGGAGGACAACCACGTCTCGCGGCGGACCATCGAGCGCGCTCTGGGGTGCGGGGCGACCCGCGCCGAGCGCTTGCGTGAGTTGGCCCGTCAGGAGCTCGCGGACCGGGCCGCTCTCCCGGTCCACGCGCGGTCCGCCTGAAACTCGCTCGGGCCGGACTGGACTCTCGACCAACACCCTTGCCCAACCGGTCGGGCAAGGGTGTTGGCGCACGTTGGGGCAGGCCAGTTCGCCCTTGCCCAACGCGGTTCGATGGGTAGGCCCGCGGCCCACGCAGACCGCCGCGGCCGTGCGGGATGGTCTAGGGCAATGCGGCCTGGCCAGCAACCTCAAACGTCAGGCCCAGCCCGGTGGCGGCCGCGCGAACGCAGACCAGGGCACCGGACACCCCAGCCCGGTCCGGCCCAGCCCGGTCCAGCCCGGTCAGGCCCGGGCGTAGACCGACCGGCAGGAACGTGAGTCAGGGTCACCTCGGCTGGCCGCTAAGCCGCCGTCTCGATGACGGGGTAACGCATGAGGTGGAAGCGAAGAGCTTTTCGTCGACGTCGCAGCGCAGGCCGATCCCGTTTCGGAGTGCCCGAGATGGCCCTGTCGGTGCGCTCCAACTCCAGTACGAGCTCCGCGCGCCGCCGGTTGTACCTGTTCCGGCAGTTGGCGCTGCAGAAAGCTGCCGGTCGTCCGGAAGTCGGTAGTCCGCAGAGGTTCGTGCAAGACGGGTGCACGCATGGCAACGGGTCGTATAGCTCCGAGTCGTTCACGATGCTGTGCCCTGGTCGCCTTGCTGCTGGGGCCCCGCTCGTCGTCGCAGTCTCCATCGTCGCCGCGCCGCCGTGGGCAAGTGTTCTGAGGGGCTGAGTGAAATCGGCCTCGTTCCCAAGAACCTCACGAGAACCTTGGTTCCGAGGTCGATTTTAGGAGGCCCGTCAAGGAGTCACGTGGCAGCCACCCAGCCACGACGTCGCCCGGACATCGCGGGGACGTGGCCAACACGAGGCCCAAACGTGGGAACCCACTGCCACCACACGGCTGTCACACCACCCCTCGTCGCGACCGCGCACCCTCAGGCACACGTGGCATCACACCACCCGTGTCAAGAGGTCGCGGGGCATTCGGCACACGCCGGTCACCCGTGCCCCTTCGCGGACACCTTCCTCTGGCGACAAGGAAGCACCACAGCACACGAGGGAGAGGCCATGGTTCGACCCACACAGTGGCGGCAGGCACCGGTCAAGCAACCGGGCCCGGTCAACGACACTCCACCCCCTGCCGCCCGGGTCAAGGCACGCCGGATGACGCACTGGCGCGACGGCGGGCTCGTCCTCGGCTTCGGCCTGATCGGCTTCGGCTGGGTGAGCTCCCAAGCGAGCAGCGCCATGGCGGCCAGTGTCCTGGCCGTAGCCGTCCTCGTCGCCGGCACCCTCGTCGCGTTCGGAGAGCGCAACCGACAGCGCCGCGGCCTCGAGGACAAGGTCCTGGAAGCACTCGCCGAGACGCTCGAAGTTCCCTACCTCGACCGCAGGACCGTGAAGTTCGGGCGCTGGTCGTCCGGGTGGCCGGGCCGCCCGCTGCGTATCCGGATCTTCTACGCCCCTGTCGCGCTCGACATTTCGCCCGAGTGGAAGGCGGACATCGTCGACGTGCTGGAGCGCCGACTCCTGACCCGTTACAAGATCACCGCCCACGACCAGCTGCGCTGCCGGCTGCGTCTGGAGAAGGACGACTCGGTCATCGAGACGACCGAGCAGCCCGCCCGACTGACCCGCGCCCTGCGGTCTCTGGGCCGCCTCATCGACCAGAGCGTCACGCTGCTGGACTACCAGCTCGACGACGACGGCGAGCTGAAGTCGATCAAGGTGAAGCACGACGCGAGCGACAAGATGGCCGCCGCGGGCGCTCAGACGAGGGTGGAGCGGATCATCTCCACGATGCACGCGGGTCGGTGGCGTGGGCACTGGGACACCGTGAACGACGAGGTGACTCTCGAGCAGCGACCGTCGCTGCCTTCGAGCGTCTGGCTGCCCGCGAAGCCTCCCGCTGATGTCGAGGACCTGCTGGCCAACTACGACCGGGTCGCGATCCCGTACGCGATCGACGAGGACGGCGAGGAGATCGTCTGGCACCCCGCCGTCGTGCCGCACTTCCTGATCACCGGCGGCACCGGCTCCGGCAAGACCAGCACCACCCACGCGATCGTCGGCGAGATCACCCAGTACGGCTGGCCGGTGTGGGTCCTCGACGGCAAGCGCGTCGAGTTCCTCAAGCACCGCACCTGGCCCAACGTCCAGGTGATCGCCACGACCGTCCCGCAGCAGGTCGCCCTCGTGCACCGCGTCTGGATGCTGATGCAGGAGCGCTACCGGCTCATGGAGGACGAAGGGTTCGAGACCAGCGACTTCGAACCGCTGGTCGTCGTCCTGGACGAGTGGGCCGAGTTCGTCGGCGAGCTCGCGGACTGGTACGGCACCGTCAAGGCCAAGGGCGACCCGACCAAGCCGCCGACGATCCGTGAGGAGGCATCCCTCGCACGCAAGGCGCGCACCGCCCGGATCCACCTGATCAAGACGATGCAGCGGCCCGACGTCTCCCTCCTGGGTGGCGCCGGGGGCGAGGCCCGATCGAACTACGGCCAGCGCGCCTCGATCGGCCGCATCGACCCCCAGGGCGCCACCATGATGTGGAACAACCCCGCGACCGGGACCACCATCCCCCGGGCCGTGCGCCAGCGAGCCATCACCACCAACGCCGAGGGCACGCCCGTCGAGGCGCAGTGCTACCGGTTCCCCTCGATGTCCGCGGCGGAGGAGACCGAGGAAGGGCAGCTGCGAGGCGCCCTGCGCCCCGCCGAGGCGAAGTGGCCACGGCTGCTGATCCTGCCGCCCGAGCAGGACAACCTCGACGACGACGGCAGCGGGACCACAGACCCGCCGCCGCTGACGTTCTGGGACTACGCCGAGACCGACTGGGTGCGCGCCGACGCACGACCGGACCTCGATCCGGTCGTACAGGCCGAACGACGCCGCTCGCGCGATGACGCCCGCATGGCCGCATCGACGATGGCGGTCCTGGGCCTGCGGCCCAACGAGCTGTCGCGGCCTCTCGGCGGCGGTTCCGGTGCCGGGACCGACGCCGTTCCTGGCGCCGACGAGAAGTACGTGGACGACTACGACCGGTCGGTCGACCTGAACGACTTCACCGGATACCAGGCGCCGATGCAGGTGCTGCCGTTCGACCTGCAGATCGGCGACCTGATCCAGGTCGACGACGCCGAGGGCTGGGCGGTCGTCGACGAGCAGCCGGAAGAAGACGTGCTCGAACCCAGTCAGGTCGCCGTCTCGTGGAGAGACGACAGCGACCAGCGCGGCTCCGTGTCCCTGGAGCGCGACACGCGCATCACCGTGCGCCGACCCGAGGAGATCGAATGAGCAACAACATGACCCAGGACAACGGGATCGCGAACGGCCCGATGGAGACCCTGACCGTGCTCACGACAGGCGTGGGCTTCCTCGGGGCGATCGTGGGATCGGCAGCACTGGTCTGGAACCAGATCGTGGCCTGGCTCCTGGCGCAGCGCCTGCTCGTCTCGGCTGATGCAGACCCGCTGTGGGAGCTACCCGCCGCAGGGGGAGCAGGCCTCGACCTGATGCGTCTGGCGATCGTCGCCGGAGTCGCCCTGATCGTCATCACCGCGGTATTCACCTCCGCCGCTCGAGTGGTGACCCGCCGGCGTCGGGCAGGTGACCTCGCATGACCACCGCACGCGACCGAGCAGTCCTCGCCCGCGACGCCGTCATGTGGCGCCTTCGCGGCGCTGCCTGCAAGGGCAAGAACGACCTCTGGAACGCCGGCGAGGCGCTCCTCGAGGACGCCCGCACGCACGAGGAGGTGATGGAAGCCGCCGAACCCCTCCTGGAGGTCTGCCGCGGGTGTCCGGAGATCCAGGCATGCGCCCTGTGGGCCAAGTTCGACCACTACAGCGGCGTGGCCGGAGGCGAAGTGCTCTACGACGGGGCACCACGAGTGAAGGCCGTCCCGCGCCGACGGCAGACCCAACTCGCCAGTTAGCCACCACTCAACATGAAGGGACGCCCAAGATGACCACGATCAACCGTCTTCGACCCCAGCCCATCCCGGTCGGGTTCTCCGACCCCCGCGACGGGCCCGTCGTCTTCGACCTCATGACCGACGGGCACCTGCTCGTGACGGGCTGGGCAGGGACGGGCAAATCCACGTTCGTCCGAACCCTGGCCCACACCCTGTCGAACGACCCCGCTGACGTCGTGGTCGACCTGGTCGACTTCGCCCAGATCGACACGCCGATCACGACCGAACTCCCCGAGGTCACGGGAACGCGCCCAGCCACCATCGACCAGGTGCACCAGCTCATCACGGACGCCTCCGACGACATGCGGGCGCGCTACTCGGCACTGCAGCAGGGGTCGGACCTCGCCAGCCCGGCCCGCGTGCTGATCCTCGACTCCATCGACCTGCCCGCGGCCACAGCTCTGGTGGGCGAACCCAGCCACGCCCGGACTCCGCTGCGCAAGATCCTGGACCTGGGGCGCGCCGTGGACATCTACGTCGTCGTCACAGGGATCGAACTGCCCAGGGCCTACTTCCTGGACAACCACTCGTTCCGATCGGCGCTCTACTTCGAGGAACCGGGACGAGCATGGTTCACCGGATCGAACGATCAGATCCAGCTCGTGCGAGTCCCCGCACGACCAGACGGCCTGTGAGCCAGGCTGCGGCTCTCGCGGCGAAGGCGCCCTCCTAGCTCGGGTGGGCGCCTTTGCCATTTCTGCATGACGCCCCACATCGGCTGGACGATCAACAGCAAGCGTTGCAGTGTGAGGAGCCTCCACCGCAGAACGCCGACCACCTCCCGCAGGAGCAACGATGGCCCTCAACACCCCGGCTCCGATCCTGACCGACGACCACATCGACCTCATCGTCACCGCCGCCGCCCGCTGGCACGTCCTGGCCTCGCGCACCACCGCAGCCTTCGCCGGCGCCGGCCTCGAGCGTCACGTGCTCCACGCCACCGAAGACCAGGCAGGTCGCGCGCTGCGAGCGGCTAACACTGCAGCGGTTCGGCGCCTGGCCCAGCAGGGCAAGTCGCGGATGATGGACCGCACGCCCGGTGCCGACCACTACCACCATCGTCGCGTCGAGGGGACTCTCGACCCCGTCGAGGTGATCAAGGCCGTGCACGCCGCACAGGAGATGTGCTCCTCGACCCCAGGATGGGCCGACAGCATCGCCCAGCGACTCCTGTCCGCGGTGAACCTCGCAGCCGAGCACCGCCTGCCCGGGTACGCCAGCGCCCCGTGGAACTGGACCCGCCCGACCGACCTCAACACCGCACCCCTGGGCATCGCAGCTGCAGGGGAGGAGCACCCCGACCTGCCCGGGCTCGAGTGGACCGACCCCAACAACGTCAGCGAGGACCGGTGGGCGCACGCGTCGCTGGTCATCGTGCGGCCCGGCGCCGCGTCCGCCATCCCCGCGAACCTCAAGGCCCGAACCGGCGTCGTCGTGATGATCACCGAGACCGAACGCCACGGAGACGCCTGGGAGGCTGTCACCGCGCTCGCCATGCCCGCCAGTCAGGTCTGGCTGTGGCCCATCTGCCGCGGCTGGCTCGAGTCGCACCTCAACACCCATCGGGCGATCACCGACCCCGTCGCCGGCGTCTGACCACTCACAGACGCCGACCGCGGCTGCGAAGGCGCGTCGCCACCTACACTGGACCCGATCAGGCCCATGGCCTGATCCCCCAGGGTGGGCCAACGGTTGGTCCCAGAGGCTCACCCTGATCCGCAGGCCGGGGCACCACCGGGTTGGTCCCCGGCGCCCCGGCCCGCGGATGTTCGGGCGACGGTCACCGCGACCGTGCGCCCCGCACCTTCCTCTGACGAAGACGTCAACGAGAAAGGTGCACCCGATGGGCTCCGACGAGACCGCCCACGTCGCCACGAAGCAGCCAGCACGGCCCCGCACGCAACACGTCGTCGCCTGGGCCGGCTACCTGGTCTTCGGCCTCCCCGCCGTCCTGGCGGTATGGGCCCTGGTCCAAGCCGTCGATCGATTCGGCGTCGGACAGACACTGATCGGCGCAGGGCCCTCCATGCTCTGGATGGAGCTGCCCCTCATCGCCTGGATCGTCTACACCGTCCGCCGGCCTCAGGTCCGCCGGACGGCTTTGCTGTCAATCGCGGGACTCGGGCTCATCACAGCGACGCTGCTCCTGACGCCGATGTTCTTCTGGACCGGCCCTGCGTTCCTCCTCCTGCTTGTCGAACTCGCCCGCGTCCTGCTCCCGGGGCGCCGCCGAGCCAGCGCCCCGCAGGAATCGTCATGAGCCCGCTCGTCGACCACCAGCCCACCGCCACGGTCCGCGACCCCAGCGACCGGGCGTCTCTCGTCGACATCCGCGTGCGCACCGACGACCCGGAACGGATCGCACGAGCGTGCCGAGCGCGCGCCCTCGTCCTTGAACGCGAAGGCTGCACGGCCCAAGCCGCCCAGCTACGTCAGATCGCGCACGCCGCCACCGTCCCGCCGCGCGAACCGCAGCCCCACCCCGCCACCGCAGGAGGCCCCCGATGACCATCACCACCTACCCCGCCCCAGCCGCCGGGCAGTGGCCCGACTACGGGCTCGCCTGGGAGCTGCGCCTGATGGCGCCCGTGATCGCCCAGCACCCTGACCTCGCCCAGCTGGTCCAGCGCGCGGCCGACCGCCTCGACGCCCAAGGTGCACAGGTCGACGACGTCGAAGACCTCGACTCCCTCGTGCTCAACCGGATCCGCCCCATCACCCGCGCAGCCCTGCTCGACCGGTTCGGCGACGTGTTCCTCGCCTTCCCCGACCGCGAGCGGGAGCAGGTCGACGTCGTGCGCCACCCCAGCGTGCGGGAAGCCCACACGAGCCCTGATGACTGGCCGCGCCCGCTCGCGTTCCCCAGCAGCCAGCTGGAGATCGCACGCTTCCCGATGACCGTCCTGAACGCGCCGCAGGCGTTCCTCCCTCCAGACGACCTGGACCCGATCTCGTAGGCACGCGACGTAGGGGAGGGGGCGCTGGGCCGATGGCCGGGCGCCCCCTCACCCACGTCTACAACGCGGCGGTCAACTCGTGTGTCAGCCGCCGATCCCTGGTGGTGGGCATCGCTGGTCGCCGGTCACCGCGCGGACCCCCTCGACACCTTCCTCTTGCGAGACCGACCCACGGCGAGGAGAGCGACAGATGGCCGAGACGACGGCAGCCGAGCACAAGACGAACCACGTGGCGCGCGACTTCGTCGCGATCACCGCACCGCGAGTCGGCGTCCATCGAAGAATCGACAACCGGCTGTGGGTGATCGACCCCGGGCGGACCGAGGCCCGGCGCCGCGACCACATCCGGATGCGTGCCCTGGCACCGTTGGTGACCGCCCTGGGCGTCGCCCTCGTCTGCGGAGCCTTCTACGCTCTCGCGAAGCGCGCGGCCGCGATGTACCGGCAGGCACTCGCCGAGCAGCCGGCCGTCTACGAGGCGGGGTTCGGTGACGGACTGGTGCGACAGGCGACCGCGGCCTCGTCGATCCTGGTTGTCCTCTTCGCAGGGATCGGGCTCCTGATGGCCCTGCCCGCGATCACCTCGTGGCTCATGGATGGCATCGGAGCTCGTGCTCTGCGCCTGCCGCACGGCTTCTGCACGAGGCTGGGTTCGGTCGCCTGGTTCCGGGCCGTGGATCAGGACAACCCTGCCGCGCGCCGCATCCACCGCGAGCTCTGGAAGGTCGCACGGATCGAGGAGGCGCGAACCCGCGCGCGTGTCGATCTCGGCAGCCCAGACGGCCGCGATGTCGTGGCCGTCTGGGACGAGACCGCCGCGGAGCTCGCACGGCTTCGCGTGACGTACGTGGACTGGTACCCGGAGCCTGCCGTCCGTGCACAGCCCGAGCCTGCCGATGCGACGTCCGGTGCCACGGACCCGAGGACGCTCGAGCTGCGCAACCTGATCGCGGCCGCGCGCGGCGAGCAGGATCCGCGATGAGTCTGCGGCTGAACGACTGGTTCTGCGGCGCGGGTGGCGCGACGCAGGGGGCGCACGCCGTCCCCGATGTCGAGCCCGTGCTGGCGGCGAACCACGACGAGCTCGCGATCGCCACCCACTCCACCAACTTCCCTCTCGTCGACCACTTCCGCGGCGACATCCGCGACATCGACGTCGCGGGCCACCCGTACGCCGAGCTCTTCTGGGCCAGCCCCGAGTGCACCTACTGGACCCAGGCCCGCGGCGACCAGGTCGACTACGACAAGCAGCCTGGCCTCTTCGGCGACGAGGAGATCGCCGACGACGCCGCCCGCTCCCGGGCCCTGATGCAGGACGTCGTGCGCTACCTCGAGGGCATGCACGTGCGCCAGCGGCCCGTGCTGGCGGGCGTCGTGGAGAACGTCGTCGACGTCCGCAAGTGGGAGTACTGGACCATCTGGCGACGACGCATCGAGAAGCTCGGGTACCGCACCCGCCTCATCGCCCTCAACTCGATGCACGCCGCCCCCCGCTCCACGCCACGTGCCCCGCAGTCGCGCGACCGGCTGTACCTCGCCTACTGGCACGAGAGCCTGCGCCGTGACCCGGACTGGGATCGGTGGCTTCGGCCGAAGGCCTACTGCCCCGAGTGCGACGAGGTCGTGAACGCGGTCCAGTCCTGGCGGCGCCCCGGCGTCGACATGGGTCGCTACCGCCAGCAGTACGACTACCGCTGCCCGCGCACCTCGTGCCGCGGCCGCGTCGTCGAGCCCGAGTACACGCCGGCGGCCGCAGCGATCGACTGGAGCCTGCCCGGCCAGCGCATCGGCGACCGCGCCCGTCCCCTGGCAGCCAAGACCCGGGCCAGGATCGCCGCCGGCGCCCGCCGCTACGCCCGCCCCATCGTCCTCGAGGCCGCCGGCAACACCTACGACGCCGCCGACCCGCGCCACCCCGCGCACGGCACCGACGGCGGATACATGCGCGCTTGGCCCGTGGACGACCCGCTCAAGACCCTGCACACCACGCAGTCCAAGGGCATCGCCATACCCCCGATGCTCGTGCCCGCCGGTGGCACCTGGAACGACACCGCACAGAGCGTCGCCCGGCCCATGCGGACGAGGACCACCCGTGAAAACGACGGCGTCCTCATGCCCCCGCTGCTCGTCCCCGTCGAAGGTCGCACCGGCAAGCAGGCCACCGCGGCGCACGCCCCGCTGCGCACCCAGACCGCCCGCAACGAGACCGCCCTGGCCATCCCCGCGCTCGTCACCGAGTTCCGAGGTGGCGGCTCGACGTCCCGCCCCGTAGCCCACCCGCTGGCCACCGTGACCGCCGCCGGCAACCACCACGGGCTGGTCATCCCACCCCTGGTGATGCGCAACAACACCGCACGTGGCAACCAGGCGCAGATGTCCACCCCGGCGGCCGAAGAGCTGCGCACCATCACCACCGCGGGCCACCAGTCCCTGCTGACCTGGGGCGCCCTGTACGCCCACGACGCCGGCGTGCGTGACCTTGCCCGACCGCTCCCGACCCAGACCACCGTCCAAGGCGACGCGCTCCTGACCGCGGCCGAGTGGGACGCCGTCGTCGACGACTGCCTGTTCCGGATGCTCGAGCCCCACGAGATCCACGCCGGCATGGCCTTCACGCCCGACTACGTCGTCCTGGGCTCCAAGCGCCAGCAGGTCAAGCAGCTCGGCAACGCCGTCACCCCTCCCGTCGCGGAGGTTCTCATCGCCGCACTCGTCGAGTGCATCACCGGCGAACCGCTCGAGTACGGCCTCGCCGCCTGACCCCAGCTCCACCACCACGGCCAACCACCAAGGAGAGAGCACATGGACATCACGGTCTACAGCAAGCCAGCCTGCGTGCAGTGCGACGGGACCTACCGAGCCCTGGACCGCAAGGGCCTGAAGTACACGGTGGTCGACATCACCCAGGACGCCGAGGCGCTGGAGATGGTCCGCGCGCTCGGCTACCTGCAGGCTCCCGTCGTCGTCGCCGGCGCCATCCACTGGTCGGGCTTCCGCCCCGATCAGATCGCGGCTCTCGCGAACCGCGCAATATCCGCGACGGATGCCACCACCAGCGAGGGGTGCCGCTGATGGCCCGCATCGCCGCACCCGACCTTTCGTTGCTGCGTCCGCTCGCCAACGGACTGGCCTTCTTCTGGCGCGAGGTCGTGCTCCCGATCCTGGTGTTCGGTCTCATCATGACCGTCTGGCTGGTCTCCGGTGCCCCCATCGTCCAGACCGTCATTGCGTTCTACGTCGACGCCTCCGAGCAGGACCAGCTCACCCTCCTGAATCATCTCGGCGTGATGGCGGTCATGGTCTTCCTCGTGATCCACCTCGCGCACCGGATGCTTCGCCCCCGGGTGGCGATCGGTACCTCAGTGCCCTCGCACCGGCTCGGCCGGATGGACTTCGCGAGCGTCGCCTCCGCACGCGCCGTCCCCGAGCAGCTGCGCGACGAATGGCGGACGGCCCAGGCGAAGTACGGAGCGCGCTACGCCGAGTGGGTGATCGCTCGCGTCGGCCTCGACGCGACACCCGCGCAGGTGCGCGAGTACGCGGCCGAGCACCACCAGCAGTGGGTACAGGCCACCAGCACCGACCTCGCTCTCGAACGCCGTGCCAGGCACGAGGCGGCGCACGCTGTCGTCGCCCACGTCCTTGGGTGCACTGTCACCAGAGCGGACGTGCTCGTCGAAGGTGGAGTCGGCGGCAGCGTCCACTTCGAGCTGCCCGTCCCTGTCCTGCCCGACCACGAGGCGGCGTGGGTCTCCATGCGCGCGACCCTCGCCGGCCGCACGATCGACTACTCGCGCGGTGAGCATGACCGCGGCGCGTCCAGCGACGTCCAGCGAGCCCTCCTGCACGCCGCGGTCATCGTCTCGGCCGGGCTGCGACCGGCGGGCTACACCGGAGGCCTCACCACGGACGAACTCCTGGCCGCCGCCAGCGATGACGCGCATCGCATCTTGACCACCCACGCGGACGTGGTCGAAGAGATCACCGCAGCCCTCGTCGCCCACTCGGTGCTCGGGTCGCACGACCTGCGCGCCATCTGGTGCAGGACCGACGGGGCGACCGCGGCAGGTCTGGCCGGCCCCATCGAGGCCATGACGCCCGCGGCGGGCGGGGGCCACCGATGAGCACGGCGATGGCAGGCCCGCGTGTGGCTCACCCACACCGCGGGCGACCCGCTCCGCCCGCTCCAACGGAGTGCTCCCACGGCGACCCGCGCCCACACCGGTGCGCGCTGTGCCGCCACGCGCGGCGCAACCCAGGGCCGCCGCCAACCTTCGATCGCCAACGAGCAGCTGCCGGCGAGCGAGAGGACGGGTAGACCTCGCGACGCCCCGACCGGAGCCGAACGTCACAAGGTCGCGTCGTCCCACATTCGCTGGACGATCCACAGCGAGCGTGGCGATGGTGGACCTGCACCACCAAGCAAGGCCCGACCACCCCTAGAGCTGTTGGAGGACATCATGAGCACCATCCAGGAGACGTCCCACGAGGGATGCCCGCTGACCCTCGCGGACCAGCTCAACCGCGCGGCCCGACGCCTGCACGCGGGGGAGGAGCCGACCAGCTCGATGGTCGACGTGATGATCGAGGCCTCTGAGATCCTCAAGGCGCTCACGAGCATGTGCCCCATCGCGGCGCCGGCCAGCGTCGAGGAAGGCCTCCGCGCACTGGAGCCGGTGTCATGACCGGCCAGATAGTCCTGACCGGCGCGCTCTACCTCGCCGCGGTGCTCGGGATCTGGATCGAGACCCGAATGGTGTGGCGCGAGTGCCACACCCGGCACCAGAGCGTGCGTGCCAAGCGCCAGCGGTAGACGCTCGCCGGATCGTCGGCGCCACGCGGCAGGATGTGTCCATGTCGTACCGGCTGGAAGAACTCGGACCGCACGAGTTTGAGCGCCTCGTCCAGGTCCTCCTGCTGCGCTTGTACGGGCCCACCGTCGCTGTCTTCGGCTCCGGCCGCGACGACGGCCGAGATGCTGCCTACTGCGGACAGACAGCGCCGCTCAACGAGGATGCAGCCGCTCTCGCACCGGCGTGGGAGGGCTATCACGTCTTCCAGTCCAAGTTCTGCGAGCATCCCGCGAAGGTCAGCAGCAACAGGTCCTGGCTGCTCGGCCAGGTCAAGAGCGAGCTGAAGGCCTGGAGCGCTCGCTGGCCAGAGAAGGACGGCGGGGGCCGCAAGCGCAAAGGCGAGCGACCGGATTACTACGTCGTGGTGACGAACGTGGCGCTCTCCGGGCAAGTGGGCGGGGGAATCGACGACGTCAAGAAAGAGATCCGAGACCATGCCGCGGACCCCAGCCGCGAGTGGGATCTGAAGGAGTGCGACGTCTGGGACCGCAGCAAGGTCGAGCGGCTCCTGGACGCGTACCCGGACGTGCGCCAGTCGTTCAACGGGCTCCTGACGCCCGGTGATGTCCTGGCCGCGATGGGGAAGATGACCACCATCCCCACAGAGCAGACGGTCCCGATCCTCGACGAGCACGCCCGCACCGAGCTCGCGATGGAAGGCAAGATAGCGCTCGGTGAGGCCGGCGACCTCAGTAACCAGCGCCTCGACCTCGCCGACGTCGCCATCGACTTGCCCGCCCACCTGGCCGACGACGAGGACCCCATCTCGAGCGTGGACGTGCTGCGCCACCTGATTGAGACCGGCAACCGCAACCTGCGCCCGAGCGTCTACGAAGGACCAAGCCCACACGTGCTCCTCGTCGGCGGCCCGGGGCAGGGCAAGACGACCCTGGGCCGCATCCTCATGCAGACCTACCGCGCCGGGCTCTTGGCGGACCGCCCTCGCCTGAGTCCCGGCGTGCGGGAGGTGGTGGACGCGACGTCCCGTCGTGCCACCGAGCTTCCCCTTCCCCCGGTCGTGGTCCGCCGCTGGCCGTTCCGCGTGGACCTGGCCAAGTACGGCGAGGCCATCGGGGGCGGCACACGCATCCCCCTCATCCGGTACATCACCGACCAGATCAACCAGGTGACCGGAGCGGAGTTCTCGCCCCTGGACGCTCGCAAGTGGTTCGGCGCGTGGCCGTGGCTGCTCGTCCTCGACGGTTACGACGAGGTCGCTGCCCCGCAAGCTCGTGACCATGTCGCGAGAGCCGTCGCGGCACTGCTCGAGCTCGCGGAGACCGAAGACGCGGATCTCCTGGTCGTGGCGACCACTCGACCGCAGGGGTACGGCGACGAACTGCCGCCATCACTGCGCCAAGTTGAGCTGCAGCATCTCTCCCCGGCCGCCGCCGCCCGGTACGCCACCAAGCTCGCCCAGCTGCGGATGGGCGCAGACACCGCGACGGCAGAGGTCATCGAGCGGATCAACGCAGCGGTCGACAACGACATCACCGGGCGCTTGATGCGCACCCCGCTGCAGGTCATGATCCTCTCGCTCCTGCTGGAAAAGCGACGCAAGCCGCCACAGGACCGAGCGGCACTGTTCGCGTCGTACTACGACGTCATCTACGACCGTGAGGTCCAGAAGAAGAACTTCCTCGCCGACATCCTCGACAATCACCGCCAGGACATCGACGCGATCCACCACACGGTCGGCTTGGCGCTGCAGGTCCGCAGCGAGCAGCACGGCGACACGGACGCACTGATGCCTGCCAGCGAACTCGAAGACGTCATCACGCAACGGCTCACCGACCAGGAACACGTCGGCCGAGCACTGGACAAGCTCGTCCGAGACCTCAACAAGGCCGCACGAGACCGGCTCGTCCTGCTCGCCGCGACCGGCAAGGAGCACGTCGGGTTCGACCTGCGCAGCCTCCAGGAGTACATGGCCGCCCGAGCCCTCACCTCCAACCCCGACGACGTCGTCCTGCACAACCTCAAGGCGCTCGCGGTGTCGGCACACTGGCGCAACACCTGGCTGCTTGCCGTCGGGATCGTCTACCGCGACAAGCAGCACCTCTTCGACCGTGTCCTCCAGCTCATGGATGACGTCGACGCGGACGACGACCCGCTCTCCCTGATCGCTCCGCTCGGTTCATCTCTGGCCGTCGACGTCCTCGACGACGGCATGGCCGCTCACAACCCGCGCCACGTCCGCATCCTCGTCCGCCACGCACTCAGGTCGCTCACCGGCGTTAATCTCGGTGCAGCGCGGTTGGGAGCCGTGCTTGCCGATCAACCGGAACTCAACGACACCATCCGTGGCGAGATCATCAAGGCTCTCGAGCGTGCCCAGCAGGGACCGGCCAGTGCCCAGCAGGCAGCGGTTCTGGTGCTCGAGGAGCTCGCCGGGCCCAGACAGACTGGAGCGCTTGCGCTCAAGGCTCGTCAGATGCGTTCCGCGGGGAACTCACGACGTGGAGTACAGGACCCGGCGTTCAAGCGGCCCCTTGTCCGCCTCGCCGACGCGCTCCCGGACCCAGTGAACTGGTCCGAGGCAGCGCAACGTTTCCACAAGGACCTGCGGAAGGTCGTCACCTCTACCGACGAGGCCGGCGTCTACGGCATCCCTGAGGGTCTTGCCCCGCCGGAGAGCACCACGCAGGCCGTTGCGGACCCGGACGCGCTGGCCGAGATCGCGTTCGGTATCGACGACATCCCCGAGCACAACTGGAGCGCCAAGACCGTCATCACCTCTCTGCTGTGGCGTGCGCGAGCACGACTTCCTGTTGGCGACGCGCTCATGGAGTGACGGGCCGTCGCGCGCACTCCAGACGAGAGCGTCTGCGGCGGCTGGCAGGATGAAGCGGTGCCAGGCCAGGAACTTGAACCCGCCGGATACGCCGACCTGCTCGCGGACCTCAAGGCCCGTGTGCGCGCGACACAGTTCCGCGCAGCGAGGGCCGCTAATGCCGAGGTGCTGCGGCTGTACTGGTCGATCGGTCGGGACATCCTCGACCGGCAGGCGCAGTCAGGCTGGGGGAGCAAGGTCGTTACCCGGCTCGCAGCGGACCTCCAGCGCGAGTTCCCCGACCAGAAGGGCTGGTCAAGGTCCAACCTGCTGTACATGCGCAGGGCGGCCGAGGTCTGGCCAGCCGAAGACGAGTTCGTCCACCACGTTGGTGGACGATTGCCGTGGCGGCACATCACTCTGCTCCTCGACCGGCTCGACACCCGCGAAGAGCGCGACTGGTACGCCGCCCGCGCCGCAGAGGAAGGCTGGACCCGCGGCGTCCTCGAGCTGCAGATCCGCTCCCGGCTCCGCGACGCACTCGGGGCCGCTCCGACGAACTTCACGGCAGCCCTCGAGTCGCCCGACTCCGAGCTAGCGCAGCAGCTGGTCAAGGACCCCTACATCTTCGAGCACCTCGCGCTCGCCACGCGCCGCGACGAGCGTGCTGTCGAGCAAGCGCTCATGGACCGCCTCCAGGAGACCCTGCTCGAGTTCGGCCGCGGGATGGCGTTCGTCGGCCGGCAGGTACGTCTCAGCGTCCCCGACGACGAGTCCGACACCGTCGAAGAGTTCTACGTCGACCTCTTGCTCTTCAACTACCTCCAGAACAGGTTCGTCGTCGTCGAGCTCAAGGTCGGCAAGTTCGAGCCGGCCCACCTCGGCCAACTCGGCACCTACGTCGCGATCGTCGATGAGCAGTACCGCCAGCTGCAGATGCACGCACCGACCGTCGGCATCCTCCTGTGCACCGGCAAGGCCGGCGCCACCGTCCGGTACGCACTCGCCTCCAGCTCAGCACCGCTCGCCGTTGCCGACTACTACGGCCTTCCTGCCGACGCTCGCGCAGCCCTGCCCTCCGCCGAGGAGCTAGAAGCAGTCATAGAAGGCGAGCTTGAGAACCGCGACTGATCGGTCCTGAAGCACCAAGACGAGAACCGCCGTGGGTGTGTGTCGGTCAGTACTTGGTGCCGCCGAGCGTGCCTGGTCCTGCGCCACGCCGGTAGGTGGGCTTCCTTCCCGCACGGTAGGTGGCGCCGTCGACGACGGCGCCCTGGTTGCTGAGGTAGGACTTCACCTCTGCCGGAACGCGAAGGCCACGCTCGAAGGCGCACCTTGCGTGGATCCAGACGTCTCTTCCGCTCGGGGAGATCTCGGGAGCGGGGGCGCGCCAAAGGCAGATGATGTCGGTGCCGCGAGCGATCGGATTCGCACAGGCCGGGCATGTGCTCGCTCGCTGGGCGAGCATCGTCCGTACTTCGCCAGCGCGTTGCTCGACCTTGAACTGGCCGCCGCGAGGGCCGCGCGTCCGTGGCTCTTCGTGCGGTGTCGGGGTCGGCGCGGTGCCGGCGGCCGGGATCCCAGCTTCGAGCGCAGCCTCGGGGATCTCCAAGCCAGCGATCTTCGCGCACGGGAGCGCGTGAACGTAGATCTGCTTCGTCTGGAGGCCAAGCCCACCGCGAGGATGCTCGATGACCGCCACGTAGTCGCATCCAGACACGACGGGGCGCTCGCATCTGACGCAGACACCGTCGGCCTGCGCGCGAAACACCGCCACCTGACCACGGCCAGGCTTGAACGACGCCGGCAGCGTCGCGCTGGCGACGCGCCGGGACGCTCCGAGGCGCCTGCCTTTGCTGCTCACCTGGTCGTCTCCGTTCTCGGTCAGCGACTCGTGTTGATCGCGAAGCTGCGCAAGTAGTCGGCGTAGAGCCTGGTGGTCTTGATCGTGGGATCGAGCTTCGCGACGATCTGCTGGTACTCCACGATCGAGTCCGTGACGATGTACGCGTGCGTCAGGTCCTCTCGCTTCGCGGCGGCCGACACGAAGGGGCCCCAGGCGGCGGTGTCGAAGAGGACGCCG
>JACYYJ010103439.1_pt1 | contig 17101 bp, 23 predicted proteins | sample 8236861 | NCBI WGS metagenome assembly JACYYJ01 (sample SAMN14103086, study PRJNA606662) | landfill metagenome | isolation source: landfill solid waste | place: India:New Delhi, Okhla landfill site | collected 2017-11-05
TGGTTCATAAACGAGTATGGTCAGCGCTTCATCTGGCTCCCCGTATTTGTCAACGGTGAACTCCGTGGTTACTCGAAGGCCCGGCTCCGCAAGCAGGAAGGTCTGCCTTCGTACTTGAACAGTAAAGGTAATTGGACTGCCGAGTTTGGTTTCTTCCCGTTCGACTACTCCGTCAAGATGGCGGGCCATCATCGTCGGGTAGTTCTGGTGGAAGGGCAGCGGGATGCTCTGCGGCTGATCCGGCATGGTGTTCCCGCGCTCGCCATTATGGGAACTACAAGTTGGACGGAGCGAAAGGCCCGCTTGCTATCTATGTTCGGCATCAAGTCTGTAGTTCTCTTGCTGGATGGTGACCCCGCCGGTGTTGAGGGTACTCGGAGGGCGTTCGAGATGCTGAACCCCCACTACGATGTTCGTGTCGTGGCCTTGTGGAAGTATCCCGGCAACCCGTATCCCAAGTGGAAGAAGCTGAGTAAGGCGAAACGTGACGCCACCAAGCACAAGCTCTGGGATCCAGGGAACATGCCTGAACGGGTCATCTATCAACTCAAGAGGAAGTACTTCGATGAATAGACTTCTGTCATTGCTAACTCCGCAACGTGCGTACATTCTGCTCGGTATGGCCTTAGTCGTCCTTGTTGCGAGTGGCATATCTGCCAGAATCGCGTATAAATACGCCTATAACGCGCAGCAGACAAAGATTGACACTATTGTAAATGAAAGGCAACGTGAGCGGTCAGAATGGAACTCCAGAGTTGCATCGGTCTCGATCAACGCCTGGAGGGCTCTGCAAGATGCGAAGAACAGGCAGTATCAAATCTTTGTGACTCGGGAGCAAATCATCACGAAGTGGAGAACGGAATACGTTCCTGATCCACGATGTGGTCTATCCCATCCGGCAGTTCGCGCTGTCAACCAGATGCTGGAGGTTCGATGAAACGTCTATTCCTTCTCGCCCTCTTGGGATCATCCCTGTTTCTGGTTGGATGTGGAAGCCTTAAAGACCAAAGTCTTATCGCAACACGGGAGATCGAAGTTCCTGACGAGCTTCGTACTAGCTGCCGTGATGAGGTTGCTCCGATGCCCGACCGAGAGGTGGGTGAAGGTGAAGTGTTGGAATTCATTGCCAGCCTGCTGAACACCATCGACCTCTGCGATAGGAACAAAACCATTCTGGTCGACATGATCGATCAATTAAACAACAAAACCCCCGACCCAATAGGAGCTCCAAATGGAACAGTTCTCCCTTCTGACACCCGGCTCAGTGTGGACCCGTGAACGCAAAGGCCGTCAAATCTTTTCGACCGTCGTTTGCGTGACCAACACCCATCTGCCCGACCATATCCAGGAACAGTATCCCCCTCAGGTGGTTTACCTGGATCAGAAGGGCCGCTTCAACAACATCACCGTGGAGCGGTTCCTAAGCAATCGGTCGTACTACGACACTGATCCGGCAGTTGCCATGAATGTCGAGAACATCTTCGGCACTGACGAAGAGTCTGAGACGCAATTTGTGGAAGTGTCCGAAGACGAACTCGTTGCGGGCATGGGCGAAGCGGCTGAGACCGAACAGGAAACGTCGGCTGGCGACCAGCAGCTCGTGGATGAAGTCCCGGTCACTTTCTTCGTTGAAGACGCGGAAACCCCACCTGCGATTTCTCTGGACCTTCTGTCGCAGTCTTTGGTTGCTTATCAGCAGCGTCCGGTACCCGAAGCTGACACCGTTCAACATGAACTGACTTTCGAACTGAGCGACCAACTGACTATCGAACAGTTGCGCGGCGCGTTCTCTGGGGGAGGCAATCCGGTTACGTCCTTCATCATCGGCGGTCAGCTGATCGAGTGGGAACTGTTTCTGGGCGGCTACCCCATGTTCACCGCCGGTTCGGCGTACGCCATCGCGGTGTTCCGCACCCATGCCAACTACGCTGGACTGGACGATCTACCTGAAGAAGAGATCGCCGAGCCCGAAGCTGAGTCCGAAGTGGCCCAAGCGCCAGTGACTGAACAGCCCGAAGTGGCCCAAACGCCAGAAGCTCCGGCAGTGGAACAGACTGCTGAAGTCCAGCCTGAGCCAGCCGCTGTCCCGGCCACGGTATCTACGATGGCTGCAAACGTCGCTTCTTCTATCATCAACTAATCCTTAGGGAATGGGGGAGCAATGCTCCCCCTCTTTGTTTATGCGCCTCCATAAAGATGATTTCGTCGTCGCTACGGTAGACGGCAAGGTATTCAGCGCTCGTGTCCTCAGTGTTAGATCTGACACTGTGCAGCTTGTCAGCCTAAAGGACGAGCATATCCCAAACCTGCGCTACACTTTTGAAGTGAAGGTCAGTGACATCAACATCAATCTGGGCCAGAATCCTCCACCCGGTAAGGCATATGGCTCGGACTTTACCAAGGTCTACAAGGGTCGTAAGGAACACAAGAGATTCGGCACTCTCAATTTCTTCTACAAGCCTAGTAAGGAAGTGATGTCCAATCTGTTTGCCGGGTTCGATGCTTCCTACAAGATCATGAAGCGCCACGGTCTTGAGAAGATGGTCGAGGACGACATTATCTGGGAGGTCTACGCCTACAACAAGGAACGCTACGCTGGCTATTACAAGGCGGCACGTACCGAGCGGGAAACGCCGCGCATCGCCTTCAAACCAGAATCGGTTCCCTCTAGTCAGTATCCGTACGTCATCCTGCACGAACTAGCGCATCATCTGCACTACGCTTACCTAAAGCAGAATCCGATGTTGGAAGCGAAGTGGATCAGTCTCTTCAACACTTCTATCAAAGTTGTAAATATCAGCAAGGAAACCAGCCAAGAGGTACTTCAGATACTGCTCGGTGCCGACGTTCCACCTAGCAAGCTACGAGGTGAGCTCGACGACGACCTGAAGCTTGCGTATAGCTGGATACTTAAGACCATCCAGCAGAATCATGCAGTGTCTGTCGCCGAACTTGATGTTCTGCTAAATGCTGGCATGAACGATGAGGTCACGAAGCTGTGGCCGCGTCACACTATCAAGAAGAAGGACCTTCAGCCTGAAATCTCTGAGTATGCTTGCAAGAACTACAAGGAGACTATTGCTGAAGCAGTCAGCTTCTACTTGACGGGTCGCAAGCTGCCGAAGCACGTTACCAAGCTGGTAGAACGTACATTCGCTTATGTGAAAACTCAACTACGATGACTACTGTTGACGATACACTCCTATTGGAGTCCATGTTCTACGCTTACTTGTCTGAGATGGAAGAACTTCTGGGCTCCACCCTTTCCGAAGAACAGGTAGACCGACTACAGTCCATGTACATGCGTGGAGCTCTTGACGCAATTACGTCTCTTATGTTCGGACAGACCGGGTTCGATACCAGTATTATGGCTCTCCACCAAGAGGCTGAAGAATATTTCATTGGAGACCTGGATGAAGAAGCCCAGCTCGAAGAAGACCAGCTCGAAGAGGGTGGGGAAGGTCTCCCGCCCGTCCCTGACCGAGAAGGACCTATCCATTAGGTTCCGGTACCCACAGACCAGAGTATGCAGCCGGGTGAAGTTCACGGATCAGTACGTCTACTGTCTAGACGCAACGTCAGGTAGGCGATACAAGATTCGCATCAACCACTTTCTATACTGCCTTGACTATCAGGGTAAGAAGCTAGTATGCTATCTGGTGCGAGGAGGCCAGACGTTCCAAGTACGAGGTGAAGGGGCCGATCTTGACTCGGGACTTCGTCAGTACCAGACCAAATATGGGAAGCTCGTAACGCGATGAAGATACCTACTCTGAATCCCAAATTCCAGATTGTGATCCCAACTCACAATCGTCCCACCCTAACAGACCAAAAGACTTGGCGGAGCCTACCTAAGGAACTCCGCCAAGAGACTCTGATTATCACTAGCACCAAGCGCGACATGAAGCTGCTGCGCAAGGCGCTAGGCCACAAGCACGTCTATGCGATTGACGATCCTTCTATCGATGGCATCGCCAAGAAGCGCCAGTGGATCGTGGAAAATGTGAAGGCTGAGTACATAGTTCAACTGGACGACGATCTCACGTTCCAACACCGTTGCCCGAAGCGCATGCGTGAACTGAACGACAAGGGCATGTGGCAAATGAAAAAGAAGTTTGCCGGTGAGAAGTTCATCCGTACCAGTGAGATGACTGACAAGCAGAAGATGAAGGCTTGGGCTCGTATGGTCGATTACGTCACCAGTCGGGGCTTCGTACATGGCGGCTTCGGTCCCCGAATGGGCAACAATACCGAAAAGGGTGAGTACCGAATCAATGGCCGTGTCATGCAAGCTATGTTCCACCATCGCCGCACTCTGCTGAAGCGTGACATTCGGTTCGACGCCGTACGGTTCCGGGAAGACTTTCACGTCAATCTGTCGCTCCTGAAGTTGGGCTACCCCAATTTCGTCAATGCTCAGTTCATCGTCAATGCCGACCCGTTCGGTAAGAATGGTGGATGCAGCGATGAGCGTACTATTGAAGCGTCGAACAAGGAAGCAGAACTTCTCGCGAAGATGCATACCCCATTCGTAAAGGTCGCAGAGCGTAAATACAAGGGTGCAGCCAATATTCCACGTAAGGAAGTTACGTGCTATTGGCAGAAAGCCTACAGCTCTGCGAAAAAGAAGGACCGTTATGTCAAGTCTAAGAACTAACATCCTGGTGGTGATGAGCGGTGCTTACTGCAACGCTGAACTCCAGGTTGAATTTGGTCGCATACCTGCGGCTTACGTCCCGGTCGGTGCCTCGCGGATCATCGATCAACAGGCCAAGCTGATCCCCGCTGAGAACTTGTACGTAGTGGTTCCGTCAGGGTTTGTTGATCCGGGTCGGCAGACTATCCAGGTCAGCTCGCTACTGCCGATTGACCAAGCCTTCCCCATCGCAGCATCCAGGCTTATTGATCTCATCGAGCAGAAGGATCCGAATACTCTGATCCACTTCCTGTGGGGCGATACCTTAGTAACCGAGCTGGCGGATGAGCCGTGTGTCGGCGTCACCGCATTGGCCGATCCAGGGTTTTCGTGGCAGTACATCGGGACCGATGCGTTCGCAGGTTATCTATGTGTTTCGGCCGATCGTCTGGAGTTGGATCTGTCGCGACTGATCAACCAACTGCCTGTACGACATCTTACTTCTGAGAATTGGCTGGACTTCGGCCACGGCGCTACCTATTGGAAGTCGCGCACCAAGTTTTTCAAGACCCGATCGTTCAATAGCCTACAGGCCAAGCAGAACGCTTTAATCAAGAAGTCGTCGACCGAGCGCACTAACGCGGAACTGTTCTGGTACGCGAATATCCCGGAAGCGCTCCGATTCTATACTCCTCGTACCATGAGGTGCAGCAACGATTCTTACATGGTAGAGCTTTGTCCGTACCCCTCACTGGCTGAGATCTGGGTGTATGGGTCTAAGAGCACAGACTGGTGGACCGGCATCATTGGTCAGGTGCTGGATTTTGTTGCCTTGGCTCAGGAACACGAACCTGCATCGAACCACAGGACGATCGCCGATCCGTTACTGATCGACAAGTCGATTCGCCGCATCGAAGCTAGTCCGTTCTCATCGCCAACCAGTTTGGTACAGTCCGTGATTCGACATCTTCGCGGCCTGGACATCAAACCTCATGTGATGCATGGGGACCTATGCTTCTCTAATATACTGTATGACAGTCGATTAGACTGCATCTCAGTCATCGATCCCCGCGGTGCTGACTCGAATGGGGAACCTACGATATACGGATGTGCCCTGTACGATCTAGCGAAGCTAGCACATTCGTTAATCGGTCACTACGATTTCATCGTGTTCGGCCTGGAACGTCCTGAACCGAATGTATGGCTGGAGGGCGAATTCTATCGCATGGTCGAACAACGATTCGGCTACAAGAAAATCGACATACAGTGTGCCATGGTCCTTCTGTTCTTGTCCATGGTGCCGTTGCACATGGACGACCCTGCGCGAGCACTCAAGCTCCACAATCGAGGGACGCAAATCTTACGAGACATCATATGGAATTCATGATCTTAGGTAGCGGCATGGGAAAACGATTCTCTGACGAGGGGATCAAGATTCCTAAGCCCTTTATTCCGCTTCATGGTAAACCCTTTTACCGTCACGTGATCGACAACTATCAGTTGCCGGTCGAACGTACGACTTTGGTCATCCGGGAAACCCATGCCGGATACGCTCCCGCTGACGTAAGAACCAAGTTCACGCCTATTACTCAAGGTCCTGCTGAAACGCTGCTCCGGGCCTTGTCAGTTCAGACTACCGGACCTCTGGTCGTTCTGGACTGCGATTGTTGGCTGACGATCAATGCCCCCGAACTTGTTGGGTCTTGGCTGCAAGACCCTTATACGCAGAACGCTTCGGCCATCGTGCTGCGGACGCCGCACCAGTCAGTCCATGGACACTTCACTGTTCCGGTATCAGTTCCTAATCAGAATCCGGGTCTGACGTCCCCTCTGTACAACTTCACTAAGGGGTCAACTCACGTCAATCCCGGCTTCTACTACTTCTCGAGCTCGCAGGTAGCCAAGGATATCATGGAAGCTTACCTGAGGACCCGACCGCACGAAGAGCCGACTCTAGTTCAGTCGCTTGTCTTCGCCCGGTTCAATCGCGACTACCGGGTTGAGGTTGCTGAAGTAGACGCACCATTTACCTGCGTGGGAACTCCCGAAGAATATGAGGAACAACAATGTACCCGCTAATCACTATTCCAACCCGCGGACGCGTCAGTCAGCAGACTACCCTGCAGAATCTCCCTCTTGAGGTCCACAAGCACGTAGTTCTAGTATGCCCGGCCGACGAGCGGAAGATGTTGCGCGAAGCGTACCCGACTGTTCGTGTGATGGCGCAGCCCGCCGCTGTCACCACCATCAGCCAGAAACGCGCTTGGATCATGACGAAGATGTTCAAGCAGTTCGACCAGTACCGCTACTGCTGGATGCTGGACGATGATTTGAACTTCAGCGTATTTTTGCCTAAACTGAACGCGCACCGAACAGTGTCCAAGTACCCGAAGGCCAGTAAGAAGTTCTGGCTCCGGACGTTCCCTAAGCTTTGCCGCGAATATCGCGTGGCGGGCCTGGGTACTAAGTTCTTCGCACTGAAGGGCGGTGTTCGTGAAAACTATCATCTCGGCTTTGCATTCGGCATGCACAAGTCCGTGGTCGGCCAGATTAAGTGGAACCGCATCGCCTTCTATGAAGACATAGACTACACCTTGCAATTCCTGCGCAAGGGGATTCGCATCGGTCTCAGCTATGACATGGTTGTCCAGCAGCGAGCAGCAGAAGCCGAGGGTGGACTGACCGGCGAACGAACGAACGAACTGGTGGAACAGTCACTGGAGCAGCTCATTGAATTCCACCCCGAATTTGTTAAGAAGAAAGAAGCCAGCGGTGCCCACTTCATGTCCAATACACGAATTAGTTGGGCGAAGGCAGCGAAGGCCGGAGGACTCTAAATGGTCGTTGATCCGAAACGCAAAATTGCATTCATTCACAATCCTAAGGCGGCAGGGACCAGCGTAAGAACCGCGTTGCTCAATGCTCTGCAGTGTGAGGACGTGTTCCGCTATCAAGGCTTCATCTACAGCCATGAGCGCCAGTCCATGCAGATGCACAACATGAGCCATCTGGATTGGCATACGTTCCAGCTGGTCTTGCGTAGCGACCCTAGGAAATGGGGCGACCCTGAAAGCTATCGATACTTCGGGGTAGTTCGTGATCCGTACGAACGCTTGAAATCGGCCGTTCGTGAATTCCACGTGAAGCACCGCCATTGGATCGATCGCCTCAACGGTGGACAGACTATCTCGTTCTTATTAGATATGCTGACCCCCGAGTCTGTGTGGCTGCCCGAGTTCTCGTGGTTCAAACCTCAGCATGTATTCTTTCCTAAGTCCGGCAACTTCGATCTGACAGTGGCCCTGTTGTCCCGGGATCACCGGAGTCTCCAGGAGGTATGGGACGCGAACTTCGATGTCCCGGTAGAGTTCGGTCACCTGAACAAGAAGGTCACGGACGAGGAAGATCCAGCCTTACCGTTTAGTCGGTACGAGCAGGAGCTACGGAGCCTCACCCGCTACCTATACGCAGACGACTATCGACTGCTCGCCAACCTGTTCGATTATCCGGTGGATTCTACTCCCGTACGCTTTCACAACACCGCGTCTTATATGTGGGCGGTTCGGGGGATTCAGACCCACAAGGTGGATCCTGAAACGCCAGTGGCGAAGCCTTACCAGTGCTACCATCCGTACATCGCAAGCCAGATACAAGAAACTCCTCCTTTCATACTGGACTCAAAATGAAACTGGATAAGAACAAAACTTATATCGCCCTGTTCACTCGTGGGCGTATCAACAAGCAAAAGACGCTGCGTTACTTCACCCCGGAGATGGTGAAGTCCACCATCGTGGTGACAGCCGACAGTGAAAAGAAGGAACTCCAGGCCGCTTTGAAGGCTGAAGGGTTCGATGTGCTGAAGGTTATCTCTTTCCCGGACGACCATCGCCTCAGCATCAAGCGGTTCAAGACTGCCAAGTACCTGCAGAAGCATGGCTGTAAGTATTTCTTCATGTGTGATGACGATGCTTCGCTTTCTGTTCTGATCGACGGCAAGTACCGGACTACCCGCACCGATGAAGGTCAGGCTGCGCTGGCAAAAGTGTGGCGCACCATTCCCAAGCTCTGGTCCGACTACACGACATTGGGGATCAGTGCTAGCAGTCGCAACAATCGGAACTTCTTTACCGACCAGCATACCCATAAGAAGACTGGTCTCTATGTCCAGGAAAGTACGAAGAATGCCCTGTTCTTTGGGGCACGGGTCGACTGGTTCGTCAACCACTTCAGTCACCTGTCCAAGCATAACCTGTTCAACGATGTAGCTTACATCGACGCCATGAACGACCTGATCGGCGTACAGAACGGCCGAACTGGACGCATCTATAACATCGCATGGGCAACTACGTTCGACGACAAGAAGTCGAGCGGCGGTATGAACTTGTATCGGAGCAAGGTCACCAACCAGATCGCAATCCTCATGCTCAAGGTCCTGTTCCCTGGGACCATCGTTCTCCGAAACGACGAGAAGAACTTCTACGAGACCTGGAAGTTCAACCGACATGCGTGGAAGCCCGTTGAACAATGGAATCCCGCTAAAATCGATTGGGCACTCTGGCACCAGCAAGCCAGCCAGCAGCTGGACGCTGTAATGAGAGCCGCCCCCGACTTTCGCACCAGGAAGGCCGCAGCCTACGCTAAAGCTCGAATCGCCGACATGTACGCGCTGGCGAATGGATCTGCTCCTATTCTGTCCGTTCCAGACTCGCTGGAGGATGCTCGGTATAAGAACCTCCGCGGTCAGAGGGCAATCGACCTAGCACTGCAGACCAGCCGTCGAGGTAAGCCGGTCTGTGTGGTACGTACGGGTCGTGGAGCCGAAGCAAAGTCAGTGGAGCGGCAGATAAACGTAAATATCATACGTAACTGGCGCACATGACTGCGTTCCATCATATGGTAGTTCACTACCGCGATCCACATGATGTGCTGATCGCGCGTCCAAGCAAGTGGGGAAATCCGTTTGTCATTGGCGTCCACGGATCGCGGCGTCAGGTATGTGATCTCTACGAGAAGTGGCTGCAAGGTCGAGCGACGGCCCCTGACGGCACTAAGCCACCGACCTATAGCGAGATTAGATCCGAGTTGCGTGGTAAAGTTCTCGGATGTTTCTGTCGCGGGAAGCGATGTCATGGGTGGACTCTAGCTCGCATAGCCAATCAGTCAACAAAGGGCTTATTCAAATGAGTAAACAACTCAGTCTCGAAGGTACTGGTCCGAAGTTCATGTTCGACCCCAATCTGGAGACCGAAGCGCAACGTATTAAGGCTCAGGCTAAATTTATTGTGGAGCGCCATAGGATCTTCCTGAAGAAGACAGCGGGCCTACCCAAGCCTTGGACAAAGGATCCGGTTCTTCGTTCGGCACGGTTCACAAACGTCTATCGGGAAATCGATCCAGTCTCGCAGTGGATCTGGAAGAACGTTATCAAGCCAAACGAGCAGAACCCGAACCTGCCGGTTCTGTTGGGACTTGCACGTATCATCAACTGGCCTGACACTATCGCCTACCTCATCAGCGAGGGTGTCTGGCCGGAGGAGCGGTTCAATCAGGACAAGTTCTACAAAGCTCTCCGATCTTATAAGGAGCAGGGGAAGAAGGTAATCACGGGAGCCTACATTGTGAATTCCGTGTTCCCTGCGGACTTCGACAAGCGGGATGGATCGAAGGTCGGGTACATTGCAGATGTCGCCGCCCGCTACCTGTGGGACCACCGCAAGTTGTTGCACTACAATGCTGTGAAGGGTAACACGATTGCCAACTTCATGGAAGTGATCCAGAGCATCCATGGATTTGGACCCTTCCTGTCCTATCAGGTGGCCGTCGACCTCTCTTACAGTAGTAAGTGGCTGAAGACCGCATCGGACTACAATACGTTCACCAGCCCCGGTCCTGGGACTACTCGCGGCATGAACTGGATCTTAACTGGCAAGTTAGGGGCGAAGATCAAAAATCGGGCACTGAACGAACCCATGAACCGGGTTCGGCCTCTGGTCAATGCCGAAGTTCGCAAGTTGGTATCGGATAAGGAATGGACGGGCAACCCCCTGACTGGGTTTGCAGAAATCTCTATGTCGAACTATAGCAACTGTTGTTGCGAAACGTCGAAGATGGTCCGTTCAATCCTCGATGGGGGCACTGAACGTATGAAGAACAAGTACGACGGTGGGTAGTTAAACCGTGGGCTCAACCCTTCCTACTAGGAGTTTCTATGAACTATACTCGACCTCGTATCAAATATAGGCCTCGTGGTGGGAAGCGCAACATCTGTGGGATTCAATGTCGCCGACTGACTAACGAACAAGTTCAGCTCGGCGACATCCTCTACGTGTGGTCGCCTCTCGATACCTTTGAGGTCTATCAGGTCGTGAAGCTAGACAGGCGATCCGTATCGCTCTTGCAGATCGACGCGCACGGTACTGTAAATAACACCGTAGTCAAGTATCCCGGTAAGCGTGGTGAGTCCTGGTCGATGGAACGCAACGAGTTCTCTGCCGACCAGTTCCACACGCTCTGGCGTCCTATATGCAGCAGACAGGCTTCGGACGCATGCAGGGTCCCTCACTACTCGGCTCATCTGTCGGCCAGCAAGCTAAGGGGCCGACAGGCTTATCGCAAACTCGACGTCTACCAGCCGGCTCCACCTTTTCTAGCGCGGACACGTAATCCATTACTGTTACTGTTCCGTGCAGTCATTCTGGGGTTCCGGGACACTGTTCGTCAATAATCTAACCAACTCCATATGAAAAGAATCATCAACGTCATTGGTCTCCCCGGATCTGGCAAGACGACCTTCTCCGACATGCTTGCCAGTCGTCTGGGGGCTGCTCGGGTAAATGCCGACTACGTACGTGATAACATCAGCACCGATCTCGGCTTCTCCTTGGAAGACCGCATAGTCCAGGCGGAGCGGATGGCTCACATCAGCAACCTCGCTCTCACCGGCAGCAACAATCTGGTGGTGACCGACTTTGTCAACCCTTCGCGGAAGACTCGGAAAGCTTTCCTGGCCGCGGTGAAGTTCCCGGTGTTTACCGTATGGATGAACACGTTGGAAGAGGGGCGGTTCCCTGACACTAACAAGCTGTTCCGGCCACCGACCGACCCTGACTTTGTGATCGAGGGTTGGCATAGTATTGACGAATTGGACCGAATCGCCCAGGACTTCGTCCATGAAGTAGTGGACACTATTGAACGGTCATTGCGTAAATACCATATACGCTTCAACACGGCCTGTAACAAGGACCCGAGCATTCCACACAAGTGGAGGATCTTCGATGTTCTGACAGGTGAGGAGCGTCTTGCCAAATCGTTCCATATCTCCGGGTCTCGGGTTATGCCGGCTCGTTCATACGATGAGAACAACGTCGAGAAGTGGAACATCCAAATCCGAGCCTCCCTGTTCTGGGAAGGCGACCATGCTTATTTTGTGAGTAGCTAACATGAATGTAATAACCAGCCAACATGCAGACGCCGCGCTCTACAACGGTCTTTCCTTCTTCTGCAATCCTGAGAGTCAGGTAGTCGAAACGCAGAGTCGCAACGGGCGAGTGCTCCGGGCTGCTGATCCGGTGACCTCCGTATACGAAGCTCCGACGTTTCGTACGCTCTTCAATCCGATCCGTGACGCCAATCCGGCTTTCGGTCTGTTCGAAAGCCTGTGGATGCTGGCAGGTCGCAACGACGTTGGATTCGTTGCAGCGTTCGTCAAGCAGATGGCCGCATACAGTGATGACGGTCAGACCCTGAACGGGGCGTATGGTCATCGTTGGCGTCAGCACTTCGGCATCGACCAGCTCACCTTCGCCATCGAAGAGCTTCGCCGCGATCCGACAAGTCGCCGTGTCAACATCCAGATGTGGGATGCCCATCGCGATCCCCAACTGCTGATGAACGGCGGCAGCAAGGACGTTCCTTGCAATACGAATATGTACGTGGAGGTACAGGACGGTCAGCTGAACCTCACGGTCTGCAATCGCAGCAACGACATGATCTGGGGCGCGTACGGTGCCAACTACGTTCACTTCGGGTTTGTCCAGGAATATCTGGCATGTGCTCTGGGACTGGAAGTAGGCACTTACACTCAGGTCAGCCGGAATGCTCATATCTACCTGGACAATCCGGTAACTCAGCGCCTTATCCAGAAGCGCGGTGACCAGTACATCCTGGCTCCGGAATATGTCGCGGCTCACGCCAATGTCGATGAGGCAGTGACGTTGGCTAGCTTCAAGCTGTTCGACAGCCCCGACCAGTTGGAAGACTTCGAGCAGGATCTTAACACTCTGTTCTCAGCATGGGACAGACAGGGCAAATACACTTGTCTCAATTACCGAACCCGCTTCATGCAGGAAGTCGTGGAGCCGGTTGGTTTTGCTCACATGATGCACAAGACTGGGGAAACCCAGGAAGCGATCGCGTTCCTCGAACGTGAAATGATCAAGCAGGATCGTATTGATCCGTGGCTTCTCAACATGAAACAATGGCTGGTACGGAGGGCCTAATGGATACACGTTTTGATGTTTCTGCTATTCGAGATACCGACTTCGACGGCATCCGAAAGATGCTGGTGGAGGGCGTGAATCTTCTCGAGAAGAAAAACGCTGAATACGGCGCGAGTTGGTGTCGCCGGGGCGGCGTGGGCGCGTTCTTCACGGTATGGCGTAAGATCGATCGTCTGGAGGAGCAACTCAAGCGGGCCGATTTCAATATGTTCGACGTATCGGTTGCAGAGGATTCGACTGAGTCGATCGACGAGACACTGATCGATGCTGTCCTCTACTTCTCTTTGGTTCTTGAAAAGCGAAAAGCCATACGGGAAGAACTCGAACGTCGTGCTAAGACGACAGCACCGGCTATGCTCTAGTCGAATAGCCACCATTCACCAATAAAGGCTCACATGAAGAACTACTTCGTCACATTCTATGATGGCTCCAAGTCGTTAAGCCCTAGCACGTCAGAGTCGGTTCACGTCAAGCACCAGATGATCTTTCCTGCGGGTTCAGTTGGAGAAGCCATCGCCACGATCGAACGGTGCTTCCCTCGAGCCTACGACATCACGGCACGTGAGGCCTAACCGCCCACCCAATAGCAGACAGAGAGCTCTATGATTTCTTACCTGAAGTACCTGGAGACTGAGGCGCTTGCCATCATCGACCAGACGTACAGTAACCTCCCGTACGAACGGATCGCTGTGTTATACAGTGGCGGCAAGGATAGCTGCGTGGTCAACCATCTGACTCGTCGCTACCTGATCGATAGATTCGGCAAGAGTTACGTACAACGACATCCTCCCACGCTTCTGTCGATCGACACTGGCTATGGGTTTCCAGAAGTGCTGGAATTCTTCAACACGTTGGTCAATCCGCCAGTCATACGTTCGGTCGAAGACTCTATTCGGCGCGGCACTGTACCGCCACGAGCTTACGGTGAGAGCCGCAACGCGGACCAAGCGGTAACTCTGAAGGAAGCCGTGGCCGAATTCGGATTCCAGGCTCTTCTGTGTGGGGCACGACGTGATGAAGACCGTGCCCGTGCCAAGGAACGAGTCTTCAGTCATCGGGACAGGGAGGGCAACTGGAAGCCTGAGCGTCAGCGTATGGAAATCCGTGGCTACTATACGGATATGCGTCTGGACGAGGGCGAGCACTTTCGAGTCTTCCCTATCTCCAACTGGCTAGAACGCGATGTGTGGGAATACATCGACAAGTGGAAGGTCGAAATCCCTAGCATCTACTACGCTCACACACGCGAAGGTTACTCCGGAACCGTTCGCTTCCGTACGGTTGGCGACGTACTGACTACCAAGCCAGTCCCGAGTACTGCCGGTACAGCGGCGGAAGTACTGACCGAACTCCTAAACGCTCGAATCAGTGAACGCGGAGCCACTCGACTGGACGACCAAGCCCTATCTATGGAAGAACGGAAACGCAATGGATACTTCTGATATGATTACACCGCTCAAGGTCATCTTCGCCGGTGTGCCTGATGTCGGTAAATCTACTCTTATCGGCAGTCTGCTTCAGCATACCGGATCGGTGTTCGACGATCAGCGACAGAGCGATCTGGCCCACTATACCGACGGACTCCAGTCTGAACAGGCCGAGGGCCGGACAATCGACGTTAGCTACCGTACCGTTATCTTACCTAACGGGTACCGAACGATTCTGATCGATACTCCGGGCCATACTGAGCTCCTGACCAATTTCGTGTCTGGTGTATCGGGGGCTGATTTGGTACTTGCCCTATGCAGTACCGAAACCATGTACGGTAGCTCGATTCATGTTCGAATCGCCAGAGACTTCAACGTTCCAGTGATCCGTGTTCTGACCAAGGCTGACTCGATACGCCGCGAGGCAGCTACATACCTTCAGTCCCGCTTTGCTGTCGATTCGGTGTCGGGCACCGGCGTCCCCCGTCTCATTAGCTTCTTGGAGCATGCCGCTCTACTACAAGGTCAGCAGCGCCGTGCTTACCTGGAGGAATTTACTGATGGCTAACTTGGTTATTATGGACATTGATCGGTGTGTCCTAGATCCGTCCGCTCGAATCGGTCACTACCTGTCCGGTGACATCGATACCTATGAAGCCATGTGGGAAACCGATAAGCCAATCCCGCAGGGTCTGTACATTTACCGCACGTTCCTGAACGATCCGCAGTGGAAGTGCCTGTTCATTACGAGCCGGCGCGAGTGGGCACGTGATACCACCATGCAGCAACTCTGGGACCTCTTCGGCGATGTGGAATTCGAGCTGCTGATGCGTCCTGTTTGCGTGGACAAAGGTAGCAAGAACGATGCGGAAATCAAACCGTGGCTGCTGAAGGAACACGGGTACGACGTCAAGGACGTGTTCATCGCATTTGACGATCGTCAGGATGTGGTGGACGAATGGCGACGCCTCGGCGTAGTCTGCTATCAGACGGATGTAGACCCCGGGACATAGTGCAATTTGATTGCTGTTATAGGAGAACCTAATCATGATGACATTTCCTCAGATTATCAGGCGTACTCCTCGACAGCGGATTGATGCAGCCAAGTACGTGAAGCTCATCAACGTGAAGAAGGGGTATAACAAGAAGACTGGCTTTGGCTTCATCATTGCTCAGGCTTATTCCACTCACCAGTGGAGCCCTCATCACTTTCGTTGGGTTCGCAACCCGCTCCGCTTTCGATACGTCACAATGGTGGAGTTTCTCGACGATAAGCTTCACTGTCGGGTCAGCTGTTCGTGTCCCGACTTTACATATTCCGGAGCTGAGTTTGTGCTTCATAAGAAGGGGGCTGCGGAGATCGAGTACAGTAATGGCGAAGCTCCGACGGTACGAAACCCGAACATGCATCCTCTTTGCTGCAAGCACCTCGTTAAGTTGTACATGACCATCAAGAGCCAGATTACGAAATGACCGCACGATACGAGCACTCCGAAACATTCAGCATTCTTAAGTCCACGCATGAGGTAATCGAGGGGAACCTGACGAGCAGCCAGTACCTACAGACTCTCGACTACTTCATCTGGAACGCAGTCACGCCGATTGCCTTGGAGTGTCGTCCGTTCTTCAACGCCTTCATCGTCAAGTGTGTCGCTACCCAGAGTCTGAACCTCGGCACCAAGTATGCTTCAGCCGAAAAGGAAACACTCCCTTCTCTGCTGTTCAACCTCTGCACGGTGACCCGCGGGGAACAGGCACTGGAACACTTGAAGAACATGCGCTTGAATCGTGGCGTATTGTTCGCGCTGATCACAGCTTTCCAGGGGATCGTTACTGACTATCAGTCACTGCACTCGCCACTGAACGATCTAAGTCCAAGCGAACGGGCAAGTCGTATGCGCCTGATCGAAGAGTCGGTGGGCTGCATCTCCGGAGCCAGGCTTTACTCAGTGGTCGGCATAGTCGACTATTGGGACCGCAAGGCTCGCTGGTTCAAGGGTCTAATCGCACAGAAGTATACCCGCATGGCTCTGCTGCAAGCGCAGAAAACTTACGTGGATTTCGGCCATCGAATACCGCTGGACGACATCGCTCAAGTCTATCTCCTTGTCGTTAACAAGGCTATCGATCGGTGTGACTCCCGCCTCGGGGTTCTCACTACGTTCATCAACCGTTGGTTGCCAACCGCTCGCAGTATGGCAGCAAAACTCCTGGAGCATAGCGAATCCTACGAGAACCTATCTGAGCTCAACGAAGAGTCAATTGTAAATAACAGTACCAAGCCGGACACCAGCTACGAGGACCTACAGGATCTTGCGTATCGGGCGTTCAAAATAGACCCTGTCGGGATTGTTCGTACTAGTCTGGGGATTCCGCAGTACGTGACTCGACAACAACGACAACTCCTTCTCAAGTATTCAATATGAACTTTCTGCAAATCGTCACGAACCAATACAACCTCAACGACCTGATCTCGGGCAAGACTTGGCTCAACAACCCGAAGGTCGACATGTACCAAGCCGCTGTGGACGAAGCGGTGA